>ERZ773359.3516-NODE-3516-length-17804-cov-5.638120_pt1 | contig 17804 bp, 23 predicted proteins | sample MGYA00374955_ERZ773359 | MGnify/ENA primary metagenome ERZ773359 (study PRJEB29098, sample SAMN04486028) | biogas fermenter metagenome | study: EMG produced TPA metagenomics assembly of the Biogas fermentation microbial communities from Germany - Plant 4 DNA1... | reverse complement strand
TGTAAACTAAAACCGTAGATCCTTGAAACAAGCGGGTCCTTCCTGAGGGGTGGGGCGATGCGGGTCTGGCGAGGCCCGGGATTCGACCGAGTTTGAAAGAAAAAAATCATGCAACTTTGCAACTTTGGTGAGGGGAAAATGGATAATAAAGTTAAAATCATTAACGATAGAATTTGCCTTAGCACAGCTGCAATGTGCGAGGTATTTAACATAGATAAATCTACATTGAAACGTTGGAGTGATGATGGCTGCCCTAAAGTTGCGCGTGGCTGGTGGCCACTAAAAGAAGTTTTGGAATGGAGAGGCTTAGTTTCGGCAGCAGGCATAAAAACTGAAAAAGATATTGAGAAACTTTCACTCAAAGAACAGAAACTATATTTTGAGGCTAAATATAAACAAGCACAATCAGAAGCTGCAGAATTTAAAAATGCAATCCAAAGAGGAGAATATATTCCGAAAGATGAGATAATCGCTGAACTACAGCGATTTTTTATTGTCCTTAAACGGTCCATGCTGGGATACAGTCGGCGAATAGCCACTGAGATTTCTCCATTTGTTGATGCTATTGAAGCCAGGAGGATTGAAAAAATGATAACGGAGCTGACAAACGATGCTCTCGAACAACTCAGCATTGATGGGATATACAAAGCACCAAAAGGCAAGAAAGCAACAGGTTGATTGGCCGACCTGGTTGCATGTGGCATTGAAAATATTGAAGCCCCCGGAAAACCTTACGGTGTCTCAATGGGCAGATAAGTATAGGATACTTGATGCAAAAACATCAGCAGAACCCGGGCCATGGAGAACAGCAAGAACGCCATATTTGCAGGGCATTATGGATGCATTCAATGACCCTGAAATTGAGGAAATTATTTTCGTGAAACCGACACAGGTTGGAGGTACCGAAAGCCTACAAAACATTGTAGGCTATATTATTGCTCAGGATCCAAGCCCGACATTGATAGTTTATCCTACGCTTGAATTAGCTGAGTATACATCCAAAAACAGAATTCAACCAATGATAAACTTATGCCCTATCCTTCTAGAAAAATATCAGGATAAGGAAAGCAAAATTTTGGAACTTCAGTTTGAAGGGATGTATATAGTGCTTTCCGGGGCGAATTCTCCTGCTTCGCTTGCATCCCGGCCTATTAGGTATCTGTTAATGGATGAAGTTGACAAGTATCCGGCGAGTTCAGGCAAGGAAGCGGATCCGAGAAGTCTGGCCCGTGAACGTACAAAAACATTCGCTCACAACAAAAAGATTTTTCAAACTTCTACGCCAACATTAAAAAACGGACCTATTTGGCAGGAGTGGGAGAATGCCGACGATCAGCGCAGGTATTATGTACCGTGTCCAAAATGTGGACACTATCAGACGTTAAGGTTCAAGCAAATCAAATGGCCTGATACAGCAAAAACACCAGATGAAGTGCAGGCTACGGCGTATTATGAGTGCGAACAATGCCAGGGAATTATAACTGACGGCCACAAGCCGGGGATGCTTCGAGCCGGCCGGTGGGAATCAGAGAAGAAAAGTGGTACCAGAAAAACGGCTTTTCATATAAACGCTATATATTCTCCTTGGGTAAGGTTTGGTGACATCGCTTATGAGTTTAAGAAATCAAAGGACTTCCCTGAATTGTTAATGAACTTTGTGAACTCTTGGCTTGCAGAACCATGGGAGCAGACAGAGGTTAAAATGAATTCCGATTTGGTCCTTGAGCGGCAGAGTGAATATGAGGAAGGTGTGGTCCCTGACGGAACAATGCTTATCACAGCGGGCGTTGACGTTCAGAAGGACCATTTTTATTACACTATCCGGGCATGGGGAACTTCCATGACCAGCTGGAATATTACCCATGGCTTTGTTGATACTTGGGATGAGATAGAATACGTCATGAACTTATTGTATAAAGACAGAAACGGAAACTCATATCAGGTCAACCTTTGCGCAATTGACTCCGGCGATAGAACAGATGAGGTTTACGAATTTTGTGCAATCAACCAGGAATGGGCAGTGCCGGTCAAAGGTTCCTCTAATCCATTGCTTTCGAGGTATAAGATAAGCACGATTGACAAGATCGGCAGTAAAGCGTATGGAATGAGGTTGTATATTGTGGATGGCCATCAGTACAAAGATATGATAGCAGGAAGATTAAACCGTCCGAATGGCCCCGGCTCATGGATGGTGTACAAAGGCTGCGACAGGGAGTATGCGGAGCAAATATGTGCAGAGGAAAAAGCTATCGAGAAAAAAGGTGGCCGGGAAGTGGAAGTATGGAGGCCGAAGGGTAGTCATGTAGCAAATCACTATTTGGACTGTGAAGTATATGCCGCTCTTGCTGCAGATCTCTTGCATGTTCGGTACCTGCAGCCTGAAACAGTGAAGCAGTCAGCACAAAATGCTCCAAGGCCGGTTCAGTATGAGCAGCAAAATGGCTTTATCAAGACATCCAGAAACTGGATTAATCAGAAAGGCGGGTGGATCAGATGACAATACAAGAACAGCTTGAACAGATTAATAAAGCTATAGGTGCAATTGAAAATGGTGCGCAGGAATACAGTATCGGCAGCAGACGACTGAGGCGTGCTGATCTTTCTATTTTGTATCAGGAAAGGCGTTCTTTAATGAGACAGTTAATTGAAGAAAACGGCGGCAATGTCGCTGTGGCAGTGTTTGACCGGAGGTGACTGAATTGAACTGGCTGGATAAATTTTTAGGCTTCATAAGCCCATCATTGGGATATAAACGCTTAGCATGGAGACAAGCATTCAGAAGTTTTTATGATGCAGGCAGCACCGAACGGTTGAATGCTGGATGGGTTGCCGTAAATGCCACAGCTGAGCAGACCGACCGTGCTCAGAGGGATATTATCCGGGCAAGGTCCCGGGATTTAGAACGAAATAGCGATATAGCTGAAGCCATAATTGGACCATTCGAACGTAATGTAGTCGGAACAGGAATAAGACTTCAAGCCAAAGTATTAAAGCCTGACGGCACTGAGGATGAAGAACTAAACGAACAGATCGAAGATTTATGGAATGAATGGTGTAAACCTCGGAATTGCGATCTAACCAGTCAACAGTCATTCAATGAGTTACAGCAGATGGTTATTAGACGGTTGCTGGTTGATGGAGGTATCATTTTTGTCAAAACATATACCAACAATGGTGTTGTGCCATTTCAGTTGCAGGCCCGGGAAGTTGATGAACTTGACACATCTATAAATCAGTTGCCCGGTATTGGCAAGAATCGAGTTATCGGTGGCATTGAAATGGACCAATATAATAGGCCTATTGCTTACTGGCTAAAAAAATACACTCCTGACGGCTACTGGGCAGGACAATCTGAGAGGATACCAGCCGAACGAATAATTTTCCTTTGGAAAAAAACGCGACCATCACAAATCAGGGAAATATCTCCTTTGGCAAAAACTTTGCCGCGAATTCGTGATGTGAATCAGTTTGTTGAAGCAGTTTCGGTGAAAGAAAGAATCCTTGCTTGTTTATCTGTTTTTATTAGAAAACAAGTACCTGGTACAGGATTAGGTAGGGGCGTCATAGGTGGGAGAATAGATGAAAAAAGCGGTCATAGACAAGAGACTATTTCACCTGGAATGATACATTATTTGGAGCCGGGAGAAGATGTATCTGCAGTTACACCATCAGGTCAGGCGACTTCCGCAAAAGATTTTATATCCACACAGCAGCGCCTTGCAGGAGCTGGTCAAGGTTTGTCATATGAGGCTGTATCCCGGGATATGTCACAGGTAAATTACAGCAGTGCACGCCAGGGATTGCTGGAAGATCAGCGTACATACATGATGTGGCAGCAGTTCCTCATTGAGCATTTTTGTCGGGAGGTATATACGGAATTTTTGATTTCTGCTGTTCTCTCCGGGGAACTTAACATTCCTGATTTTTGGAAAGATAAACGCAGATATATGAGGCATGTATGGATTGCGCCAGGATGGAGCTGGATTGATCCTGCAAAAGAAGTAACAGCAAATGCCAAGGCAATTGAAACCGGACAGGATACACTTGCAAGAATTTGCGCTGAGCGCGGTGAGGATTGGAGGGATGTTTTGAAGCAGAGAGCTGCTGAGGTTAAACTTGCAAAAGAATTAGGAATTGATATAGGAGGTGGAAAAGCAAATGGCGGAAACCAAGAAACCCAAAACGGGAATACAGGAAATCCGAACGTTTGAAGCTCAGATAAGGGCAACTGATGAAAACTACAGGACAGTGGAGCTTTCTTTTTCTTCAGAACTTCCATATGAGAGATGGTTTGGTCCCGAAATACTTTCGCATGACAAAGAAGCGGTGGACCTTACCAGGCTGCTTGAGGTAGGTACGGTGTTATTCGCTCACGGAAGGGATCCGAATTTGGGTAAGATGCCAATTGCCAAAATCGAAAAGGCATGGATAGACGAGGAAGAGAGGAAAGGAAAGGCTGTAATAACCTTTGACGATGATGAGGATAGCGACAGAATATTCCAGAAAGTGAAAAAAGGCATGCTGAAAGGTGTGTCTGTTGGATATTCTGTCAGCGTATGGGAAGAGGTTGCTGCCGGAAAGAAATCAACAAACGGCAGGTTCACTGGTCCGGCATACATAGCAGCCAGATGGGAACCTATTGAAATCAGTCTTGAACCTACGCCTGCAGATCCATCTGTTGGAGTAGGAAGAAATGCCGATGAAATGCCAGCCCCGGCCGACGGCCGTGCTGATATATCAAATTTTGAAAAGGAGAGTGAAAATATGGACGAAAAGAAGAAAGAAAAGAACGTTCAGGAGACAAAGACCCCTGAGGCCGTCGACATATCGGCCGTAAGGGACGAGGCTATGAAAGCCGAAAGGCAGCGAGTAAGTGAAATCACAGCTATGTGCAGGGATTTCAATATTGATCCCAAAAAGTATATCGATGACGGAACACCAGTTGAAAAGGTACGCGCAGCAATACTGGAAGAGTTGAAGAAAAATATGAAACCTTTATCTGTAGGTACAGATGTTCGCGTTGAGAAAGATGAAGCAGACAAGATTAGAGCAGCTGCTTCTGACGCTATCCTGATGAGGGGTGGAATAAAAATCGAAAAACCTGCAGAAGGTGCTGACGAATTCAGAAGGATGAGCCTCCGTGATTTGGCTATCGACTGCCTTGTTAGAGCCGGAAGAGCAAATGCTCACAGGTTGGATGACGATACCTTGTTTAGAGAAGCAATTACCCCTGACAGCCAGTTTACTGCTATATTGAATAATGCAGCAAACAAAAGTATGGCAACCGCATACCGTGCAGTACAGACTACATATCAGAGATGGACCGGCAGAGGAAGCAATCCTGATTTCAAAGCTGCTACACATTATCAGATTTCAGAAGCCGGCGATCTTTTGCCGATGACACAGAGCGGTGAATTCAAGTTTGATGAGATGACTGACCAGGGCGTAAACAAGGCAATAGCAACCTTCGGCCGAGAATTCGGAATTACTCGCCAGGCACTCATTAATGACGATATTGGCGTCTTGACAAGGGTACCTGAAGCATATGCAAGAGCTGCAAGACGTGGTATAAACCGCCTTGTATATCGTATGCTTGGCACTAACCCGGTCATATTTGACGGGCAGCAGCTTTTCAGCGCAGCACATGGAAACGTCGCAGCGCAAGGTGATAATATTACCGTTCAGGCAGTTGGCGAAGGACGTAGAGCTATGCGTATCCAGAGAAATCTCCGTGGCAAAGAAATCCTGAACATTGGTCCAAGGTTCTTGATTGTTCCTGCCGCAAGAGAAACTGAAGCACAGCAGTTCCTGTCAAATACTTTGGTACCGACTTCTCAGGCAAACATTAACCCGTTCATTGGTACCCTGGAACTCATTGCTGATGCTGAACTTGATACTCTTGTTCAGGCCGGAAATCCGTTCCCATGGTTTTTGGCAGCAGATTCTGGCGATGTTGATACCATCGAGGTTACATACCTGAACGGTGACGATGAACCGAAACTTGAAAGTCAGGTCGGCTTTGATTTCCTCGGTATCAAGTGGAGAATTTACATCGATTACGGCGTAACCGTACTTGATTACCGTGGACTGTATATGAATCCTGGAGCCTAATTGAAGAGATTAGGCTCTTGTTATTTCAAAAAAAAGAGGAGGTAATAAATATGCCGTTTGTTCAGAAAGGTGACACGATAGATTATACAAATCCGGGACCGGCTCCAATTCAGTATAACGATGTCGTTCCTTTGACAACCAGGATAGGCATTGCCGGTGAAAATATTGCAGTTGGAGCAACTGGTTCGCTGCATGTTACTGGGGTATGGGAATTGCCTGCTGTTAATAATGTGGCTTTTACAGTCGGTCAGCAGTTGTACTGGGATCCTGTCGCACAGGTTTTGACGGATGCAGCTCAGAACAACATCCTTGCAGGATGGGCAACTGAACCAAAAGCTCAGGCAGCGACAACCGCAAAAGTGAAAATTGGCTAAGGAGGGTTCTCAATGATTAAACTTAAAGCCCCTCTAAATTATAGAGGCACTTTAATTGAAAAAGGTTCGGTAGTTGGATATTTCTCAAAGGAGCTAGAAGAGAATTTAATTAAAGCCGGTTTCGCCGAACGGGTTGATTCGAATGCTTTAATTGAAGAAAGGTCTCCTGATAAGACAATTGATAAAACGACTAAAGCAAAACAGAAAAAGGATGATAATGATGGATTTCAAAAGTCAGATAAAGGATGACCTTGATATATTTTTTAATGATTTTGCTGAGCCTCATAACATTAACGGATGCGAACTGAATATCCTTATTGATAATGAGCGGTTAATGGAACGTACGAAAAAGGAGTTTGACGGCCTAAGCGTCGGCGAACTCCTTTATTTTGTAAAAGCATCTGACTATGGTGAAGCACCTGAAGTTGGGGAGCCGCAAAAATTTGACCAAAGACAAATGTATATAGCTGATATAAAGATTTCAGATGGAATATATGAGATCATCATAACACAAAACATCGGAGGCTGATATAAATGGCCCAGACAATTATAACTATTGATACAAGCCAGCTTGAAAAGTTGGCAAAGGAGTTTGATGGATTTGATAAAGAAGTTGCTGAAGCAGCTTGTCATGCTCTCAACCGAACAGTAGACCATGTATTTACACAGATTGGAAGGATTGTACCGAAACATTACGCAATAAAGAAGAAAGATGTAACTGAAACGTTAAAGAAAAAGAAACCTAATAGTTCAAACCTGGAAGCATCCGTGATATCTACAGGCCGCCGTCTTAGTTTTGCACATTTTCCATTTACGCCTAAGACACCAAGGCGCGGTAAACGTACTCCGACAGTTATGGTAAAAATTAAGCAGGAAAAAGGGAAGGTACGTTCCAGACAGGGATTTGTTGCTTCAACAGGTGCAAAAAGTGCAGATAAGATTCAATATAACGTGTTCAAAAGATTGGGTAAAAGCAGGCTCCCAATTGCTCCTATTCGTACACTTTCTGTGCCTCAGATGATTACTAATGCAAAAGTGGCGGAGGAAATACAAAAATCTGCTCAGGCCATGTTGGAACAAAGGATGCAACATGAAATGAAACGCATAATGACCAGCATTGATAAAAATATCAAGGGGAAATGAACAATGACAACTGTCGAGGTATTGGAAAGGATTAAAGAATTCTTACAAACTAATGTTTGCAATAGAATAAAGCTTCAGAAGCCGAACGATAAAAATGTCGATAGCTATGAACTTGTGAATCCTATCGCACATATCGGATGGATTCCTCAAAAAGGTTTTTTGCCGAATAAATTGGATTATACAATTCCCTGCTTGGTTGTAGGTATGGATGAAGCAAATGATGACGGCCAGGATTGCAGTATTCCAATAAGGATTTCTGCAGTTGTTTACAGCCCAGGATTACATGTTAAAAAAGATGATGGCTCTATTGTATATACTCCAGATTTTCAGGGATATATTGATTTACTTAACCTTATTGACAGAACACGTGCAGAAATTGCTAAAAATCATATACTTAACGGGGTTTCCATTGAATACCCAATCAGGTGGGGAATGTACCAGGAAGAGCAGCCTTACCCTTATTGGTACGGATGGATTGTATTCTCGGTAAGAATTCAAGCATATCCAAAAGCTAAAGTAAATCTAGATTAGAAAGGATGATAATATGGCATATAAACATGGTGCATATGGTGAAATATATCCCACACAGGATGCACTATCTCCCAGTGGAGTAGGTACGCTGCCTGTGTATTTCGGCAGGTTACCAGTGCATCAGCTCATGGATTATTCCGACAAAATAAATACTCCTATTTTGGTTCAGAGCTTTTCAGATGCTCAGGCAAAAGTCGGATACTCAGAAAACTGGAAGGATTATGACCTCTGCGAAGCAATTTATGCACATTTCAGAAATGATATACAGGTAATCGGTCCTATAGTACTTGTTAATGTCCTTAATCCGGATACGCAAAAGAATTCCGGCAAAACAGCAAATGTAACCCTTACAAATGGGCAGGGATATATAGATAACGATAAAGTGATTCTAAAATCCTGTTCAATTGATGGGAAGACATTGGGGACTGATTTCAGTGTTGAATATGCTCCGGATGGAAGTAAAGTTCTCCTTAAAGATCTTACCGGGGCAATGGAATCTCCAGTTACTGTTACATATGATGAGGTTAATCCAGATGCCGTTATTGCGGTTGATGTCATCGGTGGAACCGATGCTACAGGCAAAAAGACTGGTATTTCTGTTGTTGATTTGGTATACAACAAATACAATATGATACCGACAATACTGGCCGCCCCTGGTTGGAGTTACATTCCCGAGGTTGATGCAGCTCTTAAAGCTGCAGCTCAAGGGATAAATGGTCACTGGTACGCATTCGTTAATAGTGATCTTTCGGTTAATAGTGATGCAAATAATATTGAAAAAGCAAAGAATTGGAAGACAAATAACGGATATGACGGTGCCGGGGAAGCTCCATGCTGGCCAATGGCTAGAAACGGAAGCAGGATATTCCATTTGTCTACACTCTCCACCGTTACAATGCAGTGGGTAGACTATAACAATGACAATATCCCTTATGAAACACCATCCAATAAACCCATTGATATTACCGGTCTTTGCCTTGACGATGGTACAGAAATATATTTTGATCAGGTTCAGGCAAATGAATTGAATGCAAAAGGTATAAGAACGGCAATTTATTGGGGTGGTAGTTGGAGACTGTGGGGACCTCATACTGGGGCATATGAATATGGGAAAGACATTGAGGCAAGGGATAAGTTCGATTCTAGTGTTCGGATGTTCCATTACCTTGTAAACACATTCCAGAGCACTTACGGCATTGATGTCGATAAACCTTTGACACGCTCCAGGGTTGAGACTATTCTGAATAACTTCCAGGAATTCATTGATAACCTAGTAACCAGAGGAGCCCTGCTATATGGTGAAATTTCCTTCAATGAGACAAGCAATCCTGAAAGTGATATTGTTGAGGGCGATTTCGTATTTGATATTTCTACAACGACCACGCCACCAGGTAAGAGCCTGACTGCAAAGGTCAGATATACAACCAAAGGCCTTGATGTATTGTTTGGAGGTGAATAATCGTGATTAGGTCCGGAACTGTAATTGCTAGCACGCTTCTGGTAGACGGAAAAGAAATAGATGATAATATATCCTGCCAGCTGCCGTCTATTGAGTTACAGACGGCAGAAATAAAAGGCGCAGGCATAATGGGCTCCATTGATATGCCGAGCAGCGGACAAATAGGTGGATTAACTTTTACTGTAAATCTCCGGTCAGTCAATAAAAATTCCGGGGAGCTTTTGAAGCCAGGAATCAGAAACATCGAATTACGTTTTGCCCGGGATGTGATAACTTCAAGCGGAACAGCAATTAAAGAAGGAACAAAAATTTTCATCACCGGCATAAACAAGAAGCTTGATCCCGGTAAAGTTGAAGCCAATGGAACAATGGACGGTTCGGCTGATTTTGAAGTTTTAAGATACAGGATTGTTGTTGACGGATACGAGACATTGCTTATTGACAAGCTGAATTACATTTTCAAAGTGAATGGCGTTGACTATATGGAAAGTGTGAGAGCAGCTCTTAAATAAGGGCTGCTTTTGATTTTCTTTATTATTGGAGGGATTATGCTATGGCAGTTGAAAAATTCAAACTTAAGAAACCCATTTCGATAAACAATGAAGAAGTAAAAGAATTACCTTACGATTTTGACGCGTTAACAGCAAAAGACAAATTGGAAGCCGGTAAAAAGTTTAAAACCGCGGGATTTACAGGGAGTCTTCAGGAATTGGATCCTGACTATCATCTCTTTATTTTTATTCAGGCAGTAATGAAAGCAGACAGCAGCATCTCTGAACATGATGTAATGAGAATTTCAATGCAGGATGCGGTTGCTGTTTCTTCGTTGGTGAGAAACTATTTTTTCTTAGATTCGGAGGAATTCTTCCGGACAGTTACATCCGACACGCAGTAACAGAAATAACAATATTTACTTCTACGCCGCTTATGCAATGCTTAGAAATGCCATTAATTGATTTTGTTCAGTTCTATGAAGATCTTTGCGATAGGGCAGACGAAATAAGCAGAAGGATTGAAGAGAAGATGAGGCGGTGATATATGTGGCCACAAAAGCGGAGTTGAGAGCTCTTATCACGCTTGCTGGGAAGATAGACCCTTCCCTGCAAGCAGCTATTATGAAATTTACAAAAATGAATCTCAATTTAACCCAGAACACAAAGAAAACGGCAAATTTAATGGGCAGTGTATGGAAGATAGCAAAAGGTGTTTTTGCGGGTAACCTGATGACAAAAGGGCTTTCTATAATATCAAATGCTATAAAGACCGTTACATCAGATGGAATAGAATTAGCTTCCAGCTTGGCAGAAGTTCAAAACGTTGTTGATACCACTTTCGGTGAAAGTTCAAGAATAATTGATCAATGGGCAGCCAAAGCGCTTGAAGCTTTTGGTTTGTCAGAATTGCAGGCAAAACAATTCACTGGGACTATAGGAGCTATTTTAAAAAGTAGTGGCATATCAGGTCAATACTTAGTACAGATGTCTGAAAATTTAGCTGCTTTGGCCGGAGATTTTGCTTCTTTTTACAACCTTGATCATGAGGAAGCATTCAGTAAAATTCGTTCAGGGATATCCGGGCAAACGGAACCACTTAAGCAATTAGGTATTAATATGAGTATAGCTAATCTGGAAGCCTTTGCCCTTTCGAAAGGAATAAAAGTTGCATATAAAGATATGGACTAGGCTTCGCAGGTAATGCTTAGGTATGCTTATTTGATGGAAAAGAGTAAAGATGCCCAGGGAGACTTTGCAAAAACGCTTGAAACCAGCTATGCAAACCAGAAAAGACTTCTGACTACTAATTTCCAGCAAATGATGGCCCAGTTGGCATCAAAAACAGTACCTGTGCTTACAAAAGGCATAAAAATGCTAAATAGCTATCTAAGAAATATTGATGCGGAAAGAATAGGCACAATAATAGCTGAAAAAGCAGGAAAACTGTTCAGTTTAATAGAAAGATACGGGCCATTAATAATTGATACTATAGGCAATATCGCAAGCAAAGTTTTTGGAACAGCACAGATGATTATCTCAGAAGTAATACCGATAGTCAAAGAGCTTGGCAGTAAACTTTATGAGGCTTTTGAATCTGCAAGGCCGACAATAAGTTGGTTAATTAATGAGGGAATATCCGTAGCTAGTAATATAATTTCAGAGCTTTTTAATAAAGCTAAAGATATATATAATTTTGTGGCTAATAATTGGACAAAAATTGAGCCTATCCTATGGGGCATAGCCGGAGCTTTAGTGGCGAACAAAATTGCAATGTGGGGTTTGGTTGCAGCAGAAAAAGCAGGGATGATAATATCAGCGTTAAGTAAAGCTTGGGCCGTAGCTTCTTCAGTATTAGCAATGTTTAAAGCAGGAGCAAGTATTGCAACGGTTGCTCAATGGGGATTAAATGCAGCGATGGCAGCAAACCCTGTAGGTTTATTAGTTGTTGCTATAGGTGCCCTTATAGCTATCGGAGTTGCTCTTTATAAGAACTGGGATAAAATTTCAAGTGGAATCGTAGGAATATGGCAAAATTATGTTGTTCCATTTTTCAATAGTATTGGAGCATGGTTCTCAAATCTTTGGAATGGAATTGTTAACGGGTTCAAAAATGCTTGGAACGGTATTACATCGTGGTTTTCAAACTTATGGGATGGCATTGTGAATATTTTTAAGGGATATATAAATACCTACATAAATATGTTCAATTTTGTAATTAAAGCTCTTAATAAGATTCAGTTCGATATACCTGACTGGGTACCTTTAGTTGGTGGAAAACATATAGGGATAAATATTCCCTTAATACCGACTTTTGCAGAAGGTGGATTTGCTGATCAACCATCAATTTTTGGTGAAGCAGGACTGGAAGCAGCTATACCAATTAAGTATAAAAATCCTCGGAGTATAGCAATTTTAAACCAAACAGCCAAAATGATAGGGGCAGAACCACAACGTAGACCTTCAATATCTCTTTCATTTAACTTTTACGGGCCAGTAAACAATAAAGAAGAGGTTACGTCAGCAGTTCAGATGGCAAAAGATTATATACTGGAAGTAATTGATGAGTATTACGAAAGGAGGGTAAGGCTTGAATTCGGCTGATTATTTTGAATATATAACTATGCAGGGTGATACATTTGATATGCTCGCCTTGGACGCATATAATGACGAATTTAAAGCACATTTAATTATTCAGGCCAACCCTCAATATGCTGATGTATTGGTGTTTGATGCCGGAGTAACTCTGAAAATACCTATTATTCAGCAGGAAGCTGCAAAAACTCTGCCTCCGTGGAAAAGGTGAGTTATATGCAATTGATTTATAACGGCAAAGATATAACTTCTGCTGTTGAAATTACCAAGGCAGAATTAATTGACAATGCAGGCAGCAAAGCAGATAGTTTGGAGGTTTGCTTCAGTGATACCGAAGGGTCATGGAGTAAATGGGAACCTAAAAAGAATGATACTGTTGAAATTGATCATGAGGGTTTTAGGTCCGGTGTAATGTTTGTGGATGAACTTGAACAGCAGCGAGGGAAATATATTATTCGTGCTCTGTCTATACCACAGGAGGCTAAAACACACCGGACAAAAAGCTGGGAACAGGTGAGGTTCCTGGAAGTTGCTCGGGAGATTGCTGCAAGATATGGTTTTGAACTACAAACATACAGTATTGAGAATTATTTATATAATCGGCTTGATCAAAACGATCAGGCCGATTTTGAATTTCTGGCATTCAGGTGCATGTTAGAAGGTTATGTACTCAAAATTACAAACCGAAAAATTGTCATTTATGATGAAAGATATATGGAAAACAAGGAAGCTGTCAAAACCATATATCTTTCTGATTTTGATGGCAATTTTAAGTTTGTTAATAAGTCTACTGGCATTTATGCAGCTTGTCGGGTATCAAACGGTACAATTCAATCTGAATATAAAGTATCCGGAATATACGGACCGACGCTGAATATATCTAACATAGTTGTTACAAACCAAGCAGAAGCTGAACGTTACGCAAGGAATATTCTAAGGCACCACAATAAGTATGAGCAGACGGGCAAGTTTCAAATACAATTGGATACTGGACTTTCAGCAGGGGTAAATATTCAAATTGCAGGTGTTGGGATGGCAGATGGAAAACAGTTTTGTGAACAAATAATACACAGGTTTACTGAAAACAAGACAATCCTTAATCTCAGAAGTCCATTGGAGGGATATTAACGTGATATTAAAGGGCAAAATTTCTAGTATTGATAATACCGGTATAAGAGTAATACTTCCTGACCGGGATAATGCTGTAACGCCACCAATAACAAAGGCATCCCATGTAGGAACTCTGGAAGTTGGTGACACTGTGGCAGTTATTTTCTTTGGAAGTCTCTCCGATGGACTCATCATTGCAAAGTTCGGGTGATTGAAATGGGTGTTATTGCAACTTTTGCCGGAAAAGCATTTCAGGTCGATTCCAATAAAATATATACTTTTTCTGATTTTTCATATACATCCGCATTAAAGACAGAAAAACAGGACGTAGATGGAGCTAAACCGAGCACTTATATTAAAGGGCCTGATTTAGATAGCTTTAATCTAACTATAAAATTGGATTCTTCAATGGGCGTTAATCCTCGTAATGAATGGGGGGATTGGAAAAGAATTTTGTACCAGAAAAAAGCCCATCCATTTATACTTGGAGGAGTTCCGCTGAATAATGCGCAATGGCTACTAACATCTGTTTCACCAAGTAATGTTGTTATAGACAACAATGGAAACATAATATCCCTTAACTTAATCTTAAAGTTTGAGGAATATGTCCGGGCAGGCAGCAAAAAAGATAATAGCTCTGGAGGAACTTCAGTTCCGGAATTATTGAAATTGTTAGAAAGTCAGACTTATTCTATGCCTGATAATTCAAACCTAAAACGAGAAAATAAGCAAATGTTATTGCAGCTAAAAAGACAGGCTTTATTTGAGTAAGGGGATGTGTATTCTATGCAATATACAATTAACACTTTGGAACCCGTTAAACTTGATTTTTCAGCCAAAGGGGATGAACGTGTTTTACAAAATATCCGCAATTTGATAAATACATTCCGATATGAAATAGCATATAACCGAACAATTGGGATTGATCCGAATATATTTGATAAACCTGCTGATATCGCAGCGGCATTGTATACTGCAGAAATTTACAGAATAATTGCAGATTACGAACCAAGAGCCGAAGTAAAAGCAGTTAATTTTATTGGCCTGGATGATGATGGCAACATGAGTTTTGAGGTGGTGGTTGATATATGAACGGTGAAATAAATTTTGTTGAGGTAAATGCCCAGGAAATAGCCAATACGCTCATAAAAGATTTTGAGACGGCATTGGGTACAACATTATACCCTGGAGATGAAAGAAGAATATTTCTTATGCAACTTCTGCAGGTTATTGTCGGCCTAAAAAATGATATAAATCAATCGGCCAGGCAAAATTTACTTAGGTATGCAACAGGAGAACAACTTGATGCTCTTGGGGAATTCTATAATACACCGAGAATTCCTGCGCAGAAAGCAAAAGTAACACTCCGGTTTACTTTATCTGCAGCCCAAAGTAGTAATATCCTTATTCCTGCAGGTACCAGAGTAACGCCAGATGGGGAATTATACTTTTCAACTACAAAGACACTTATTATTGCAGCTGGGCAGACATATGGGGATATTACTGCTGAGGCTGTTGAAGGTGGCGAAAAATACAATAAATTTGCTCCGGGACAAATAAAAACTATAGTGGATCCAATACCATACGTGGCTGGTGTTGAAAATATAGATACTAGTTCAGGTGGTTCAGATGAGGAGACTGACGACAGTTACCGGGAAAGAATTCGGCTTGCTCCTGAAAGTTTTTCCGTTGCTGGACCTGAAGGAGCATATATCTACTGGGCAAAAACTGCAGATGTAAACATAGCCGATGTGTCGGTTACTTCGCCGTCCGCCGGTGTTGTGGAAATCGTTGTTCTTATGAAGGATGGACAGATTCCCACTCAGGATGTTCTGGATGCAGTGAATGCGGTTGTAAGTGCAAGAGATCGCAGACCGCTGACTGATAATGTTCAAGTCATTGCCCCGACTGAAGTAACCTATAATATAAATTTGACTTATTATATAAGTTCTGATAGGCATACCGAGGAATTGACACTAAAAAATTCTATTGAGGCGGCAGTTGAGCAATACAAAGCATGGCAATGTGAAAAACTTGGCCGTGCAATCAATCCTGACTATTTACGACAGCTTATGCTCAATGCCGGAGCATTCAAAATCGACATTACTTCGCCAATATATACCGAACTTGAAAAAGATGAGGTTGCCAAAGTAAGCACCGTCACTGTTACTTATGGAGGGCTGATATAAATGATAAATCTTAAAAATGTTGATCTTATTAAATTAATGCCATCATATATACAAAAGGATCCGACAACACAGGCTTTATGCGCAGCCCTAACATCTCAATTCAGACAGCTTGCTGATGAAGTAAAAGCCTGTTTGATTCTTCCCAGGGTAGACACACTTGACAGCGTAGCATTGGATGAGCTTGCTTGGCAGCTACATATTGACTGGTACGATGCTAATGCCAGCGTCGAGATAAAACGGCAACTGATAAAAAATGCAATAAAAGTTCATCGGTACCGTGGTACTCCATATGCTGTGGAACAGGTGATACAGGATTATTTCGGTGACGGGTATGTCGAAGAATGGTTTGAATACAATGGACAACCTTATCATTTCAGGGTTGTGACAAGCAATCCATCTGTCACTGGGGAATTAGCAAATCAGTTTGCTATGACAGTTGAAAGTGTTAAAAATGTCAGGTCAAGGCTGGAACAAATTATTATCAGCATGACTGCGGAAATGCAGATTTATTGCGGCAATGTTTTACATACTGGAGATTTTATCACTATAGAACAGGTGGTGTAAGTATATGAGCTTTGGATTGATACAATTCACAAACAGGGGCCGCGCATTACAGGCAAAGGCACAAACAGGTGTACGGCTGGTATTTACCCGCATTGCTGTGGGTGATGGCCAGCTTAGTGGTCAGGATATATCTGATCTTACTGCTCTTATACATGAAATAAAGTCAGTTACACTTAATAAATATAAAACGCTTCCTGGCGGAAAGGCTGTTGTTGGAGGTGTACTTTCAAATCAGGATATTGTAAACGGGTTCTGGTGGAGAGAACTTGGTTTATTTGCCATGGATCCGGACATTGGCGAAATCCTTTATTGTTACGGCAATGCAGGCGAATTGGCAGAATATATTCCTTCCCCAGGAGGTGCCCAAATCCTTGAAAAACAGGTTGATATTATATCAATAATTGGAAATGCGCAAAATGTATCTGCAGAGATTGATCAGTCTTTAATATATGCAACGATTCAAGATGTTAATAACCTACGGGATGAACTTAATGAACATAAGGCAGAAAATGTGACACAAGGTGATAACCCGCATGGATTGATATATGAAGAAGGAACGTGGACACCTAGCATAAGAAATTCTTCTAATGTTCCTTATACATTATCAGAAGCATCGGGCAGATATGTAAGGGTTGGGAATATTGCTCATGTTTGGTTTAGGGTTAAATCAATTGATAATGTAGGAGATCCTTACTATGTTTTATTGTATGGACTGCCTTATGCTCCACTTGTTGACATAGAACACGCTGGAACAGCCTCATCAAGACAAGATGAAACTTTCATTAGTTCGACGCATAGGATTAGAGTTACACCAACATTTGTGTTTATATGTAATGCAAAATTAGACGGAAGCACTGTTAATTTTGGCTTTAGTGATGAAGTACAAGGGTACTTTTCGTATATTGTATAAAAAGGGGGATTAAGTATGATTGAAAAAATTACTTTAGATATGTTAACTCAAGATAGTGTAAGCGTTAAAACGCAAAAATACATAGTTATAGAAGGTAAAGAATATCCGATAGGAGAACCAAATAGAAAAGCATACATAAACAGCATCAGAGGCAGGAAGGAAGTTGAAGAAGAACTCCCAAAAGCGTACAAAAACGCCATTTTTGCAATTTGGGGAGATACGCCGACTGTAACAGAGCAAGCAGAATAGATAGCTCACATTAGGAAGCTAATGCTGTTTCTGCCCCGGATAAATGTCCCGGAGTTGCTCAAGTTGCATGACCGTTTA
>ERZ773359.3515-NODE-3515-length-17807-cov-60.863508_pt1 | contig 17807 bp, 19 predicted proteins | sample MGYA00374955_ERZ773359 | MGnify/ENA primary metagenome ERZ773359 (study PRJEB29098, sample SAMN04486028) | biogas fermenter metagenome | study: EMG produced TPA metagenomics assembly of the Biogas fermentation microbial communities from Germany - Plant 4 DNA1... | reverse complement strand
CCCAGATGCATGGCACCTGTCGGCCTCATGCCGCTAAGTATTATCCCTTTTTTCTGCATGGATTGTACCAGCCCTTTCAAAGTAAGATTCTTATATGATATCCTTCCCCGTCATGTACTATTTCATTGAAGCAAGAAGGCTTCATAATATTATATATAAAAATCCCTGAAAAGCCAACAGACTCATTAAATGAGAAGTGGAAGGCTGGAGGTGAGTATGTCATTGCGAGGAGCAAAGCCGACGAAGCAATCTCGCCTTCTGGAGGTGGGAAGTGAGAGTGCTAGAAGGGCTTTGAGGTCTTAGATTGCCACGCTACGCTCGCAATGACAATAAGGGGATCCCGTAAAACAAGGGCGCATTGCGATAAGACGCCGAAACATCCTGCGAGAATAAGAAAAGGGCGGCTGCTGTTTGAGCGAAGCGAGTTCAGCCGACCCTTATTCGAGCAGCTGATGTTTCGCAGACGTGCAGCACAGCGACCGGGCTTTACGGGATCCCCGGTTACATGCCACGCTAGCAATAACAACAAGAGATCCCGTAAGACAAGGTTAAGCTGACAGTTCCCCGATCAACTAAATTCCAAAAATAAAGGAGGTTACAGTGATCATACTGTTGTAGATGGGATCGGCCACGAACCGGATAACAGTGCTAAGGGCATTGGGAGCAAAGATGACCAGCGCAATGAATCCCAGCCCTATAAACTGCTCATAACGGGCAAACCGGAAATAGCTCTCCTCGGGAATGAACGAGGAGATGAGCCGGGAACCGTCCAGGGGCGGAACAGGAATCATATTGAAAACAGCAAGGCTGATATTTACCAGAACCGATACCTGAAAAAACACCTGAAGCCAGTTAATGACGCTCACCATGGTTTCGCTCCTGACTGGAATCACTTGAATGATTACCAGCTTGATCACAAAACCCCATATCAGAGTGAAGATAAAGGCCAGCAAAAGATTTGACAGGGGTCCGGCCAGGGAAACAAGGATCATGCCCTTTCTCCTGTTCTTGAAATGCCCTGAATTGACAGGGACGGGCTTTGCCCACCCCACCCTTGCCACAAGCATCATAAGCGTACCTAATGGATCCAGATGCTTGATGGGGTTCAGTGTAAGGCGTCCCGCATCCTTTGCCGTGGGATCCCCCAGCTTATATGCCACATAACCATGGGCGTATTCATGAAAAGGGAGCGCGATCAGAAGAATTGGTACCATTATCAGTAAATCTGACAGTCTATCCAATATCGAGTTCAAAGTATTATAAGCACCTCATTTCATCATAAGCCCGAAAAGGCTGAGCAGCGGGTGGATAAAAACCAAAATGCCCAGGATAACTGCCACAACCGCGGCAGCCAACACCGCTCCTGCGGCAATATCCTTCACCGCCCTAGCCTTTTGGGAGTACTCATCGGTAATCATATCCACAAGATTTTCAACGGCTGTGTTAAACAACTCGGCAATTATCACAAGACCGATGGCAATGAAGAGTATTGACCATCTGACCACATCGAGACTAAAAATAATACCGAGTATGACGCAGAGAAGGATCGCTGCCAGGTGAACCCGCATATTTCGCTCGCGGGCGATGGCCTCCTTCAGCCCGTTAAAGGCATTTTTAAAGCTATCAGACAGTTTTTTATTCTTCATTAATACCGCCCTCACCAAAGACAGGCAGCCTTGTCAGTTGAAGTTCCTTAAGAACCTCCTCCTGTCTTCGGAACATATCCCTCTCCTCGTCGGGCTGTTCATGATCATATCCAAGCAGATGAAGCATGCCATGGACTGACAAAAATGCGATCTCCCTTTCAAAGGAGTGGCCATAGCTGTTTGCCTGCTCCTGCGCCTTCTCAACCGATATTATTATATCGCCCAGAGCAACCCTGTTGGTATGGGGATCCATATCACCGGGTTGTATATCGGGCACACCATCGATGAAATCAAGAAGAGGAAAGGAAAGCACATCGGTGGGCGCCTGTATATTCCTGTATTCCATATTCATCTGTGCCATCCGGTCATTGTCCACCAGTGTGATACAAACATCAAAGGGAAGTTCAAAACCGTTTTGCCTGGCACAGAGTAGAACCGCCCTCTTAAGAAGGCTTATGGTTTCCCGGGGAAGGCTGAGTATTCTCTGCTGGTTGTAAACTGTTACTGCCATTTTGGTTTGGAGCACCTTCCTTTACTGGATTTTTCGGGAGATTGTAGATACGGTTATCCAGTTCCTGAAAGCCATTCTTCTTCTCGAATTCAGGGTATTCCGGTCTTTCGTGGAATATGCCGCTCAAGACCTTCATAAAGCTTTCTGCTATGATGGTCAGATCCTTAAGAGTCAGGTCACAATGATCTAATTGACCGTCATCCAGCTTGTCCTTAATAATTTTCCTCACCAGGCCTTCAATCTTAGCATGGGTCTTGTCCGGCATAGCTCTAACAGCAGCTTCAACCGAATCGGCCAGCATTACCACTGCGGCCTCCCTGGTATCTGGCAGGGGACCCTGGTACCTGAAATCGGCCTCATTCAGTTCCTCGCCATTTCCGTCCTGGGTAGCCTTATGATAGAAATAAACCATCACTGTAGTACCATGATGCTGAACGATCATATCCCGTATAACCCTGGGCAGCTTGTATTTCATGGCCAGTTCCTCGCCATCCCTTGTATGGGATATGATCATCCTGGAGCTCGTGCTTGCAGTCAGCTTGTCATGGGGATTCTCGGCCATCTGGTTTTCCTTGAAATAGTGGGGACGCTTGAGTTTCCCAATATCGTGGAAATAGGCACCTACACGTGATAGCAGTGAGTTTCCTCCAATTTCCCTGGTAGCCACCTCTGCCAGATTGCCAACCATAAGACTGTGATGATAGGTTCCTGGCGCTTCCATCAGGAGTCTTTTCAGCAGCGGATGGTTGGGATCGGCCAACTCCAGCAGCTTCATGGGAGTTATTACATTGAAGGTGCTCTCAAGGAAGGGCAGAATGCCTATGGCCAGGATTATGGAGAAGATACCGTTCACAAAGGCCAGCCCACCTTCATTGAGAAGGCTCTCCACACCCTTTTTCTCAATCATGCCTGTGAGAACCACCACCAGCATATTGATTCCGCCCAGCATCACACCTGCCAGAGAGATTTTACGCCTCTGGGTAGCGTTAACAGTCAGGTAGGGTGCAATGGTGCCCCCAATCAACGACATGAATATGAACTGGGTATCACCCCCCAGCATAAGAGCAAAGCTGAAGGTCAACAACATATTGACTGCAATGGCCGGCTGTATACCTAGGAAGATGGCGGTGATCACAGGAGCTATCAATGTGGGGATGATAAGGGGCGCATAATCGGGTATGAACTCCCTGAACAACAGTGCGAACAGGCACGCTATAATTATCGAAACGCCCACCAGCATAACCGCATTCTTATCATAATACAGCTTTTTGTGAAAGTTTCTAAGATAGAGCATGGTGAGGAAATACATGGCGAAAATGAGCATGAATACAGCTATATACAGCAGATAATCGGGTTTTCCCTCACTGTCTATGTAGTTGAGTTCTTTGAGGACCTGGAACTTGTCCTCGGTTACAATTTCATCCTTGCTTATGATACGCTCATCCTTGTAGATGATAACCGGATTCTCCTTAACAGCAGTTTCAATGAGGGCATTCCTCTCTTCCTCTGTTGCTTTTTCGTCGATCCGGCTGTTGGGAACAATAATCCTGTCCAACAGATCTTCAGCAATGAACTGTATGCTTTCATCATCGAAAACCGTTCTTACCTGTGCCAGTGCGTCCTCTTTTTCAGACCCAAGGTTTTCCTCCATAAGCTGCTTTCTTTTTATTCCAGGAAGGACGCTGTTTATGACTACCGTCTTGAGCCGTAAAATCTCACTTTCATCGGTCAATAGAGTCAATAGCTTGTCCTCGGGTATCTGTATCAGGACACTGTAGTAATTTCCCCTGTCATACTCCTGAATTAAAGTGGCCAGATCTTCTTTCTGCCCACTGCTCCTCACCTGGTTCAGGAGGTTGGAAAGCCCGTCGAAATAGGCGTATGCACCGCTTGTAATACTGTCATTTGCACCCTCTATCGGCACTATTACAGGTTCGAGCTCCGCAGCCTTAAGTTCGGCATTTTCGCGGGTCTTCAGGGTATTCTCAATATCTCTGGGCGCATTGATGTCATACTGGCTGACACTGCCTACAGTAAGCTTGTACTTCTTTGGAGTAGCTTCGTAAGCTACCATGGTTGATAATGCCAAAAAGGTAATAAGCAGCGCAATCAGCCTTTGAAATGACACGCTTTTCAAAAAACCAAACAGTTTTTTGCCTGACTTCTTGTTCTTCTTAACCACCCTTACACCCCCAGGCCTTTTATCTATCCCGTCTATTATCACGCGTCTTTTCATAACGCTCATAAGCCCGAATAATCCTTTGAACCAATTCATGGCGCACCACGTCCTTTTCGGAAAGCCTGACAAAAGAAAGACCTTCCACATCTGAAAGGATGCGCTGCGCTTCAATCAAACCTGACTTTTTGTCGCCTGGAAGATCCACCTGGGTGACGTCTCCGGTTATCACCGCTCTTGATCCGGCGCCAATTCTTGTTAAGAACATCTTCATCTGCTCCGGAGTAGTGTTCTGAGCTTCATCAAGGATGATGAACGAATCATCCAGCGTCCTTCCCCTCATATAGGCGAGGGGTGCAATTTCTATGAGTCCCTTTTCCAGATTGTTGTGAAAAGTCTCAGGTCCCATGATATGATAAAGGGCATCATAGAGAGGTCTCAAATAAGGGTCAACTTTGTTTTGTAGATCTCCGGGAAGAAAGCCGAGCCTCTCACCGGCTTCCACAGCAGGACGGGTCAGAATTATCCTGCTCACCATTTTCTCACGGAAAGACTTGACAGCCTGGGCAACCGCCAGGAAAGTCTTGCCTGTTCCCGCGGGACCAATTCCGAATACAATGGGGTATTTGCGCAAGGCCTCAATATACCTTTTCTGTCCGAAGGTCTTGGATTTCACCGGTTTTCCCCGGTACGTGACGCAAACAAGATCCAACGGCAGCTCACCGTTGTTAAGTTCCTCATTACTCAGATCAAGCAGATAACGCACATTCTGTTCCGAAACAGGATCCCCTCCTTCAGAAATGGCAATCAGTTTATTCAGTATATCATAAGCCGTACCGGCTTTGCTCTCAAAGCCGGATATCCTGATTTCATTATTACGATTGGTTATTTTAACACCAAGCCTGTCCTCAATAAGCCTGACATTCCGGTCATACTCCCCAAATACATCGGCTGCTTCTCTGGGGTCGTTCAGAATGATAACCTTCTCAATAACTGCTTCCAATCAATCTCCTCCCAATGGTTCCTTGCCGGCGATGTCCTCCTCGCATTCAAGGATGAGCTCCAAACAGGTATCACCCGTTTCACTTTTGAGTATGTTAACTCTTTCATCCAACACCCTGCAGTCCGGCGAAAGTTCCTTGCTTAAAGCCAGCCTGGCATTCTTCAGGGCGAGAGCTTCAGCCTCCTCAGTGGTCAGTTTTACTTTCTTTTCGGTTACCTCATATTGTTTTTCCACAGTCAGGCCTATGGGAAACTCCGAATTAAAAGGGCCGCTTACCGTTCTGTCATAGGATACGCTGTCATACAAGTCAAAGGCGTTGCGGTTTCCAAACAGCCCGATCTTCATGTTCAAAACCCTGATATAGGTATTCTCATGCGTTCTTCCAGTCCTTATGCGTTTGGTATACTCATATGACAGAGGAACCTTAATATCGTACCAGGTTCTTGCTGTAATCTTGCCTAAAGCATGCACATTCCTGGTGCCAAACTCCGGGTACTGGGATTCCAGTCTTCCCGAAACCAGCAATTGCCCCTTGGTTACCGTATCGCCTTCCTTAACTTTCAAAGTTCCTGCCAGTACCTCTATCTTTGTTATAAGCCCATCTCTCTCGGCCACCAAATTGCAATACTGGTCTTCATCCACTACTTCAGGCCTGGGTATTATATTTTGAACCGAAATGGTCATTTTGACCCCCTGGATCTGTACCCCTGCCCAGGCTACATCATCCACATTCAGCAAGATATCAGCAGCTATCCTGTTGGGATCAATCCCCATTTTAAAGCTCCCTTTTCCGATGTCCTGATCATCCAGAACCTTCATGATCTGCTCCGCTACATCTCTGCTGCAGCCCCGGATCTCTATTTCCCATATCATGGAGGTAAAGAGGGTAATCAATGCTGCGAAGAAAAACAATCCGACCTTGAAGCCCCGTCTTTTTCTGAACCGATGCAGGAAAAAAGGTAGCCCGCATTTTTTGATGATACGAACCCGACATCCCGATTTCCGGGCCGCGGGGCGCATCAGCATAAATCCTCTCAGACTGGCCTTCATAACCACCGAATTGCTGTCTTTTCTGGCTATATCCCACAACAGGATTTGTCTTCTGGTGCAAATATTAATAAACCGTTCGATGCCACCGCCTTTTGCAATAATAATAACATATCCCCTAATATAATTCCACAGATGAACCAGAAACATAAGCGTCACCACACCTACTTCTTACCGGCCATGAAACTCATGCGTCATAATCAATATTGGATATCTTTCCGCCTATAATGATGGCTTCGCTTGTAATCTCCCTTATGGTTATTCCACTTCCTGTTATCTTGATGACACCGTTATTTGTGTTTATACGAACCATGCCCTCCTCAAAGTCCATGATCCCTTTAAAATTCTCAATCAGCACCTCACCCCTGCCCACGGCAGTCACCTTTGGCCTGTTGCCAAACAGGTCGGGGGGAAGCTCGAATAGTTTAGCCAGCTTCTCTCCAATACTGAGAATACTCCGATCGGATTTTTCTCCTTTATCCGACCCCTTCTTGACCCGTTTCATCAGTTCTCCCTCCGTGCCATATCTTCCAGTTCAAAAACATCGCCAAACTCATAGCCCCGCCTGCGGGCTTCCTTGATGATGGCATCCAGTGCCTCCGCATTATCGGATGACACTGCATGCAACAGCAGGATTGCCCCATTATGAAGATTGCTTGTGACCTTATTAAAGGCGTACTCCCATCCTCTCTGCTTGCCGGTGTTCCAATCATCGTAGGCAAAGCTCCAGAATACATTTACATATCCCAGATCCGACGTTATTTTTAGGGTTCTTTCGCTGTACTCACCTCGGGGTGGCCTTAAAAAGACCATATTAGTTCCATACTTCTCATAAAACCTTCTGTCCAGACCGGTGGTCTCTTTTTCTATTTCCTCATCGCTTAATGTGGGCAGGCTCTTATGGCTGATGGTATGGTTACCCACTGCATGACCCTCATCCACCATTCTCCTTATCAACTCATCTTCCTTCTCCAGGTAGGGACCCGTAATAAAAAAAATAGCGTTGACCTCATTTTCGTACAGTACATCAAGTATCTTCGCGGTATAGCCTTTTTCATATCCCTCATCGAAGGTCAGATATATGGTTTTTTTACTGGTATCTCCTACATAAAGACTGTTATATCGGCTCAGAAGCTCGGGAGTTCCCGGATCCGGCTTTGGCTGCCCGCCATTGGGGCCGCCCCGTACAACCCCCCATCGGAGCAGTCTGCTAAAACCGCTGGTTTTTGATGCGGCAATATCCATATCACTGTTTGTGGAGTTCTCCGGCAAAAGGCTGGCGATCTCCTCCCCAAAATCAATTTCGGACCTGGTTCTGTCAGCCATGATCATCATGCGCACCGTAAGAAGCAGCATAACAACAATAACCACTATAGAAAACAGACGGCTGATGTCCCTCATCACTACACCCCTCACTGTCATGGGACTTTAGCTTTGCACAGCGCAATTCCAGGGCAAATCTGAGTTTTGCACAGCGCAAATCTGACCGGAAAAAAGGAGCCATTTATTCTAAATGACTCCATACTTTCGTTATTATTATATTAACCGGGGACAAGCTAAAATGCTTATACTTGAAAGAGGCCTGCCTCCCTATTATGAAATGCTGCAGCAGAACCTTATGGTATAACCGGTGTCAGCTTATCTGTCCTTATCACGGTTCCGTCGTCCCTCACACCTGGGATGACGACGTTTTCATTCTTTTCCAGACCCACGTTGAACTCGTAAACCTGATACTTTGCTAATACACCGCCCATCAGTCTTAATGATTTTTCCATTTTGTCCGGATCACCGATGGCCTTTATTGTATATGGCGGAACCAACTGGCGGCCATTGACCATGATATAATCGCCGGCCTCTCGTACTTCACTGGTTGCTACAATTCTCTCATCATTAACGCTGATGGCCTGAACATCGGAGGCTTTAAGCTCATTAAGCAGTTCCTGGATATGGCTTGCCTTGACCTTGATCTGCCCGCCGCTCTCCACTGTTATAACCAGTCCGGTGCCCTTCACGGTTTCCAGTCCGGCCATGACCCGGGCCATGAGAACCGATTTCTTAAGATCCTCCACATATTTCATATCCATATTTTCATCATTTTTCAAGGCGGATACTTCCTGTTGGAGTTCTTCTATCCTCGCCCTGAGGCTTTCATTATTCTTTCTTTCCACAAGAAGCTCTTCCACCAGTTGGCTGAGGTTCTTCTTTTCATACTGTGCCAGCACCAGGTTTTCGTTGACACTGTTATACTGCCAGGCTATCGCAACGCCAAGCAGCAGGCAAACAAGGGTTAATGCCATGGTCTTAAACAGCTTCACTCTGATACCACCTCCAGACTGCTTAACCATTCGTCTATAGATTCGTAAAGACGGTACTTCTCTATAACCATGTCGTACTCCTTCCTTATGTCAACCCTGATGCCATAAATCCTCATAATCGCTACATTGGAAAGCTGATCGATGGCATTATATAGAGTATCAGGATCACCAATGGCCTTGATGACGTATGGGGGCGGATACCGGCTTTTGTTAAGGAAAATGGTAGGCCCGGCACAAACCAGCTTGGAGGTTCCCAGAATCCGTTCACCGTTTATGGATATAGCCTCTGCGCCGTTGCTGCGTAATTCGTTGAGTATGCCGGTGATGTCGGCATCATGAATGATATAGTCCTCAATATTCATGTCCCCTGCTGTCTGGGCATCCTGCATGGTAATTATGATGCCGTCTCCCCTGACATTGGTCAGCCCGGCTCTGAAGTATTCATAATCCCGTTGCCTGATAAGTTCCATTATTTCAGGATCCTGCTGCCGGCTGCCAATATTGTCCAGCAGCTGGCTCCATTCAGCCTCAAGATTGTTCAGCTCTTCCAGAAGCTTTCTTCCTTCAGCCTCCTCGGCCTCAAGTCTTGATGCCATCTCCTTTACCGATATATTACCTTCAGAGGTATTGATAACCCCCCTGAACTGGAGGGTTATCAGCATCCCCAACAGGAGGAATACCATGAACATCAGTATTCTGTGGGTCTTTACCATATTATCTGCCTGCTCCTTAAGAATGAACTACAGGAATTCCACAATAGTAACCGTTTTTGAGACGGCCAGATCAATAAATCTTTCTTCCACCTTAACCACCGGTCTTGAAAAATCCAACCTGTTCATGAAAACCACTTCAGCGGTTTCGCCGGTGCTCAGCCTTACTTTGGATCCGACATAATAGTGGGTCATATTATTGAGAAACACATTGAGTACCGTTGGGTCCAGTACGCCGAAACTCTGATGCTGCATGAGCTCGAAAACTTTAAAGGGCGTGTCCTTATACTTGTAGACTCTATTGGCTGTCATGGCATCGAAGATGTCCGATACAGCCACAATCTTGGCAATCTGATTGATTTTATCGCCGGTAAGACCCAGGGGATAACCGCTTCCATCCTCTTTTTCATGATGGGTCAGTACGGCGAGCGCAACGTCGCGGTCGATACTTTGGTTTTCACTGACAATCAGATAGCCATATTCCGAATGCCTTTTCATCTCTTCAAACTCACTATCGGTAAGCTTTCCGGGTTTATTTATAATCTCTATCGGAACCATGGCCTTGCCCACATCGTGAAGGAGACCGGCCTCCGCGCACTTTTTTACCATGGGCTCGTCCAGGTTCATCCACCTTGCTATCATCATGGAAAGCATGGACACGTTCATGCAATGATAATAAGTATATTCATCGATGCTTCTGATCTGCATGACAGTGTCGACCATGTTCCTGTTTTCCTGAGCCCTGCTGATCATCGAATACACAATTTCGTCAGTGGCTTCCTTGTTCAGCCGCTTACCGGAGGATATGTCGGAGAGAGCCTTTTTTATGGTATGTACATCCTGTTCATATTTTACATTAAAATTGTATTCATCGGTTATTGCCCAGTCTTTGTCCACGCCCGATACCGAGAGCATGCTTTCCTCATATACAGGAATATATTGAATACCCATGTTTTTTAAGTGCTCAATGGCACGCTCGTCAAGACTGGTGTCTTCAAACAGGATGACTGCGCCATATTTATTTATAATGGCTTCAGCGGTTCGCATCCCTGGTTTGCACGAATCCACTGAGATTATAAATCTACTACCCCGCATTAATGACTCCCCCGTATTGTCTTTGGCTATATCCTATAATATCTATCGAATAAAAACCGACAAAAGCTTTACCATCCAGTCATTACATGCCGCACATCTGCCTGAATTCCTGCTCATCAATAATTCTTACGCCCAGCTTTTTTGCCTTTTCCAGCTTACTGCCTGCCTCGTCTCCAGCCAGCACAAAATCGGTTTTGCCGGATACACTGCCCGATACCTTTCCGCCCAGTTTCTCGATGATTTCGGAGGCCTGAGCCCTTGTAAATCCCGGCAGAGTTCCTGTAAGGACAAAGGTCTTCCCGTTAAAAATGCCGTCCTGGTTGTTTGAAGCGGTGGATACCATCTGGACACCAGCCTCTTTCAGCAGTGACAGGGTGTGCCTTGTCTGCTCCTGCCTTAAAAACCCGAACAGGCTTTCGGCCATTTTCGCTCCATACTCATTGATGGACTGAATCTCATCAACTGTTGCCTCCATAAGCCTGTCCATGCTTCCAAAATGGCGCGCAGCCAGTTGAGCTGCACGAAGCCCTATGTGCCTTATGCCGAGACCAAAGATCAATCGGCTCAGGTCATTGGATTTGGACCTTTCTATGGATTCCAGCAGGTTTTCCACCGATTTTTCTCCCATGCGTTCCAGCGCTGTAAGATCACTCCGCCTCTCTTTCAGCTTGTAGAGATCAGGTATTCCCCTGATAAAGCCCTTTTCCAGGAGCATTTCTATGAGCGCCGGACCAAGTCCCTCAATATTCATGGCATCCCTGGAGGCGTAATGTACCAGACTCCTGAACAGGCGTGCAGGACACTCAATTCCTGTGCAGCGCCTGATAGCCTCGTTCTCCTCCCTGACAGCAGGCGCGCCGCATACCGGACAGTTCTCGGGCATGGTATATGGCTTGCTGTTTTCAGGTCTGAGCTTTAGGTCAACCTCCACCACCTCGGGTATGATCTCTCCGGCTTTTCTGATCCAAACGGTATCCCCCGCCCTTATATCCTTCTCACTGATAAAATCTTCATTATGGAGTGTCGCGCGGGAAACGGTGGATCCTGCAATCCTGACCGGCTCCAGCACAGCATTGGGGGTGAGTGCACCGGTCCTTCCCACTTGAATGATGATCTCCTTGAGCTTTGTTTTTTTCATCTCGGGAGGATATTTATACGCAACAGCCCATCTTGGAGCCTTGCTGGTGGATCCCAAGACAGACCGATGCTCAAGATTGTCTATTTTAACCACAGCGCCGTCGATTTCATAAGGAAAGCTTTCCCTGCCCTTATCTATGGCCTCAATCTCCTGGATAACCTCATGGATATTGCGGCACACCGCATATTCGGGGCTTATCTTAAAGCCCAGACTCTTTAAAAACTCCAGGGATTCGGAGTGGGTTTTAAAGCTTCTTCCCGTAACCCTCTGTACATTGAATATGAATATGTCCAGCTTCCTCTGGGCGGTGATGGCAGGATCCAGTTGTCTTAATGAACCCGCTGCGGCATTGCGGGGATTGGCAAAGAGCTTCTGTCCCAGCTCCTCCTGACGCCGGTTCATCTCAAGAAAGAACTTACGGGGCATGAATACCTCCCCGCGAACCTCAAGAAAAGGTATTTCCGGCTCCCCGGGCAGACGGTTCAGCCTCAGGGGTATGGAACGGATGGTCTTTAGATTCTGAGTGACATCCTCTCCAACCAATCCGTCACCCCGGGTTGACCCCCGAACCAGCAGTCCGTTTTCATATTCAAGAGAGACAGACAGCCCGTCAATCTTTTTTTCAACAACATAGGCCACCTCCTGACCCAGTGCCTCCCGCATCTTTCTGTCAAAATCAATAAGTTCCCCAATGTCAAATACATCGTTGAGGCTCTCCATCTTAACCTCATGAATAACCTTAGAGAAAGCGGTATCGGCCTGTTCTCCGACTCTGCGGGTTGGCGAATCAGGTGTGACCAGTTCGGGATGAGCCTGTTCAAGATCAACCAGCTCACGATACAGCATATCGTATTCATAATCACTGATTTCGGGATCATCTTCAACATAGTACCGATAGTTATGATAATTGATCAGTTCTCTAAGCTGCTTGATGTATTCCTCGGCATTAAGGCTGTTGTTATTAGGAGCCTGTTTCTTTAAAGACATAAAGATCCCCCTCGTATTCAAAGACCTCCAGGATGTCGAGAGCTTGCTTAATCCCTTCGGTGATGCCAATTGCCGTATTGGTTCTGAATTCATCGGATTTCAGCCGGTCATGATCTTCCTGATTGGTTATATAGGCCGTTTCCACCAGAACTGCAGGCATTTTAGTATTTCTCAGCACAGACAGATCGCTTTCGATAATTCCCCTGTTATAGATGCCGTTTTGGGTCTGTATGGCCTTTCCCATGATTCCCGCAAATTGTTCGCTGTTGAAGCCATCGTATATAGGCTGCTTGTTGAGGTAATAAATCTCCATACCGTTAACCTGCCTGGCACCTTTAAATTTCAGGTCGTAGGCATTCACATGTATGCTGACAAACAGGGTTGCACTATTCTCATTGGCCAGCTGCGCCCTCAGCATGAGATCTTCACGCTGGTTATTGGCAAGGCGGGTATCAGTATCGCGAGTCACAACAACATCTATACCGGCCTCGGTTAGTAAATCTCTGACCTTAAGAGCTATATCAAGGGTTACTTCCTTTTCATAAAACTCATCTTCATAGGGTGATGTGGTACCCGGATCATTCCCGCCGTGGCCGGCATCTATAACAACCTTAACCTTTTCCATGGTTTTGCCTGCCGGAATCTCAATGGGCGGCGGTGTGAGCTCAGGTGTGGGAGGCGGTACAAAGGGAGTAACCACTACCGAGGCGGCTTCCGAGTCCCCGGTCTCCCCCCTTTTCCCCAATGCCACTACCACAGCCGTAACCATGAGTAAGAAAACCAATAATGATGCAATAAACCTGGTATGATTCTTCAGCTTGAACCTTGGTTCGGGCTTGGGGAACTTCAGGTAGGCCATTTTTAAGTATCACTCCTGTTACTGTGCTGTATTATCATGATACTATAATTTATACGTAAAATATAGTGCAACTTGACTGACATATGCAGGCAGAAAGGTTAAAGCCGCGGATCCACTGGACCGCGGCCTTATTTGAGCAGTTGATGCTTCGCAGCCGTGTAGAACCGGGCTCTACGTGATCTCTTGAAGCATTTGCCTCGCATATTTTCACACAGTCAGGCATCCCCGTGTCCCCGGGGTGGGGCAGAAACCACGGATACATACTACTGTATGAAACGATCCACATCCTTTGCATCTATATTTTTGTGCAGTGCCATATTGATTCCGTTTGCCACCAGCTTCGAAAGATACTCCACTATCTCATCGGTATCCTTGGGTGTAACAACAAGATTACCCGAATAGGGTTCCAAAAGGCTGATGATGGTCTGGTATTTCTCATCCCGGTCGATATTGGAGAGCATTGTATATAAACCGCTGTCCGTTGCACTCTGATTAATCATGCTATCTATCATGAGATCAATGGTATCACTGACGATTGTGGCCGCATCAACAACGGTTGGGATACCAATGGCAATAACCGGCACCCCAAGGGTCTCCTGGGCGATAGCCATACGCTTATTCCCTATGCCCGAACCCGGTGCGATTCCGGTGTTGGCCAATTGAACCGAAGCATTTACCCTGTTCATGTTTCTGGATGCCAGGGCATCAACCGCAATTACCAATGCTGGCTTAATCTGATCCACCACGCCCTTGATGATATGTCCGGTTTCAATTCCAGTCAGGCCAAGTACACCGGGAGCTATAGCGCATACCGGCCTGACACCGTCGTCTATCTCCTGGGGCAGATATTCATGCAAATGACGTGTTACCATCAGATGAGAAGATACCCTTGGTCCCAGAGAGTCTGCGGTGACATTCCAGTTGCCCAGCCCAACCACCAGTACGGTGTCCCTGTCATTGATCTGAATCAGATTTTCCAGTTCCCTGGCCAACATCCTGCAGGCCTTTTCATATAGATCCCTGCTGCGTTCACGAATTTGCGGCATGTCCATGGTTATATAAGTCCCCATGGGCTTTCCGGTATTCTGTTCACCCAGGGGTGATACCACATGAACCCTGGTTATGCTGACCTGCTGATCGCCATTCTGCTCCACCCGGATGCCGTCCTGGACTCCCTGCTGTTGTATCATCCTGGCGCCCGGACCCGCGGCACGGGATTCGTCAGCCATATCGGTACGAATGCTCCTCACTAGTCTTGCCATAACAACACATACCTTTCCTTGAGTTATGATAAACGCTTTGCGCTTATTATGAACCATTTCTATTTTTTTCATCCCAATTGGGCAACATCCAAAATACCTGTGCTTTCATGCAGAACAAAGCCCTTTTCCGGACATGCTATAATAAGCAGTAAAAAAAACTGCGGTATGAACAAGCTTTCCAGACATGAGCAAAAAAATATTGCATTGGGACATGGTTCATGTTAATATATTGTGTGTTGACTTAACGCTCAGGAGGTGAATCAGATGCCGAATATCAAATCTGCAATCAAAAGGGTTAAGGTCACCAAGACCAAATATATGCAGAACAGAATGAAGAAGTCCGAGCTCAGAACGGCCCTTCGTCGTTATCGCGAGGCTTTGGATGCAAAGGCAGATAATGCTGAATTATTGCTCAAGGATGCCATTAAAAAGCTGGATCAGGCAGCAGCAAAGAGGATAATTCACAAGAACGCCGCCTCCAGAAAGAAGTCACAACTTATGAAGGCTTATAAAGCTTCCATCTGATTCTTTCACGGGCATGCAATGACAAAAAATAAACGTACTTTAAGTACGTTTTTTTGTTTATGCATATTATAACGGCATATGACGGGTAATCTCAGTGTCTTAGCTCCTGAAGCACTGTCCGGACTTTGCCGGTGCCTAACGGTTACTATAGTCTTCAGTTGACATTCTTAACTGTGATGTTCTCCATGGGCACCTGCGCATGCCGAACCACGATATCGCTTATGATGGCCACCTGCTGGGAAGACAGGCTGCTGGCATTCACAATAACATCTATAAACTCGGCATCGCTTATATAAACCAGCGCATCCGAAAAACCTCTCTGCTTGATCAGGGTTTCAATGGTATTTTCAATTTCGCAGCGGTTGATTACATCCACCAGTTTTTCCTGAGCCTGCAGGGTGGCGGCATTGGCGGTATCCCCGCTTTCTGCCAGGGATTTGAGCTCTTCTTTCTGCCTGCTCCTGGCTTTGTCACGCTCCAGTCTTGCCTCGGCGAAATAGCCTGAATAGATATCCGAGCTGGCATCAGTCGATGCTTCCATCGCCTGTTCCAGTTCATCCTCACCCTTTACATAAACAGCCGCACCCGGGATATCCTCCGGTTCCTCACTGCCATCGGCAGTATAAAGGATTCCGGCTCCGGCCAGGTCACCAGCATCTCCCACTCCTCCTGAATTATACTGCAATATGCCAACAGCGATAATCACCAGTACAAGTCCGAGGACAATAACCTGTTTTCTTTTCATACCCTTCCCTCCAAACCAAGCATACCGATTATTTGTGTTTCAGAATCTGAACCCGGTGTTCGGGCACTCCCAGGAGCGTGCAGACTGCGCTGTTGAGTTCCTGCTTCACCAGAAAATCATCGGCTCCCTCTGCCACCACCACGACCCCTTTTATCTCAGGAATTTCCACCTTCAGGATGACCGGTTTGTCATCACCTGATAATGCAAGTTCACGCCTCTCACTGCTTTCAAGGGATATTCTTTCGGTTTCTTCATCGCTTCTGCTGTTCAACTGGTCATTATATGCGGGCACCATCTCACTGCTTGAATCGGCGTAGATCATGACCTCAACCTTTCCGGCCCCTTCCACCTGAGAAAGAAGGTTGGACAGTCTCTCTTCAAGGTTCATGATGATATCCTCACCGATCAGGCCGGATGCCTGTGACCATTGACTTTGATCTGTGTCCGGTTCCGAAGATGGCACTCTGGATGAATCCCCCGAACCTCCCGGCCTTGTAAAAAAACCACCTGCTAAGATGATTATTACGCCAACCACCACAATTATGACCAGATTTTCAAATGTGTTAAATTTCTTTTTCTCCCCCTCTTTATTGTCCTTTACAAAAAAAGATGTCAGCTTTTTCATGTCTTTCACCTTCCTTCAAAGACGCTACTGTCCACAACAACCCTGTCTTTATCAATCCCCAGCGTCTGGGACAATTCTGCCCTGATCCTCTCCTCCAACAGATGGCTGAAAACCGCTCCCTCATTGCCCGGACGGGGACCCACTTTTATATACAGTTCTCTTATGGCACCATAGTCACTGCTCCGACTGTTTTCCTGCAGAACCAGGTCTGCCCCTATGACTATGAAATCCCTTTCTCCCTGATACCGGTATTTCACATCTGAGATCAAAGACTGCCTGTATATCTCCAGCAACTGCCTGGCATCCTCCTCCTCCAGACGTTGTATCCTTCTTTCCATTTCCCCCTTTGACATGGTCACATAATCATTCCATGCCACCTCCTGTATTCTGATATCACCGCCAAGAAATCTGATCACAGGCCCGGCGATAACGATGGCAACAACCAGGCCGCATACAAGCTTCACATATTTATTCAGACTCCCTTCCGGCGCAAACTTTTCTGCCAGGGAGCATATGACCGAAATGGATATCAGGCTGATCACCCATACTTTCAGTGCCTCCAAAAACCACGGCCTCCCTTTCGAATCTCATAAAAATCCGGTGCTGCTCATCAGTGTTCCGGTCAAAAGGATCAGTACAAACAGCGAAGCTCCCATAATTCCTATCATTACGGACATACATCCTGCCGCTTCCTCAAGAGCGCTGCAGATATTGTCATCACCCAGGGGGGCTCCAAAGGCTGCTACAAGACGATAGACCAGCATGATGACCAGCATCTTGATAAACGGTATCGCAAAGAGAATGGCCAGTCCGATAACCGTAGCCACCCCGGCCGCGTTTCTTACGGCATGGGTACATGCCAAAAGAGTTTCAGCGGCATCGGACATGTTCTTTCCTGCCACGGGCACCAGTGTCCCGATAGCGAATTTGGCAGTCTTCACAGCAGCCGCATCCACCGTGCTTCCCGACACCTTCTGGAGGCTTACGGCAATGGAAAACACCAGGGTAATGACTCCTGTTACCCATATAGCTATTGTCTTAAGCAGCTTTGCAATGTTCTTCAGCCTGAATCGGTCCGAGATGCTGTCTACCAGGAACAAAACCCCCGCCATGACGGACAATGGAAGCAGGATGGTTTTAAACAGATGACAGGCAACGTTGAC
>ERZ773359.3509-NODE-3509-length-17830-cov-7.527932_pt1 | contig 17830 bp, 18 predicted proteins | sample MGYA00374955_ERZ773359 | MGnify/ENA primary metagenome ERZ773359 (study PRJEB29098, sample SAMN04486028) | biogas fermenter metagenome | study: EMG produced TPA metagenomics assembly of the Biogas fermentation microbial communities from Germany - Plant 4 DNA1... | reverse complement strand
TATCCCATGCCGGGAAGGAACTTCAAGTTAACGCTGAACGGGCGTTATTGAGGTGTTTCTCTTGTTCTATAAAGCTTTACTTATCTCCATCTTGATCCATGTGTTGATCTTAAGTTGGGCAGGCTCAAGCCTGCCCTTCCTCACGAAGCGGACAAAGGCCGGCTCTTCCTCTGACCAACAGGTGGAGTACCGGATAGTTACCCTTGTGGAACTGCCACCACCTTCCGCCATGGCCCAGGAGGAGCGTCCAGCACGTGTGCCAGCAAGTTCGAAGGCAAATTCAACAGAAAAAACCGTCAAACAAACGGTCTCTCTTGACCGGTCATCCCGCGAGACCCGCGAAACGCTCCCAGCTTTACCGGCCCAAGCCGCAGAAGAACTACCCCCGATTCTGACCAGAAGCGAAGCTGAACCCGCCGCGAAAAAGACCGTTCCTTCCCCGCTGCTTCCAGCGGGCGAACCGGGGCCAACTCCTTCTGTTGAAGATGAACCTATGGTTTCGCATTTACAAGTAGACGCGGTGACCGGGACCGTAGCAGAAAAGGAAAGCGAAACGGCTCAAGTGGAAAAGTCAATCCCCAGCAGCGTTTCCGTTCCCGCCAATGCAGCGACGGCAACTGTAACTGAGGAGGATGTGCCGCTTGATACGCCATTGAGCGATGGGGAAAGTGCTCTCCGTACTGATTTTACGCCCTCTTCCGTCTCTGGTTCGAGCGGTAATTCTACTAGTGGTGAGAGGAGTACTCTACCGGCCGAATTGGAAAACGGTTCTGCGTCCGGTCCGGTCAAAGTCTTTCATACCGATCCGGTCTATCCCCGACTTGCCCGGCGGCGGGGCTGGGAAGGAACGGTTTATCTTGCCATCCGTATTGCTCCGCAAGGGGAAGTTATTGCTACCGAAATTATCGAGTCCTCCGGCTACGAACAGCTAGATCAGGCCGCGCTGGAAGCGGTAAGCCACTGGCGATATGCCTGGGCGTCTGGGCAACCGGCGGCAGAAGGGGAGATATTTACGATTAAAATCCGCTTTCAACTGGAGGATTGATTCCTGTAGGACCTTATTTTTGCGGTTAGGTCAAGAGTCCGATGTTTTAACGGCCGTCACGGGAGTATTTGGAAATAAAGCTTAATGGGATGAAGGTCGGGACGTTCCGATGGCGAATAATTAAGAAGATTTAGTTATCAACAACCGTGCTGGTCTTCGCGGAAAGAAATGTTTAAGGCGACGCACAAAGGTGGGGCGGTTAACGGGGCAGTAGTGTAGGACCGGAATCGGCACGGAAGACGCCAGAGGAAGGAAGAGGAGAAGATGATTAGAGGACAACCTTATATTGACTTACACATGCATTCGCGGTATAGCGATGACGGAGAATTTACCCCCGAGCAGCTAGTTGAAGAGTGTCAAGCGGCGGGCCTCCGGATCATGGCCATCACCGATCATAACTGCGCCAAGGCTAATGCCGCGGGGGAAAGGGCGGCGGCGCAAGCGGGGATTGAATATATAAGCGGCATCGAGATCGACTGTACATACCAAGGAGTCAATCTCCACCTCTTGGGGTACGGGATTGATTATCGGGATTCTGTTTTTACCCAAATTGAAGAGAATATTGCCCGGCAGAATGAGGCCGCGGCGGATCAGCGGTTAAAGCTCATAAACGAATTGGGGTTTCGGGTAACAGCAGAAGAGCTGGAGGCGATTAGTGCCAATGATTATTGGCCGAAGAACTGGACGGGAGAGAAATTCGCCGAAATCATTCTTAACAAACCAGAATACTTTGACCATGAGTTACTGAAACCCTACCGTCCCGGCGGGGAGCGGAGTGACAATCCTTTCGTCAATTTTTACTGGGATTATTGTGCCCAGGGCAAACCTTGTTATGTTAAGATTACCTATCCAGCTTTAGAAGAGATCATTCCGATAATTCATACTACCGGCGGTAAGGCGGTCTTGGCTCATCCGGGGATCAATCTGGCAAACCATCCTCATCTTTTGGCGGAGATTGTCCAATTAGGGTTGGATGGGATCGAAGTGGGGAGTAGTTATCATAGGCCGGAGACCACGGCCCATTTCTACCAGCAGGCGTTAGCCCATGGTCTCTTGATCACGGGCGGCAGCGACTACCACGGGACCACCAAACCGGCGATTCGGCTCGGGGAGTATGTACGTCCCCTCCCCGAGAAGGAGATCGCGGCCGGGTTGGAAGCGGCCGGATTGCTCTCTAGATCATAACGTTCGGAAAAAGATGAAGCCATCCGGGCGGGATGGCGACATAACGAGACGCCAAGGGGAGAAGAATGCAAAGAGAATTGAGGTTGATGATCATGACAACAGAGCAAATGCTCTTTACTTTACTGGTCGTTTTCGCTTCCAGTGTAATTCAAGCCACCGTCGGTTTCGGTTTTTCTTTACTCGCTGTTCCAGCATTGGTCGCCTTTTTACCGGTGACCATGGTGACACCACTGATCGTCCTGTGTTGTGTGCTAAACAATATAATTGTTCTTTTAGACAACAGGGAGAGTCCGGTTTGTCGTGGTAAAGGTAGTCGAAGGTCTCTACGGGCTGGCTGATCACATACTTTTCGTACATTGCTGGTCCTCCTTGGTACTGTTTTTATGAAATTGAGTCTTTCTTAGATTGTAATCCGCATCCCTTGTGGCTACTTTCTACTTTTGATTTTTATCACTTCACGGGTGCTGGCAGTGGCCAGTGTAAGCGACTACCTACTTATTCTTGTTATTTAAGTTTTCCCCTTCTTAAAGGGAAAGATAAAAAGAGCGAGGCTGTCTTCGGTGACAGCCTCATTTCCTTTTTCTTATAAAGCAAAGACATGTCGGCCAATGCGGTTAATCACGGTGCGCGACCAGATCCAATTGTACGGATTGGTGATTTTAGCCGGATTGTAGAAATACAGGGCACCCCCGCTTGGATCCCAACCACTAAGTGCCGCTTTGGCTGCCTTCACCGCGCTGCTGGTCAGCGGCTGCCAGATCTGTCCGTTGGCGACCGATTCGAATTCCCCGGCTTTATAGATATTTCCGGCGATCGTATTTGGAAATTTCCCTGATTTGACCCGATTGAGGATCACCGCGCCGACGGCAACTTGACCTGTAAACGATTCGCCGCGAGCTTCACCGTTAATCAGCCGCGCCAGTAGGTACAGATCCCCATCATTAACTTTCTGTGCTCTTGTTGTCGCTTTTGTCTGTGCCTGTTGTGGCGCGTCGGGAATCCAGAGTTTCCCTCCGGCCCAAATTTGGTCACCGGGCAGTTGATTGACGGCCTTTAACGTATCAACTTCCGTGCCAAAACGCCGGGACAACGTATAGAGGGAGTCACCCCACTGAATGTTGTAGGTCCAAGCGTAAGTGGGAATGGAACAGACAAAAAACATGATTCCAAGCAGACCATAGGTTACAACACGCATCATCCATTTGTTCAACTTCATCTCAATCAAACCCCTTTCTCGATTTACACGCCGAAGCGCGCCGGTATCTTGCCCTCATTGACAGTTCGGTTGGGATATCGGGTCTTGGGGGGCACTGATTGTGGATTATAACATTGATTTTTGGGATTGTCGATCAGGATATAATGCCGCATCAAGCTGGGATTATGAGCATAATGCCGCATCCGGAAGCTATTATTAGTTAACATAATATTTAAGACCGGGAAGAAAGGCTTCCAACCTTTGTGCTGAAGTCTTCCAATTTTGTAATCTCAGTTGAGCATGTAACTAATCGGGACAACTAAGGCCGAATTAGCCGAGGAGGGGTGGCAAAAGACTAAGAGGTAGAAAAGTTTGGAATAAAAAAGGGATTTTTACCAAAACATAGAATAACCAAAAATAGGAATATATGTATATAAGGGAGGTTAACTTCTATGTCCAACCCGAAAAGTATTTTGTCGTGGACATTGATCAGTGAGTGTCCAATTCCCGAGGATGTAAAAGAGTTGTTGGTAGAAGGAGAAGCTGCCATCGCGGCCTACAAAACGCTGCGCGATAGTGCGATCTTTACCAACAAACGGTTAATTATCCGCGATGCACAGGGTCTTACCGGGAAAAAGGTGGAGATTTATTCTTTGCCTTATTCGGCCATAAATATGTGGTCGACGGAAAATGCCGGGAAATTACTGGATTTAAATGCGGAAGTCGAATTGTGGACGCGAGCGGGGCATATTAAAATCAATCTCCAGAAAAATGTTGACGTCCGTAAATTTGACAAGCTAATTGCCAGCGCTCTGCTCAGTGCCTAATTACCTTTGACTTTTATCCCCGGCAAGGAGAATTTACATCACAAGCTTTTTTGCAACGGGATGGACATTTCTTTGCCCGGTTAGCGGTGGATAGACCCGGGATTACCTGACCGCTGACCGGGTTTTCTCTTTGTGCTTTAATCGGAGGAAAGGTCGAGAAAGGCATTGCCGAAGTAATAGGGGTGAGTCCCGCAAGAAAATAAGTATGAATCTTGATGGTGGGCACATAATATCCCTGAGGTGAAAGGAAGTGCGTAAACCCAAGCATATTGGGATCATCCCCGATGGTAACCGCCGATGGGCCCTCGCCCGGGGCATGGGCAAAGAATGCGGATATATGGCGGGTACCGAGCCGGGATTGGCCCTTTTTAAACTTTGTCAAAAGGCCGGGATTAAGGAAGTAACGTACTATGGTTTCACGGTGGATAATACCAAACGGCCCGCCAGGCAACGACAGGCCTTTACCGAAGCGTGTATTCATGCGGTAAAACTACTGGCCGCGGAGGATGCCGATTTGTTAGTAACCGGGAACTACGATTCACCCATGTTTCCGCAAGAGTTGCTGCCCTACACGACCAGACAGACCTTCGGTAAAGGCGGAATTAAGGTGAATTTTCTCGTTAACTATGGTTGGGAATGGGATCTAAGCGCTTTAAAAAAAGCGCAAGACAGAAAAAGGAACGTTATGGATTATATAAAATCAAAGGATATTTCCCGCGTGGATTTGATCATTCGGTGGGGTGGCCGGAGAAGGTTGAGCGGTTTTTTACCAGTCCAATCCATCTATGCGGATTTTTATATTATCGATGATCTATGGCCAGACTTTAAACCAGAGCACTTTTGGCAAGCCCTTGAATGGTACGACCAGCAAGACGTTACTTTAGGCGGCTAGTCACGGTGGTACCGGAGCCAAGTTGGAAAACGAAAGTACACCCAGAGGAGAGACAAAGCATTTTGAGACGTCCTGTCCATCATGGTACAGGGCGTTTTTTGTGCCTAGAAAGCTTTGGCTAAAAACCTCCTGGTTGGGATTGGCGAAAAAAGTTGGTAAAACACTATTGACATTAGTACAGATTTGTATTAAAATCAAAAACGTAAAGATTACAAAAAAACACGAATACATAGTGGGAGGAATGCATGATGGAAAACAGATTACCGTTGATTGGGGACAAATTCCCGAAGATTACTGTAAAGACGACCCATGGACCAAAGACTTATCCCGATGATTTAGCGGGGAAATGGTTTGTCTTCTTTAGCCACCCGGCCGACTTTACTCCGGTATGTACGACCGAGTTTGTCGCTTTCGAAAAACGGGCGGCTGAATTCCGGGCGCTCGGGGCCGAACTAGTCGGACTCAGTATCGACCAGGTGTTTTCCCATATTAAATGGGTAGAGTGGATCAAAGAGAAACTAGATACAGAGATTTCGTTCCCGGTAGTTGCCGATGATACCGGCGAAGTCGCAAAGAAACTGGGGCTGATTCATCCTGGACAAGGAACCAACACGGTACGGGCGGTCTTTGTCGTTGATCCGGAAGGCACCATTCGCGCGATCCTTTACTACCCGCAAGAATTAGGGCGGAACATGGATGAGATCTTGCGGATGGTCAAAGGACTACAGGTCGCCACCGATAACGGTGTTGCTTTACCCGCCAACTGGCCCAATAACGAATTAATTAATGATGGGGTAATCATCCCGCCGGCCACCGACGAGGCGACTGCTAAAGAGCGGAAGGCGACTTATGACTGTTATGACTGGTGGTTCTGCCATAAAAAACTATCTTAAAGACCGGGAGAGGATCAGGGGCTTATGAGCAGAGCGGAGCATTATCCGTAGGCTAAACCGGGGCTGGGGTGCGGCGGTCTGCCGCCCCCTTTTTCTCTTTGGATCATCGTTGCCTTATGGGTAAAGGGAACTTGAGACCTGGGGTCGGTCTATGTTAAGATTAGTTATGATATGTAAGAAGTGAAGATCGGTTAGGAAGTTGGGCCGGAGTTAAGCGATGACCGGGGAGCGGCGAGCGCTGATCAGACCAAGGGGGGAGGGAAGAACATGGGGATGAGTTTAAGTCTAAAAGAAATCTGTGATACTCTGGACCGGGTGGGGATTCGCCCGACGCACCAGCGGATTGAGATCATGAAGTATCTGGCAGAACGCCGGGTGCACCCAACCGCGGAAATGATCTACACCGAGCTGAAAGAGGCTATTCCCACATTCTCGAAGACGACCGTCTATAATACCCTGAAGCTTTTGGAGGAGAAAGGAGTCGTCTCGGCGCTGGCGACCGACGAGGACCAAGTCCGGTACGAAGCGAATTTAACCCCCCATGGCCATTTTAAGTGCGTCCGGTGCAGTGCTCTCTTCGACCTGGATCTCCCAGCAATGGCCTCCGCGGCACAAGAGATCGAGGGGAACCTGGTCCTGGAGTATCAGGTGCTGGTGAAGGGGATCTGTCGTCAGTGTCGGGACGGTAGAGACTAAGAAAGGATCCAACCCCACAAAGGAAAAAGACCCGTTAACAACGGGTCTTTTTTGTTTTGCGGCGCTCCTCGGGGGGGGGAGCGCCGCAAAAGGTAAGGGTCGATTAATGCTTATCGTGTGCCGCCATCGCGCGGCGGTCTTCGAGAAGGGGTTTGATCGTCCGCCAGCCGCCGCTTAAATTGCTCACCTTGAAGCCATTTTGGATCAGGAGGCGGGTCGCCAGGTAGGAGGTGAGGCCGACCGTACAGTAGACGACAATCTCCTTTTCTTTCGGTAGTTCGTGGAGGCGTTCCCGTAAATCTTCTAAGGGAATATTCACGGCTCCTTCGATGGCCCCCGCCGCGTAGTCCCGTTCCGGCCGGACGTCAAGGAGGAAAATATCGGGATTGGCCTGATCAAGAACTTGGTCCCAGGAAACGGTGGGCATATCACCACGGATCATGTTGCCCGCTACATAACCGGCGATGTTCGCGGGGCTTTTCGCCGAAGAAAAAGGCGGCGCGTAGGCCAGTTCGAGGGTGGCCAAATCGTCGACGGTACCACCGGTTTTCATTATGGTGGCAATGACGTCAAGGGTTTTATCAACATTTTTCGCCCCCACCACCTGAGCGCCGAGGATCCGTCCTTCATTGGTAAAAAGCAGTTTGATATCGAGGGAGGTTGCGCCGGGATAATAGCCGGCGTGGGACAGGGGATGGGTGATGGAAGCGAGATACTTTTGGCCGCTGTGCTTCAAAAACTCTTCGGTCAACCCCACGGTCCCGGCGGTTAAGGCAAAGACTTTAACGATCGCCGTACCGATTACCCCTTCGTACTTTACATTTCGGCCACAGATCGCATCGGCAACCAAGCGGCCTTGACGGTTGGCCGGACCGGCCAGAGGGACATAGGTTTTTTCGCCGGTGATCCCGCTTTCTACTTCAATGGCGTCGCCGACCGCGTAAATATGCGGGTCGGAAGTCTGGAAAGAAGCGCTCACCCGGATCGCGCCATTGGTGCCCAGTTCCAAACCGGCTTCTTTGGCCAAAAGGGTTTCGGGTGACGTGCCGACGGCGAGGACCGCCAAGTCAAAGGGGATTTGCTCACCATTGCTGAGGAGTGCCCAGTCCTGGCCATCCCTTTTCTCCACTGCGGTTAAGGCCGTCTGCAAATAAAGGTTAACACCGTGCTTGCGGAGGTGGTTATGGAGGCGCGCGGCCATCTCCGGGTCAAGATTTCGTGGTAGAATCCGCGAGGCCATTTCCACGAGGGAGACGTTAAGGCCAGCGGCGATCAGGTTTTCGGCGATCTCCAGGCCGATAAAGCCCGCTCCGACCACAAGGGCCCGCTGGGGTTGGTGGTCACGGAGATAGTTTTTGATCCGATCCGTATCGGCCACATCGCGCAAGGTAAAGACATTGTCGCCATCGAGCCCGGGGATCTTCGGCCGTAAGGGTGCGGAACCAGGGGAGAGCAACAAGATGTCGTAGGTTTCTTGGTAAACCCGGCCGGAGACCACCTCTTTTACTTCGATCATTTTCTGCTGGCGGTTGATCTTTAACACTTCATGTCGGGTCCGCACTTCAATATTATAGCGTGCCCGTAACCCATGGGGGGTTTGCACGAAAAGGTCGTCCCGTTCGGCGATGACATCCCCGATGTAGTAGGGTAATCCACAGTTGGCGTAGGAAACGTACCCCCCTCTTTCGATCAGGATAATCTCAGTCTGTTCGTCGAGACGCCGTAACCGGGCAGCTGCGCTGGCGCCACCGGCCACGCCGCCGACAATAACGACTTTTTTCTTCAACTTCTTCACCTCGATTTTTTGAAATTATGTATTTCTCCGAAATAACCCGCATATATGGGTTATAACGTTTTGGGTCTTTCCCGGTTTCCTCCGGAGGGAAAATCTTAGGTTAATTAATAAGCTAGCTGGCGTGCGCGAACTGGCGGTAGCTAGCGCGGGGGATTCTGATTAAAGTATCGGCTGCCGAGATAAAACCCTTCGGCTCCAGTTCGCCCAAAAGCAGGGTTTTGTATGACTTTACCGAAGATACTGGTAATTGTAATTATCCTTAGCCCCATTATACCTTTTGTCTGGGGTGAAGAGAACCGGGAAAACTAGATTTGAGGTGAAAACAAGTGGATTTTTGGCGACTGATTGCGGGGAGAAGAAGCATCCGCAGATATACAAGGGATCCGGTGGAACCGGAAAAGGTGGCGAAGATCTTAGAAGCGGCACTCCGTGCTCCTTCGTCGCGGAACTTAAAACCCTGGGAGTTTATTGCCGTTACCGAGCCGGAGCTTCTGGCGGCGCTCGCCCAGGCGCGCAGCCATAATGCGTTCTTAAAAGACGCGCCCCTGGCGATTGTGGTCTGCGCCGATCCGGTAAAATGTGATGTTTGGGTCGAGGACGCGGCGATTGCGGCCACCTTTATCGGTCTGGCCGCAACGGCATTAGGTTTGGGCCATTGCTGGCTCCAGATCCGGAAACGGGACCATAGCCCGGAGCAGACCGCCGAAGAATATGTCCGCACTGTCCTACAGATTCCGCCCCACCTCAAAGTCGAGGCGATTGTGGCCATCGGTTACCCTGCGGAAGAAAAGGCGGGGCACCCCCGAGGCGGGTTGTCCTTTGACAAGCTCCACCATAATGTTTACGGTGAGCGTTTTAGGGGCTGATATGAAGCTCGTGGTGCGAAGGGGAGAGAACAGGTTTACACTGTCGAAGATTGGTGTAAACCGTCGGGGCCAAGCTCAGCCCGGCGGTTTTGTTTTTTGGGGCGAAAGGGTGCTCCCCCGCCGGGGAGAAACTAACTATCGGTCGGCAGCAGGAGGGGAGCCCATAATGGGGAATTTTTATTTTGATCGGTCTTTTTTATGGACAGACCTACGGAGAAAGATCTTGCTATCGCGCGCGGATCTTGGTATGATTTCTTTATTCTAGTTTCACCGAATACAGGAGATGACAGTTTTGGGTAAGCGAGTAACGGTCGGGCAAAAAATTGGCCAGTGGATGAGGGTGTTGAAAGCAACCGCCTTTTCAACCTACAAGGAGTGGGTTGCTTACCGTAGCCAAATGGCGGTTACGATCTTTGTCGGTCCGGTTTTTTTCTTGACCCAGATCTTTATCTGGCGGGCGGTTTATGCTGCGCGGACCACCCTCAACGGGCTAACTCTGGAACAGATGCTGACTTATTACGGGATTGTGGCGGTGATTGGCTATTTGACCTTTGATTCTGCCGATTGGGACCTCCAGTGGCTAATTCGTAACGGAAGCTTTTTAACTTATATGCTCCGGCCGGTTTCCTATTGCTTTTTGGCCTTAGCGCAGAAGATCGGCCACCGGCTCCTTGCCCTATGGGTGGAGCTGATCCCCGTGTATCTGCTCTTCATTTATTTGTTTAAGATCGATCTTGTCCCGGCGCAGCCGGGTTGGGCCATACTGTCCCTTGGTTTAAGTTTTATTCTGGTGTATTTAACCAACTACTGCATTGGGATTACCGCCTTTTGGTTCACGAAAACCGAGGGATTGCGGCGGGCTTTTCTTACCCTGCGGGACCTCTCGGCCGGGATGTTGATTCCGCTGACCTTTTTTCCGAAAGGGATGCAAAAGGTCCTGTTCTATCTGCCATTTCAGTTTATCACTTACGTGCCGACCAGGGTATTTATCGGCCACTATGAACTGGCGGGCATCAGTCTTTCCATCCCCCAAGTGGTCGGGTTGCAGTTCGTCGCGACTTTGGTGATGTTTGCGGTCGCCCAACTTCTTTGGTATTTCGGGATTAAACGGTTTACGGGGGTGGGGGCGTGAGAAATAACATCCGGATTTATCTGGTGGGGGCAAAGACCGCGTTGGCCAGCCGGATGGCCTACCGGGCCGATTTCTTCATGAGCATGCTCATTATGTTGCTGGTGGAGATGGCCGCCCCCCTGATTACCATTATGATCTACCAAAACGGAGCGACCTTTCCCGGTTGGACCATGTACGAAGCTTTACTCATCCAAGGGGTTTTTCTGTTGGGCAAGGGGATTGCCGCCCCGTTCTTCTTTGGGATCGTCTGGAACACGATTGAACGGGTCCAGAATGGTACCTTTGATTTATTAATGATTAAGCCAAAATCCGTACTTTTTATGGCGATCGTCACCGGGTTTGATGCGGAAGATCTGGGCAAGCTGATCGGCGGCACGACCCTTTTTACCTTAGCCCTGAGCCGTCTCCCAATGCCGGGTTTAGGCGAATGGTTGCAATTTTTGCTGTTGTTTCTCCTTACTTTGGCCGTGCTCTTTGGTTATGGTTTGATCCTGGCGGGCCTAGGAATTGTATGGATTGGGAATTTCCGCGTTTATCAAATCTTTGAATCCATCACCAACTTCGGCCTGTATCCGGCGGCGATCTTCTCGAAACCGCTCCAAACCGTCATTACCTTAGTGATCCCGGTGGCGATTCTGGGTTCGGTACCGGCTACGGTTTTGCTGGGGCGCCCTTCGGCTGGAACCATTGGGGCGGTGGGGGTCGGGCTTCTCTTTCTGCTGTTTAGTTTAGGATTTTGGCGATGGATGCTCAAAAAATATACTAGTGTGGGTGGATAAGATGCTGATATCTGTAGAAAACTTGACCAAGGTTTATAAAACATACCAGCGGGGGAGTAGCTTTAAAGAGACGGTTAAAAGCCTACTCGTCCGGAAACCCCTTTATGTTCATGCCCTGAAGGGGATCTCTTTCGGGATTGCAGCAGGAGAGTTGGTTGGTTTTTTGGGACCCAACGGGGCCGGAAAGTCAACAACGCTGAAGATCTTAACCGGAATTCTCTATCCTTCCTCCGGTGCGGTTGATGTGATGGGTTACACCCCGTGGCGCGACCGGAAAAAGTACGTGGCTAAAATTGGTGCGGTTTTTGGGCAGAAATCGCAGTTGTTATGGGATATTCCACCCATTGATGCCTTTTATCTCAATAAAGCGATCTACGCCATTCCGGACCGGGTGTTTAAGCGGACCATGGAGAATATGGTGGAACTGCTGGACCTGAAAGACGTGATCCGAAAACCCACCCGCCAACTCTCCCTGGGCGAACGGATGAAATGTGAATTTATCATGGCCATGCTCCACCAGCCGGAGATCGTCTTCCTGGATGAACCCACCATCGGCTTGGATGTGATTGCCAAGGATAAAATTAGGGAGTTTATCCTGGAGATGAACAAAAAAGGGGTGACTTTCATCCTGACAACCCATGACCTTAGCGATATCGAACATCTGGCGCGCCGGGTTATTGTGGTGAACCACGGGGAGATCGTCTTTGATGATTCGATTGCCACTTTGCGCCGCCATTGGGGGGAGAAGAAGATTATTGCCGTTTCAACGGTTCACCCGCTTCCCGATCTGACGCTACCGGGGATTACGGTGACAAAGCGGATCTCCGACTACCAGGCCGAATTGGAGTTGGATCTAGCCGTGTACGAATTGAACAAGTTCATAGCTCTAGTCAACAAGGCCAGTACCATCCGGGATCTCTCGGTCCAAGAGCCGCAGATCGAAGAGGCCATTAAAGTCCTGTATAAAAAGTAAAAAAAACCCCGGAGTTATAAAGCCGGAGTCAGTGGCCTTTCATCTGGTTACGGCAGTAATCATAGAGGAATCCTTTGAAATAAATCACATTCCGGTTTAGAAAACCGGTATCCATCAGGGTGAAATATTCGGGGGAGAGGACCGATAGCACGATGGGGGTCTCTTTTTCTTCGCTGTCTTTCACATAAAAGGTTAGGTGAAACAGGGGTTCAACCCCTTGTTCTAACAAGAGCGTGGTCAAATCGGTACTTTCCTCCACCTTTTCGGCGAGGGTAAGGTAAGTTAGGAGTTCACTTTTGGCGTCACCGGTGATCTTCGCCATGCTTGCTGAATCAGGCACAAAGGAGTCTTCGGCGCGGAAAAGGTAGATCTCCTCCGTATTTTCCACCATCGTCAAGAGGTTTTTCTTCGTCTCTAAAGTGTGCCGGAAGATCCGGTGCAATTTTGCGATACTTAAATCATCTTCCTTACACTCCAGGAAGTATTCGCCTAACTGAAAACGATCGGAGATTGAGAAATACTCCCTGCTTCCGTCGCGGAAATAGATATACCCCTCGATCCGATCCTGGTTTGGAATGTAACGATTCGGATAGGACTTGGCTTCCTGAATGACTTTCCAGATTTCAAATAAAATTTCCGGATTTTCTAATACCGCCTCGCCCCAGCGTTCATTGGCAATCTCGATCCGAACGGGGGTGTTTTTTTCAATCAGCCGAAACACTTCATTGTGGTCATCCACGATGACAAGCTCGTTGGTTCTGATCTCTAAACCGGGAACAATGCTGAGGAAAACGATGAATAACAATGCTCCGGCCAGAAATAGTCCGAGTGTAATAGTGAAATAACGCATAATTTATCCCTTCCGTCATCCAAGGTTAAAGAGGAGGAAAACTGTTGTCCCCACTTGCTCAGCGGTGCGGATTAAAAGGCGCCCGCCATGAAGCTCCATGATCTTTGTGGATAAAGGCAAGCCGAAACCATGGGCGCTTTGGGTACCAATTAGTTCGGGGTCCATTCCGGCGATCCGCTTTTCAATTTTCTCCAGCCTACTGTGGGGAATCCCCTGGCCATAATCGCGAATCGCCACTACTACTTTGTTCTTTCCCTGATATAAATGGATATCAACGCTTTCGGTTTTGCTATGGTTAATCGCATTATCGATCACGTTAAGGATTACTTGTTTGATCTTATCCCGATCAATCGCCAAGAAAACCCTTTCTTTTGAAAAAAGGTTCAGCCCGATCCCATATTTGCTTGCTTTATACTTCATAATCTGCAGCGTTTCCCGTAACAACGCATCGAGATCGGTGGTTTTGGTGTCCAGGTTTAAGGTGTAAGTTGTCTGCATTGATGACGTCAGAATATCGTCGACCATCCGCAGCAGCCTTTTACTCTCACTAATGATGTATTTGGTGCATTCTTCACGCTCCTGGCCCGAATCGAGTTTTTTCAGCAGGTCAGCATAGCCGATGATGGTCGTTAATGGGGTTCGAAATTCGTGGGTCATTTGGTTAAAAAAGTTTTTCTGTTTGTTCTTTTCGACCCGGAGATTTTCGATGAGGGTCTTCAGCTTTTTCGTCATCTCCTTAAAAGAAGCCGCTAATTCTTCAACCTCATCGCCGCTGGAAATTTCCAGGTTATCCGTCACATGGCCTTCGGCAAACGACTGTACGGCAAACTTTAGTTTGGCCAAAGGAACAACAATTTGTCCGGTAAAATAGGAGAGGAAGAGGCCTAAAAGGAAAAGAACAATCAGCCCAACGCAGAAGAGGACGATAAACAGACGTTTTTTCAGGAGGTCTTCTTCTTGCAGAGGGTAGGTCAGGCGCATAACACCAGTCAGTTCCTTGTCGCGGTAAAACGGAAAACTGATCAGAAAAGTACGCGATTGCCCCTCTTTCTTTATATAGTAGTTTTTCTTGTTTTCCAGGGCCAAGCGAATCCCCGGATCATTCAAAAAGTTACTTTGGCTATCTTCAATCTCCTCTTGGTTCGAATCGAAATAGAGCTGGTCTTGAAGGTAGAAGATTTCAGTGCGCAGTTTGACCATGCGGTTTAGGTCATGATTTAAAAAATAGAGTTCTTTCTCGGGAAGAATTTTTTGTCTGTTGGTCGAAAAGTACTGATTAAGATAGATTTGGAGGATATAACTATCCTTTAAGAGGTTGTTTTTCACATTATTCAGTTGATACCGGTCGATCGTGAAGATTGTGATCAGCAGAATCAACAAGAGCATGGGGGCGATGACCAACAGGTTCATTTTGATCAGTTTCGCTTTAATGGTTGTTCTCATTTGTCGACGTTTAGCTGGTAGCCAATGCCATAAACCGTTTTAATGCTGTCTTTATGCTTTCCCAGCTTTTTGCGGAGTCTTTGGATGTGCATATCAATGGTTCGGGTATCACCATGGTATTCAAACCCCCACACTAGCTCTAAAAGTTCTTCGCGGCTAAACACCCGTTGGTAATTTTTCATAAAAAGTTTGATGAGCTCAAACTCGGTTGGTGTTAACTCAACTAATTTGCCTTCAACATAAAAAAAGCGTTGATGAATGAGCAAACGGAAAGGGCCGATCGTGATTTCTTTTTCGCGTTCGTTTTTCGCGGTCACGCGTCTTAAAACGGCTTTAACTCTTAAAACGAGCTCTCGATTGTCGAAGGGTTTGGTAATATAGTCATCGCCACCGAGTTCCAGCCCTAATAAGCGGTCTTGCAAGGAGGTCCGGGCGGTTAAAAAAATAACCGGGATCTTGAACTCCCGGATCCGGCTTTGCATTTCAAAGCCGCTGATCCCTGGAAGCATGATATCAAGTAAAATCAGATCCGGCTTTTCCCTTTCCATCATTTTAAGAGCGGACTCGGCGTCTGCAAACACCGCGGTCTCGAACCCCTCTAAACTTAGGTTGATGTTAATCAGGTTGGCAATCGCCTGGTCATCCTCGATAATAAAGATTTTCACCGGAAACACTCCCTATGGGTATCGCCAATTTTTTCCTCCCAAATTTCCAAGTATAACTTTTTTGACTCCGCGGCCAAGTAGAGATCATAATCCATATTGATGGGGCTCGCTTCCCATGACCAAGCACCGAGGGGAGAGCGGACATCGGGCCGTGTGGAGAGCCGTTCCGTTAGGTTCGTATGTAACTGACCGGCCTCGCGGTCCGTAATAAAGTCCATAAATGCTTTTGCCGCCCGCAAACCCAGGTTGTTCTTGACCAGGGAAACACAGCCGATCTCCCAGCCAGCCCCAGGGGGGATGATCGAAGTGAGATTAAACCCGTATTTTTTCATTAACAATTGATCGTGGATAAAGTTGACGCCGATTAGGTAGTCGCCAAGCGCGGTCTTCTGTGCTACGGTGAAGCCGCTCTTTGTATACTCGCCCACGTTTTGGTCAAGTTGCTTAAAAAAGTTAAAAGCCTTATCTTCTCCCCACAATTGGATTAAGGAAGCGAGCAGGGTATAGCCGGTTCCGGATGTTCTCGGGTCGGGGAGGACAATCTCGCCCTTAAAGAGCGGATTCAGTAAATCGGTAAAGGTTGATGGTTTTTCAATACCGAGGGGCTTAAACTCTCTTTGCCAGCGGTTTTCATTAATGCCGATCGCAATTGCGCCCAGATAAATACCGGTCCAATAACGGTCGGGGCTTTTAAACTTCTCCGGAATGACCTCCGCCGGAGGAGGGCCGTACCGCATTAACAGTCCTTGATTCGCGAGGAATTGGTGGGCATCCGCCGTGCCACCGAGGATAATGTTGGCTTGGGGCGCGGCGCTCTCACTAACAATGCGTTCACTCAATTCTCCCGTGGGGATCCGTAAATAAATATAATCCGCATTCGTGCGTGCTTTGAAAAGGTCAAGTAACCGACGGCCTTCTTCCTCATGAAAGGCAATATAGACCACCAGCTGTTCTCCATGTAGATCAGGATACTTGGCGGTGGCCATATTGATTTTGACGCTGAAAGAGGTCAGGAAAACAGTAATCAAAAGGACGGAGGATACTATTCTTTTCATCACCCGATCCCCTTTACTTAAAGGTTGTAACGAACAATTAGCTTTGATTAGATTGGGTTTATACTATGAATTGGCGATCGGAAAAGAAAATCCTTCCGTAAGTAATTATTTCCGTGTTTAACTGGCTACCTCCTTTATTTGCTCTTCGAGAGTGCGGCGGTCGGTAAAATGGATTGCTTTTATGCCTAAAGCATCAGCAGCCACTATATTTTCCAAGGTATCATCGATAAAGACCGTTTCCTGGGGCAAAGCGCCCTCCTGCGCCAGAATATGCTGGAAAAATCGGGCGTCCGGTTTCGAGACCCCGATCCGGTTGGAGGCATAAACCGCATCGAACCATTGGTAATCTCCACGGTTTTGTAGATAGTCGAAATGGGGTTCCACCGTGTTCGTGCCGCAAACCACGCGTGCTGCTGATTTTAGTTTTTTGATCACCTCAACCATCTCCCAGTCCAGTTCCGGGGTGAAATACTTGCCGAAAAGGTCTTCCCGGATTTCGCGGCCATAAGCCGCCGAAAACCGCCGCCAAAACTCAGCGACATCAAGTTTACCGTCGGAAAGAAGGAGTAAATTCGCACCGGCAAGCTGATAAAACCTTTCTCTGGAGATCTGAAGTTCCTCCGTAATCTGCGGTTCAACATCGTAGTTCCGGAGCACCACGCCACCCATATCAAAAACATACATTTTTATTTTATTTGCCTTCATTTTTACTCCTTAATATTGCTGTTGCTTTTATAAAAGATTATCCTTTAGCTGAAGCGTAGAGATTGCTGTTGATAAAATACTTGGACATCTTCAAAAAGAGAATGATCATGGGAAGACTGGCGATAACCGCAATCGCCATCATGATCCCTTCATCGGTATGGGTTTCCGCCATATATTTCGTAATATACTGGGGTATAGTTTTCATCGATTCGGTCTGTACGACCATCAAAGGCCAGAGGAGACTGTCCCACTGGGAGCGGAAAGTGAGGACCGCCAGGGTTGTAATGGCCGGACCGCAGTTGGGGAGGACGATACGGCTGAAAATATAAAACTCGCCGCTCCCATCAATCCGGGCCGCATCCAAGATCTCGTCGGGGAAAGTCAGTAAAAACTGGCGCATCATAAAGACACCAAACGCAGTGGTGAGAAAAGGCAGAATTAACCCAAGGTAGGTATCTTGAATCCTCATGGCCATTGTTACCATGTAGAGCGGAATCATAATCACTTCGAACGGGATCATCATCGTTGCCATCATGCTGAGAAAAACGGCGTTCCGACCTTTAAATTTGAACTTAGCCAGTCCATAACCGGCCATTGCCGATAAGAGGACGGTCGTCACACTAACGGAGGTGGCGACGACAAGTGAATTGAAGATATTCCGGATATATAAGAAGGAACCATCGGCCCCGCGCAAACCAAACCAGTAGTTTTGCCACCGAAAAGTCTTGCTGATCCAGGGGTAGGGTAATTTCATAATCTCGGTGGCGGGCATAATTGAGGCCGTGAACATAAAAACCAGCGGGATGAGGATGAAGATGGCGAAAACGACGAGGA
>ERZ773359.3507-NODE-3507-length-17831-cov-21.443463_pt1 | contig 17831 bp, 13 predicted proteins | sample MGYA00374955_ERZ773359 | MGnify/ENA primary metagenome ERZ773359 (study PRJEB29098, sample SAMN04486028) | biogas fermenter metagenome | study: EMG produced TPA metagenomics assembly of the Biogas fermentation microbial communities from Germany - Plant 4 DNA1... | reverse complement strand
GAAATCGGGGCTTTCTCTTCGAACTAGTGTCCTTGGGCTGCGTTGCGCCCGGCAATGCGTCCGAAGACTAGACAATCAATCAAGGCGTTCTTCTGATCGGCGCCTTGGATGCCGCCCGTTACTTCGCCGGCGGCAAAGAGCCCTGGAATGATATCGCCTTTCTCATCGAGGACTTGGGCTAGGGTGTTAATAGCCAAGCCGCCCGTTGTACTGTGGATGTAGGGCTCGATGGCGATGGCGTAGTAAGGGGCCTTCAAGCCAGCCTTCTTTGCGGCATCCTGTAAACCTTGGGCATCAATGCCAAACTTGGCCGCTACATCCTCAAAACTCCCTTGTACTAAAGCGCCCCCGTCTCTGATCCTTGCTAGGGAATCCTCGCCGACCTTTTGTAGGACTGTTCCGTCAAAGAACAAGTAGCCTGTATGGTCGGGCTGGGCCAGGATGGCAACGGCCAAGTCCCGATCCTGTTCATCCTTCAGGAAAAGTTGGCCCTTCTTGTTAACCAGTACTCCACCTTCGGTCAATAGAGCGACCGGAGCTGAAGTCCAAGCACCTTGACCGATGGCAACGCCCATGGGTACGATGCGGCCCAGCTCCATATCCACCAGCTTAGCTCCAACCTCTCGGGCCATCAGGATGCCATCGCCCGTGGCGACGCCTTTAGGATTATTCGTCCTGATGCCGACCAGCTCCGGCGCATACTCGCTGAAGAGATCCTGGTTCTCACCGAAGCCGCCGGTAGCCAGGACTACGCCCTTCTTGGCTTGGTAGGCGACTTCATCGCCATTGGCCTTGCGAGCGATGACCCCGACGATTGCTCCATCCTCTTGTACAAGCTTAACGGCCCTCGTCTCCAGGTCAATCCTTACCCCCGCTTCCCGGCAGGCTTTGGCCAGGCCCTCGGCCAATCCGAAGCCGCGGCCCTTGCACCAGTAAATCCTGGGATAGGTGGTCATGTAGGAAACGACTTCATCTTCGAGTTCCACCCCGTTGGCTCGGATCCAATCGACGGCGTGCTTAGCGTTATACGTGACGGTGCGGACCAGTTCGGGGTCGTTTCTGTACTGCCCCAGCGTCAGCATGTCCCTAGCATGGACCTCGGGGGAATCCTCGGTTATTCCAGCCTTAAGCTGAAGATCTACACCAGCGGCGCAGAGCCCGCCTCCAGCCACTCGCGTGGTCCCGCCAATATAGGGCATTTTCTCCAGCAGGATCACTTCCGCGCCATTCTGTCGAGCCTCCAGCGCTGCGGCCAAGCCGGCTGCCCCGGAGCCGACGACAACCACATCGGTGACAGCAGCCGATGCACCAAATGCCGTGAGCGTGACCACAATCACACACAATATCACGATCCAAAGTCGCCTCATCAAAGGAATCCCTCCTCCTTTGTCTAGTAGATGGCCTGAACACTATCCTATCCGGCTGCTGAGGCATTCTTCGTTGCAAGTTTATCCTTTTCCTCCAATTAGGGAGTCATTAAAGGATAAAGACGGGCAAGGGGGAATTGTGTAGGCGACAGGCTTGTGATGGTCAACTACTCGCCATGGCGGAGCGAAGAAGCGGTGACCCTAGGTAACAAGAACGGGAATAGACCGAGATGGAGGGGGCGGGAAGATGAAGGGGGATAGGGTAAGCCTTACTCCACAGCAGCAGGCCTTTGTCGATTTTCAAGAGGGCTGTGCCCTCCTCCACGCACCAGTGGGGACGGGCAAGACTAGAGCCTTGGCGGAGCGGACGGCGCAGGCCATTCGCCGCGGAGTTTCCCCTGAGCGGATTCTCTGTGTGACCTTCACCAACCGGGCCGCGGAGGAGATGCGTCAGCGGGTGGCCCTCCACTGCCAAGCCGAAGCCCGGTGGGTGGAGGTGCGGACTTTCCATGGACTTTGTGCATGGATGCTCCGCCGGGAGGCTAAGGAGATTGGCCTTCCGACGGACTTTGTCATCTTCGATGAAGAGGATTCCAAGGAGATCCTGCGGGAGGTGGCTCCTGAACAGGGTGCTCGCTCCTTGTATCATTACATTTGCAGTCTCAAGGTAGAAGTCGATGATGAGCAGTTGGTCGTGGGCCCCATTCCAGAAGTCTTATTTGCCAAAGGTCGGGATTTTGATCGGGAAATCCTCGCCTACCAAGAAGAGCTGCGGGCAAATCATGCCCTGGATTTTGCGGACCTAATCCTCCAGACCCGGGTCATGTTGATGAAACACCCCCAGATCCGAGCCCGTTGGCAGGGCAAGTTCGACATGATCCAGGTGGATGAAATGCAGGATACCCACCTGTCCGAGTACGGGGTCTTGCGGATCTTGGCCAAAGGCTGCGGCAATTTGGTCTTAGCCGGAGACTTTGACCAGACCATTTATGAATGGCGAGGCTCAAACCCAGGGGAGATCCTGGGCCGATTCCAACAAGACTTCCCCGGCGTGCGGGCGTTCAGCTTCGATGAGAACCACCGGGCGACCAGGTCTTTAGTTGTTGCCGCGGCTAAAGTGGCTGCTTCCTTCAGCCGCCATGCTCCGCCAAGGCCATCCGTGAAGGCCTCTCCAGGAAGGCCCATTGAGGTCCACTTCGCCCGCACCAGCCTGGAGGAAGCTGATTGGATCGCCTGCCGGTTGAAAACAGAACTAGAGGCGAGCCCTAACCTCCAGATCGGGGTGTTGACCAGGTCCAATCACCGGGCGTTGGCGATAGCTCAGGCTTTAGCCCGCATGGAGGTCCCCCATCTGACGGTGGAAACCTACGAATTCTTTCGCCGCCAGGAGGTCAAAGATGCCATCGCCTACATCAGGTTCCTGCTCAATCCTTGGGATGGTCGCAGCTTTCGCCGGATCTTGAGCCGTCCCCGGCGGGGCATCGGAGAGCGGACGATCGCCAAAATCGACGGGGCCCATCAGACTGGCCTGCGCCTCGTCGATCTGGCTCAGCCGGCAACCCTCTTGGGGGATCCTTTTGCCTTGCTGATGAATGCCTTCCGCTACGGGGAGCTCATCATCCTCGATGTGGAGACAACCGGTCTTGATCCTAGCCGGGATGAAGTCATTGAACTGGCCGCGCTGCGCCTTGTGAAAGGCCAAGAGGCAGAGTGTTTCCACCGGTACCTGCGGAACACAAAAAGCGTAGGCGATTCCGTGGCTATCCATGGGCTCACCGATGAGTTCTTAAAGGCCGAGGGGGAGGATCCCGCCACGGTCTTGGCGGAGCTTGAAGCTTTTTGCCAGGATGCCCCCGTCGTTGGCCATAATATCTCCTTCGATTTGCGGATGCTCCGGGCATTTGGCAGGCGGTTAGGGGTGGCCCTGGACTTGGGTGAGAACATGGACACCTTAGAGATCGCCAGGCGTTTCCTTGATTTGGATGACTATCGACTAGAGTATCTTAAGCAGCATTTAGGGCTTGCCGACCTGCCCAGCCATCGGGCAATGGACGATGTACGCACCACCCGGGCCCTCCTTGAGCATCTTATCCCCCTAGTTGAAAAAGACAGCTCTGCTAGGCGGACCGTGGTGGGCAGCGCTGCACCTCTTTTTGCCCCGGTGGTCGCAGAGGTGGAATCCCTCAGGACAAAGGTGGATTCCCTGCGGCCTTGGCAGTTGCTTGACGCCGTCCTTGAACGCTCGGGACTTGCTGCATTTTACAGCAAAGAGCCCCATCGCACCGCGAACCTGGCTGAACTAAGGAACATCTTCAAAGACCGGGACGAAGCAGACAAGGACCCCCGCTCCTCCCTCGAGGGGATCATGTCCTTTGCCGCTTTGGCCCGGAACGTGGACCGGCTGGATGAGGAGGACAACCGGGTCAAGGTGCTCACTGTCCATCAAGCCAAAGGCCTGGAGTTTGATCTGGTGGTCATTGCGGGACTGGCGGAGAATGAGTTTCCCAACTATGGAGCGTGCAAAGAAGGGCGGGAGTTGGAAGAACGGCGGGTTTTCTATGTGGCGGTGACCCGGGCCAAAGAGCACCTGATCCTGACGGGCCATGGCAGCCATGACGGCAAGGTTCGGTTGCCCAGCCGTTATTTCCGCCTGATTGGCGATGATTGGGAGGAGCGGGACTCCTACCGATTTGCGAAATACCAGCGACGCTAGAGCCCTTGATGCCTAGCTCCGGTGGGTCCTAGGGGAAAATATTGCGCGGAGTGAATTCCGAAAATAGACAAAACAGTGAAGACATGGTAATATATATATGACTAGTCAAGTGCAATGGGGAGGGCCTGGGGAGCGTCAACAAATCTTAATTTCTGGAGGTGTGGGCGTTGAAGAAGCTGGCGCTGGTGTTGGTTGTGGTTCTTTGCTTCGCCCTCACAGTGGGGGCTAGGGAAAAGGAAGGACCTTTAAGCGGCAAGAAGATTGGTCTGCTGGTTGCGTCAGAGTTCAGCGACTTCCAAGCCTACTACTTGATCTGCTACTTGAGCGAATTTGGGGCCAAGGTGGAAAACATCCTGGTGGACTGGGTGAAATGGAAATACACCCGCCCCAACGTGAGCAGCAAGAGTGTAACGGGCATGTGGGATCTCACCTTGGACCCGGTTCCGACCATGGGCCTTGGGGATCGCCACACCTTTGTCCGGTTTGATGACGCCGACGTAAACTCCTATGATGGAATAGTCATCCTCGGGGGTAATTCGCCCGATGTGATGAAGACGGAGCAGGTGGTCATCGACTTCGTCAAGGCCGCCTATGAGAATGGGGCGGTCATCGGTGCAATTGAGCGGGGACCCTATGTCCTAACCGCCGCGGGGCTGTCCCATGGCCGCAAGGTGACGGGCTACAAAGTGATGAAGCACATCCTCGCCAGGATCGGAGAGTACCTCGATCAACCGGTGGTACGAGACGGGCGGATCATCACGGCCCGGGATACCGATGCCACCGCGGAGTTCGTCCGGGAGTTCTGCCGGGCCTTCGATCCCAACTTCGACTGCGGCAAGAAGGACATCCTCAAGGACAAGCGGATCCTGATCGTTGCCGGCCAGGACTTCGAGGACATTGAGCTGGCGGTCCCGGCCATGGAGTTTATGTATCGGGGTGCGAAGGTGATCTTCGGGACCTTCCCGCCTCCGGTCGTTGCCCGGCCGCCCATGCTTGGCCTTGATGTAGTGATGGGCAACTTCGGGATGTCCGTGCCCTTCCAGGAAATCCGGGATACGGCCTATACCATTGCGCCCCTGAGCAAGATCCACCTCGATGACTTCGACCTCATCATGATCCCGGGGGCCTTCTGTCCTGACGCCTGTCTGGCGGATGGAACCCCTGTACGACTCCTGCGGGAGGCCTATGATGCCGGCAAGGTAGTGGCCGCCATTTGCCACGGGCCCATGGTCCTGGCCGCGGCCGACGTGGTGGCAGGGAAGAAGATCACCGGTTGGCTGGCCAGCAAAGACGATGTTGAGATCATGGGCGGGATCTGGCGGGACGATCTGCCGGCCATAGTCGAAGGCAATGTGGTCAGTGGACGCACCCCCGATGATGTGCCTGAGTTCATCGACGCGATGACGGAGGCCCTGCTGGCCCAGTAAGATAACCCGATTGAGGGGGCACCCGGCCTAGCCGCGGTGCCCTCTTGTTGTTGGTGGGGCCGTCATGGCGCATTAGCGTGGAGCTGCAAGTCAACCACAAGAACGGGAGCGGTAGGCGCAACGAGTGGGTAGTCCGCTGACGCGGTACTCCCTTGGCTGCATGGGTGGCACCCCATCAAAACTGGCAGGTCCGAAGGATGAGGGAATCATGTGCGCGGCAACAAATCCGCTGAACGCAGCGATTCCCGGAGTTAGTCTTCGTTGCCAGCGAAGGTGAGCATCACTGTAGGAAGCCTCTTGGGAGATGCCTAACAGAGAGTGGGTACTGCGGGGCCGCAGATGGTTCTGAGAGGCTCCTAAAGGCCGCGAGCGCGAACCGACATGCACGAGAATGAACGATAGACAAGTCAGGGGGAACCCCGCATTCGAAAATGAATAGTATTGTCCTATGAACAAGTGCTTGTGACAAACTTGACAGACAAGGGGCCATACACTACACTCGAAATTAGTGGCGGCTAGTTTCAAAATAGTAGTTCAATAATGAAAGGAGTTATGGCTTTAGTGGCCTGCACCATCCTGGAAACAACATGCATTCATGCAAAGCGGTGATTGTCATGGCAGCGCTGCTGGAAGCTCGCAACATCAAGAAAGCTTTTCCGGGGGTTCAGGCGCTAAGAGGAGTGGATTTTGAACTCAGAAGGGGAGAAGTCTACGCTCTCGTAGGGGAAAACGGGGCAGGGAAATCTACTCTAGTCAAGATAATCTGTGGCGCATACCAACGGGACGATGGGGAAATCCGGTTTGACGGCGGACTTGTGGATCAAGCCCCAGGGCGGCAAGACAAAAAGGCATAGTGTTTTTCAGGAATTGAGCGTATGTGCTAATCTCAGTATTGCGGAGAGCATATTCATAGAGAGCCAACCTAATTGACCGCTTTCCTTTTGAAAAAGTAGCAAAGGGAGCCTTTGCATGAAACACTCCTCAGCAACGATGTGATCATCATTGAAGGTCTTGACAGTCTTGGACAAGCATTTCCTTTTTGCAGCCTTGCCCTTGCGTTTGGGCAAAGCTGACAGTTCCCCTATGAGGGCAATTGGTATTTTGGATATCTAGTGGTCAACTAGGTCACGGGAGGGGCATGTATGAAACGGCTCAAAGAAGGACCTTTAAGCGGCAAGAAGATTGGTCTGCTGGTTGCGTCAGAGTTCAGCGACTTCCAAGCCTACTACTTGATCTGCTACTTGAGCGAATTTGGGGCCAAGGTGGAAAACATCCTGGTGGACTGGGTGAAATGGAAATACACCCGCCCCAACGTGAGCAGCAAGAGTGTAACGGGCATGTGGGATCTCACCTTGGACCCGGTTCCGACCATGGGCCTTGGGGATCGCCACACCTTTGTCCGGTTTGATGACGCCGACGTAAACTCCTATGATGGAATAGTCATCCTCGGGGGTAATTCGCCCGATGTGATGAAGACGGAGCAGGTGGTCATCGACTTCGTCAAGGCCGCCTATGAGAATGGGGCGGTCATCGGTGCAATTGAGCGGGGACCCTATGTCCTAACCGCCGCGGGGCTGTCCCATGGCCGCAAGGTGACGGGCTACAAAGTGATGAAGCACATCCTCGCCAGGATCGGAGAGTACCTCGATCAACCGGTGGTACGAGACGGGCGGATCATCACGGCCCGGGATACCGATGCCACCGCGGAGTTCGTCCGGGAGTTCTGCCGGGCCTTCGATCCCAACTTCGACTGCGGCAAGAAGGACATCCTCAAGGACAAGCGGATCCTGATCGTTGCCGGCCAGGACTTCGAGGACATTGAGCTGGCGGTCCCGGCCATGGAGTTTATGTATCGGGGTGCGAAGGTGATCTTCGGGACCTTCCCGCCTCCGGTCGTTGCCCGGCCGCCCATGCTTGGCCTTGATGTAGTGATGGGCAACTTCGGGATGTCCGTGCCCTTCCAGGAAATCCGGGATACGGCCTATACCATTGCGCCCCTGAGCAAGATCCACCTCGATGACTTCGACCTCATCATGATCCCGGGGGCCTTCTGTCCTGACGCCTGTCTGGCGGATGGAACCCCTGTACGACTCCTGCGGGAGGCCTATGATGCCGGCAAGGTAGTGGCCGCCATTTGCCACGGGCCCATGGTCCTGGCCGCGGCCGACGTGGTGGCAGGGAAGAAGATCACCGGTTGGCTGGCCAGCAAAGACGATGTTGAGATCATGGGCGGGATCTGGCGGGACGATCTGCCGGCCATAGTCGAAGGCAATGTGGTCAGTGGACGCACCCCCGATGATGTGCCTGAGTTCATCGACGCGATGACGGAGGCCCTGCTGGCCCAGTAGGATAACCCGATTGAGGGGCACCCGGCCCAGCCGCGGTGCCCTTTGTCATTATCAGGCAAAAAACAGCGCCTTCTTGGCTTCCTTGTTATCTGATATAATCTCTGTGGAAAGCTGCATCCTTCAATCGGCGAGGGGGTGGTATGGGTGCAAAAAGCATTTCATAGAAGGTTCTTAATCGTAATCCTCCTACTTTTGGCAACGGCTAGCTGTTTTGCCGCCCTGCCAAGACCAGTTGGCTATGTAAACGATTTTGCCAATGTCATCGGCCGCGATCATCGTCAGCAGATGGAGGATGTGGCCACTTCCCTTAAGGAAGAACACGGGGTGGAGCTTGCGGTGGTCACCATCCGCACCGCGGCGCCGTTGACTCCGAAGGACTACGCGACTCAGCTCTTCAATGAGTGGGGGATTGGGGGACCGGAAGACAGCGGTTTGTTGATTCTGCTCAGCGTTGATGATCGAGAGATCCAGGTTGAAGTCGGGTACGGGCTGGAAGGCGTCCTCCCCGACGGCAAAGTAGGCGCCATTCTTGATCAGGCGGTCGTTCCCCATTTGGCCAAGGGAGAGTACGGTCAAGGCTTACTGGCCGGTGCGAAGGTGTTCAAAGGGGAACTGGCCGGCGAGCACTACGAACTTGGCCGCCGGGAGGACGACTGGCTGGTAGCGTTTATCATCTTCATCTTGATTGCGGTGATCGTGACCTACCTTTACCGGCGGCAAGAGCCAAAGGGGCCAGGGGGAACGGTTCACCGGCCAAGGCCAGTGCGGGTGCCGCGTTTTCCCCATGGCGGCGGGGGCGGTTTTGGCGGCTTTGGGGGAGGAAGGAGCGGCGGCGGTGGGGCCGGCCGCAAGTTCTAATAGGGAGGCTGCAAGATGCGAAAAGGTTTGATTATTGTCGGTGTGGTCGTTTTAGTCTTTCTCGTTGCCTTCATATCCCAGTATAATTCCCTAGTCACCTTGGAAACCAACGTCGATGCCAGGTGGGCCCAGGTGGAGAATCAGCTCCAAAGGCGGGCCGATCTCATCCCTAATCTGGTCAATACGGTGAAGGGCTATGCTAGCCATGAAGAGCGGGTCTTCTCCGAAATTGCAGCGGCAAGGAGCCGGCTGCTGGCCGCCGGTGATCCAGGTGCGAGGATGGAAGCGAACAACAGTCTTGATGCAGCCCTGGGGCGTCTTTTGGCCATCGCCGAAAGCTACCCTGAGCTAAAGGCGGATGCCAGCTTTATCCGGCTGCAAGATGAGCTCGCGGGGACGGAAAACAGGATTGCCGTTGAGCGGATGCGGTACAATGAGTCTGTTGAGACTTGGAACAGGGCCATCCGCCGCTTCCCCACGGTGATCTTCGCTGGCCTCCTCGGCAAAGGGGCCCGGCCTTACTTCCAAGCGGCGGAAGGGGCCAGGGAAGTCCCCCAGGTGCAGTTCTAAGCAAAAGGCGGCTCGGCGACGGGCCGCCATACTAGAAAAATCAAACCTTAGTTGGCTTCCCCTTGTCGAAATTCGTATGATATAATCAGGAGCACCAGGCGAGCCGGGAGGATGTATTCGTTGTACCTGGGAAGCGTCCGGTTTTTTAAGCATCTGATCTATCTGCTCCTTGCATCCATAGTCTTCGTCACGGGTTGGGGCGTAGTGGTCGTCGCTACAAGGGTGGTGACCTCAGTCGCTCGGCCCGACATCGGGGCGATTGCCCAGACTGCAGAGCCCTCCGTCGTCCGTGCGAAGCTAAATAGCCTAACCGGCAGCCTTCCCCAGGAAGCCGCGGGGGAGCTGCTCCCTCCAGCTCCGTCGGGCCCTGACTACCAGCGGATGTATCCGAAGCTTTACGGGGGCTTGCCGGAAAGGCTGGTTCGGGCTAAGAAGACGGCCTATTTGACCTTTGATGATGGGCCTTCGGCCAGGACCTTAGAGATCCTGGACATCTTGCGGGAACATGACATCAAAGCTACCTTCTTCGTGGTCACTGCCGGCGCCGATCCGGACATCTTAAGGCGGATCATCGCCGAAGGACACACCCTAGGGGTCCACAGCGCCACCCATCGCTACAATGAAATCTATGCTTCCGTCGATGCCTTCCTGGAGGATTTCTATGCGGCCCATGAAGCCATCCGGACGGCGACTGGCTTTTACCCGACTGTCTTTCGCTTTCCCGGCGGCAGCATCAATGCCTACAACATCGGCATCTACCAGGAGCTCATTGCGGAAATGCTTCGGCGGGGCTTCGTCTACTTCGATTGGAACGCTTCGGCGGCGGATGTGGGCCCCAACGTAACGGCCGCGGGGATCCTCGATGGCCTAGCCCGCTCCTTGAAAGGGCAGGAGCGGTTGATCGTCCTCGCCCATGACAGCCACGATAAGTACCAGACGGTGGCCGCCCTGCCCCAGATCATTGCCTTGCTCCAACACAAAGGCTACAGCTTCGATCGCTTAGATAGCAGGGTTGCCCCCATCGTTTTTGCCTACCCGCGGCCATCCCTCGGACCGGGTTTAGACATCTGACTCTACTCTAGGGCTAGCAGTCCGAGTTCACCGGCGCGCACCACGGCTTGGGTTCTGCTTTCCACCCCCAGCTTGTTGAACAATCGGTGGGTATACCACTTGACCGTTCCTTCCGCGATGTGCAATCGGGCAGCGATCTCGATATTAGAAAGTCCTGCGGCAATTAAAGAGAGAATCTTGGCCTCCCGATTCGTGAAGACGACATTGGCTTCCCGCGCCGCGGCGATCTTGTTGGCCGCTGGGCCGAGACTCGCCTGATAGACCATTAATGCCTGGGAGGCGAACCTTTCAACGGGCTCGATGAGATCGGCCGCAAAAGCGTTGGCCGCCAGATTGTTTTCCAGATACAAGACTCCCCGTTGATCGTTCCAGGTTAGAGGAAGGCACAGGACCGACTTGGGGTGGAAAGAGCGGACGTAACCGTCCTTGGCGAAGAGCAGGTCCTCCCTGGCATCGGGGACCAACACCGGTTTGTTTGTGCCCAGGGCGTAGCGGACGATGGCCTGGGAGAATCCCCTAGGGGAAGCACCCGGCGCCTCATCGGGAGGAAGGCCCTGGTCCCTGCCAGCGATGACGGTGATGTCATCATCCCTTACGGCGAGGAGGAAGCCTCGCTGGGCCCCGGCGCTCTTGAGAATGATGCCCATCAGCCGATTAATCAGTTCGCCAAGATCGCCTTGGCTCGCGAGGCTGGCAAAAGCCTCTTTGAAGGCGATGAGTTCCGCCTTCTCTACGACTCGGGAGGCCACCTCCCGATCATGGGGAGGCTGCACAGGTTGGCTTGTCGAGGGGGACCCGAGGATTTCCCTGTATGTGGCCCGCAACCGGTTGGCTTTGGCCGTAGCCCCGTATTCCTCATAAAGGCGGCACGCACAGTCGAGATGGATCTTGGCATTCTGAGCAAAGTCCCGCTCCAAGTAAAACGCGGCGGCCAGTTCGCATGCGAGGGCGGCATCGAGTTTGTAGCCATGGCTCAAGGCGAGGCCAATGGCCTCTTCGTAGTTGGCCATGGCCTTCATCTTGCTCCCTTGCAGTCGATATCGCTCCGCGCTGGCCAGACATAATTTGTGGTAGAAGTTATCCCGACAGGCTTGGGACCATTGCTGCAGATGCTTAAACCCCTGGTTCAGAAGCTTCCTCGCCTGCTGGGCGGCGGATTTGGGCAAAGTTGGGATCACGGCCGCGGCCACCAAACAAGTCCAATAGTCGAACTCCGGCAGGCTGACCTTGCCGGCCATCGTCCCTCGCTCGGGATGGACGCGCATCACTAGCTCCCATGCTTCTTTAGCGGCGCCCTGAAGGTAAAGGGAGCGGATTTTCATCAGGTAGTAGAAGGGGACGATGATGGTGGATTCGGTCGCCAACATCCGTTCGGCAACTACTTGTTCATCGTACCCATTCCCGGTGAAAGTCAAGGGATCTGCCGTTTGGCCCCGGAGGTTGGCGATGTACTGGTCCGTTGTCTGGAGGATGTCCAGCAGATCACCTATTCCATATTGAGCGACAGCGGCCTGGGCGGCCTTGTTTTGCTGCTCTAGGTCATCGAGGGAATCCCCGAGAACGAAGCGCATCTGGACCATTTCCACGTGGATGGCGCCGGCAAAGAGGATGTCCCCGTGTTCGTGGGCGAGGCGATAAGCTCGCTTGCCATACCTGAAGCTTTCCCGCAGCGGTCTGTGCCAGTGGTTCAGATAAGTGGCCACAAAGTAATCCACCATGTACCTAACACTGCCTTCGTGGCGCGCCGCAAGGTCCATGGCCAGCTTTTGGAAGCTAATGCCTGCGGTGAAATCGCGGAGCTGAGTGACGCAAAGGAAGCTGTAGCCGGCATAGGCCAGAGCCGACAGGGCCGTCGTCCCATACTGGAGGGAGAGCTTAACCATTTGGAGTACAACGTAAACAAACAGCCCGGGATCAAAAACGGTTGCCGGGGGTATGAGTTTGCCGAGGACGCCGATGGTCTGCAGCGCCCAGGGGTCAGTCATGGGCGGAAGGTGCAATAAGAAGTCAATCGCCTTATCTGCCAGGAGCCCACGGGTGGCCGCTAGTTCCTGTGTCAGCTCTTCTTCGCTGGGCCGCATCGGGATTTGTAAACCAAGCAGCTGCAAAGCCGCAAGTCCCGAACGGACAGCTTCTTCATCGGTGTAGTAGGCTGTCGCCAGGGATGCCCGGTCGACGTAAAGTTCGACCTTTTCCTCGACGGTCCGGGCATGACCCTCGATGAGCTGGAATATTTGTTCTGCGGATTGGAATCCGTCCAACAGGAACTTGCACCAGTAATAGTGGGAATAGAGTTCGAAGGACAGTTCATAATGCGTATCCCAGCAGTCTTGAGGCAGTAGCTCGATGCCCACCTGCAAGTAGCCGAGGGCGGCTTTAAAAGCTACCGATGCCCTTGCCTTTTTCGCTGCCTCTAGATTGTACTGGGCCAGCTGCAAGCGTTGATCGGCGTCTGTGATGAGGTCCAAGGCGGAGTTTAGGTGGTCAACCGCGGCAAAAAGCCCCGCATCCATGAAGGTTAGGCCTTGCTGCTCCAGCATTGCCCACCCTGCCTGGAGGTGGATCTTTTTCTTCTCTCTTTCCGGCAGGAGGGAATAGAGGGCTTCGACCACCCGGTCATGGACGAATTCGTAGCAGGAACCAGGTCTATTATCATCTCCTTTGAGCAAGATGCCCGCCGTGACTGCCGGCTCAAGGTCTAATACCAGGGCCTCGCTGGGCCAGCCGGAAACGGCCGCTAGGATCGGAAGGGGAAAGCGGCGGCCAAGGCAGGCGGCGTACTTGACTATGGCGGCCGTATGGGCGGGCAGTCCTTTGACCCTAGCCAAGAGGAGGTCGATCATGTCCTCCTCCCAGGGGATTTTCCTTTCGTCTGCGCCGACGTACTGCCAGGTCATCTGATCGAGGGAGAAATGGAGGGAGCCTTCACTGTAGAGGCCATGGAGGACCTGCCTGATGTACAAGGGGACCCCGCCCGATCGGCGGAAGACATCGCTCGCCAGGGCCTCGATCCCCTGACGTTGCCCAAGGATGCCGCTGATCAGCTTTCTTGTTTGACTGAGGTTGAGGGGTTCGATATGGATGTGGTGAACAGAAGCCCCTCCGTCGGCTAAGGCCTTCATCAGGCGGGATGTCCGTTCGGCGGCCCCTTCTTCGCCGGAGCGATAGGCAAAGATCCAAAGGAGGAAGCCGGCAGTTGTGCCCGCTAGATGTTCAAGCAGTTCCAAGGAGGCCTCATCCATCCATTGAAGATCGTCAAGGAAAAAGACAAGAGGGCAGTGTTGAGCGGCAAAGACATTGATCAGCTTACTAAAGGTCCGCAGAAAACGAAGCTGGGACTCTCTTGGAGGCAAAGGCGCCGTCGCTGGAAAGGGGCCGGTGAGGGAAGCTAGCTCCGGGATCATTTCCGTGAGAATGCCCCCCGCATCTTCCAAGACTTCCCGGAGGCGGGGCCGCCAGTAGTCCGCCTCCTTCTTGTGGGTCAAGATCTGTTGGATGAGGCCGGTGATAGCTTGCAAGATGGAGCTATAGGGCATGTCGCCTACGATCGGCAGGGACTTGCCGTAAAGGAAGTAATTCTTTGGCTTCGTTGCCAGCTCTCTTTTCTGAAAGGCGTTGACCAGGGCGGTCTTGCCAACGCCTGGGATCCCTGAAACGAAAACAGCCTGGGGTCGTCCCCGCCTTGCGTCCAAATAGGCCCTGGTTAGGACGGCGAAGGCTTGATTGCGGCCAACCAGCTTGTCGTGCTTAAGGAGCCGTTGGGGCAAATCACTTTGCCCCAAGGGGAAGGGGTTAATCGCGCCGCGCCGTTCCCACTCTAAGCGGCAGCGGGCGAGATCCGCCCTCAACGCGGCAATGGTTTGATAACGCTCTTCAGGGGACTTGGCCAAGAGCTTCATCACCACGCGGGATAGGATCTCCGGGATTTCGGAGTTAATGAGATGGGGTGGTTTTGGGGCGGAAGAAAGATGGGCGTATGTCCAACCCAGGGCGTCTTGGGCTTGGAAGGGGAGCTTGCCGGTCAATAGCTCATAAAACAGGACCCCGAGAGAGTACAGGTCGCTTCGCTGATCGACGCTCCAACCCAGCCGTCCCGTCTGCTCGGGGGATATGTATGGAAGCAGCCGGTCGATATCTGTTTGACTTTGGAATTGGACCTCTCCCGTATCCTCATTGATCCAAATAGCTTCAGGACTAATGTTTGCAAGGACATCCCCTTGTTCGTGTCGTTTGGCGATGTATTCAGTCAAGGGGGATTGAATGCAGAAAAAGGCTGAAAGTCGCCGTCCTTCCGTGGACTCCATGACCTTCCTTAGCGGCTTCAAGACTACCACCTCCGGAGCTGTATCTTTGGTCAGAATAAGAAACATTCGATGCGCGTTTGTTGGCCGTGAATACTTCGTGCCTTGGCGAAAGGGCCAGAGCCAACGACCAGACGCAGCAAAGCGGGAGGAGAAGATTGGCTGCTAAAGTGAATGCTAACAGGCAAATTCGACCCTAGAATCTTTGCTTGTCAAAGGTCAATGGGCTCACGCAGCGACATCGATAGGTAGAAACATAATGTTATGAAAGCATGCTCTCCAAATCTTAGTATAGCAGAGTCTAGATAAATCTGAAAAGTCATGAGCGGCCGATTCTGGCGAGAAATCGGCCCATTAGGCCAAAGGCCAACTTTCGTTGGCTATCTTTGTAGGAATTTGTATGTTACCATGCCACTAGCAAAGAGGCTTGTTTACCTCTTAGCTCTCAGCGCTAGTTCTTGTTGACGGTGAGCGGCTTAGTCGCTTGTCTTCTGATCGTCAGGGAAAGGAGCTTAGAACCGGGTGAGGCAGTGGCCAAAGCTTGGAGGTTTTGCAAAGTGGGAAGGTCAATGAACTGGTTGCTTGGCAATGCAAGGCAGGCCGCGGCGGAGGTGTTCGGTGTGTTGTTCAATAGACGCCAGCAGCAAGAGAAGGGGCAGGCGGCCGGGCGCGATGTCGGCACGACGGTGATTGGTGCCTCGACCAAGGTGGCAGGCAATATTGTGACCGATGCTGACTTGGAGATTGCCGGTATCGTCGAAGGGAATGTCGAGACTCGGAACAACCTCTTGGTTGGCGGAGAAATTCGGGGCGAGGTGAAATGTCGGGACGCCAAGCTCCAGAAGGCTGAGATCGAAGGCAATGTCACCGTTGCTGAAACCCTCGTGGTGGAGCCGGGCTCTGTCGTTACTGGTAATGTTATCGCCACCAATGCTATGATTGCGGGCGAGATCAAGGGCGACTTGATCGTCAGGCTAAATGCCAGCATTAGCAAACAAGCGATGATCATCGGGGACATTTCGGCTAACACCATCAGCATTGAAAGCGGCGCGGTAATTCAAGGCGGCGTGAGCATTCGAAACGAAGCTGTTGGCTTTGCTGCCAGCAAAGCGGAGAGCGGCAAAGCTGTGCTGCCCATTCACTTGGTGCCCAGGACGGCTGATGACTAGCCGTTATGCTAGTTTGTCTGGAAATAGACTGCTCCGCACTGATTTAGCACGCTCCAACAATCTGCCGAATCACTCATCACCAAGAAAAAGCTGATGCACAATCTCGGTATCCAAGGCAATCCGTCATGGGCCATCCTCCTTAGCCTCCTGTTGGTTTTGTCTTTTCAACTCAACCATTACCAGGATGGGGGATGGCCCTTCCTGCTGCTATGCCATCCTCATTCTCCAATTTGCACCATCGTACTAGACGCTACCTTTTCGTCCCGCGCCCCATATCGTGAAGGGAACATGCTTTGTCTCAACCAAAATCTGGCATGTTGACAACACAGCATGACTTGCGTACGATAAAATCCGAACATCAGAAAATCGGAAACCGGAAAGGATGAATGAAATGCTGCTTGTTGAACTGCGACAAAGGTCGCAGATCACCATCCCTGCGGAGATTGTCAAGAGACTGAACCTACACGAGGGCGATCAGTTCGAAGTGATTGAAAAGGACGGAGGCATCTTTCTTTGTCCCGTGGTCGTTTACCCAAGGGAGAAAATGCAGGAAATAGCCAAGATCTTCAAAGAAGCCAAGGAAGATGAGACACTGAAAGAGTACGACAGCGTGGAGGAGATGTTCAAGGATATGGGCATTGATCTGGATGAAATATAGGCTGAAGCCCACAAAGGTATTCCAGAAGAACCTCAAACGGCCAACTAGGGACGAGCAGAGAAGGGCGGCTCGGAAGCTCAACATCTTGATACTGCGAGCGAAAAAAGTGAAATCACTAGAAGGCATCTTCGAGTGTACTATAAGCGATGATATTCGTGTTCTGTGGAAGTACGAGGGTGGTGCGGTGATTCTCCTTCTAGACATTGGCCGTCACAAGATACTGGATAAGATGTGAGCAACACTAAATCCATCAGATGCTACGAGGATAACACTTCCGAGGTCATATACAGTGCCGCCGGTTGGGACGACGGGCTCGGAGTGAGTTCCCTAGTCGGCCACATCGGCCTTCCTCACCGTATCCTATGAGCGGTTTAGGTCTTTAGCGAAGTCTCCTTAAGGTCCAACAACTTCAGTTCATTGACGCGCAAGATGGCTTGGGTTCTGCTTTCCACCCCAGCATGGTGAACAATCTGTTGGGATGCCAGTCAACTCCCTTCCGCGATGTGCAGGCGAGCGATAATCCTCCGATTAGACAGCCCCGCGGCGGTCTTATCAAAGACCAACAGCACCCCCCGCAGTCGATTATTGCAAGAGTGGAAAAACTATGATAATTTAGAAGCACAACTTTGGGGCAAGTTTCACTTCCCTCAAGGGAGGTATTGATCATGCTCCAAAATAACGACCGAACCCTCAGAATTGCGACTTTAGGGCGTTTGCAAGTTGTCCGGGAAGGCAGGGTGCTCAGCAGCGAATGCAGGCGGGCTTCGAGGGTATGGGAGCTGTTCAAGTATCTGGTGACCAATCGCGGTCGGGACCAGCGATACCTTGATTGATATGCTATGGGAAGATGACCAGCCGGATGACCCGGAGCGGGCTTTGCGAAACCTGGTCTATCGGCTGAGGCATGTCCTCGATCCGGAAGGGTCTTCCCCGTCGCTCCATATCGTTCTATCGAGGGGGTTTTACCAATTCAACACCTCAGCTGATTACTGGCTGGACACAGAGGAGTTTGAACAAAAAAGAGTACAAGCCAAAAACTTGTCAAGGACCGATCCATTAGCTAGCATCCAGCTGTACAAAGGCTGCCTTTCATTGTACAAGGGAGAGTACTTGCCTGGACAAGTATATGCCGACTGGATCTTGCCGGCACGCAATTATTATCGCCGACTGTTCTTGCAGACTGTCCTTGACTACCTCGCCCTCCTGAAGACCATGGATGACCTGCCAGCGATTAGAGAAGTGTGTGAAGATCATCAAACGCATTGTGGACCTTTACCAAAGGGAGTGCCATGCCAAGTAGTGTCCAGTATGATGGTGTAAATTCGAGAATGAGGATGGCATAGCAGCAG
>ERZ773359.3506-NODE-3506-length-17838-cov-20.378114_pt1 | contig 17838 bp, 20 predicted proteins | sample MGYA00374955_ERZ773359 | MGnify/ENA primary metagenome ERZ773359 (study PRJEB29098, sample SAMN04486028) | biogas fermenter metagenome | study: EMG produced TPA metagenomics assembly of the Biogas fermentation microbial communities from Germany - Plant 4 DNA1... | reverse complement strand
AAAAAGTGTTAGAAGTATTAAATCTTCTAACACTTTTTTATTTTATCCTGTTCTCCTATTCATATATAAGACCATTTAGCTCTGCCTTTATAGCTCTCCAATTTGGCAGAAATTTATCCATATAGGCTACGAATACCTCATTATGGGACCTTTCTAATAGGTGGGCCATTTCATGTACAAGAACATATTCTATACAGGCTGGGCTCTTCTTTGCCAGTTCTAAATTAAGCCATATCCTTTTAGCCTCAGGATTACAACTTCCCCAGCGAGTCTTCATCTTTTTTACACCAAATTCATTTACCTTTACTCCCATTATAGGCTCCCATTTTGCTATTAATGGAGGAATTAATTCTCTAAGTTCCTTCCTATACCATTCTGTCATTACCCTTTCCCGTAAGTATTCAGGAGTATTTTCCCTTACATATAAATCTATATACTTTTTGTTTCTAACTTCTACACCCTGCTTCCTTTTATTTGTATAAACAAGATTTAATAAATATCTTTGTCCCAAAAAATAATGGCTTTCACCTGATACATACTCCTTTTCTGGCTCCCTTTCTTGGTTTATATACTTTTTTTGCTGTCTCCTTATCCAAGAAAGCTTAGATATAGCAAACAACCTTATGGAGTCTATATCCATGTGTTGTGGCGCTGAGATCCTCACTCTCCCATCAGGTGGATGGACTGACAAGTGTAGGTTTTTTATATTCTTTTTTGTTAACTCTATTTCTATATCACTTATAATTAGTTTCTCCATTTAATATCCTTCCTGTTCCTCTACTATTTCATATATTTCCTGTATCAAGTCTTCATCTTTTAAATGATTTGTCTATCAAATATTTTATAAGACTTAGCTAATATTTGCTAGTATTGGTTAGGATTAAAAACCCTATGATATTTATTTGTAAACCCTATTTCTCTTTAAAAAGTTCTTGATGATTTTTAAAAAATTCATGCAAGCCAAAGTCCCTCCCCATATCATGTCTAACCTCAGCATCATAATCTATGTTAATCTCACTTATAGCATTGAAAATACAAGTTTTTAAATAGTTTATTGGATTTCTGATTTTAGTTGTTTTACTTGCCTCCTTAAATTTTTCTATTGCATGTTCTAGGATGAAATAGTCTAGCTTTTCCATTTCTGCTTTTGCTATATCTCTGGGCAGATAGATATCACCTACTTTTATCCTTTCATAGGAGTTTATGTCATGGACCAGGAGAAATATTGCCTTAAAGACTGGATCCCTATAGCTTTGGGGAATGTTTTCAAATCCACACTTAGCTACTATATCCCTCGCATCTAGTTTTGTATCAGCAGGTTTTTCTATCAGTCTATCTGTCTGGTTTTGGGCATAAGAAGTATCCTCACAGGATTTTTCTTGTGAGCTACAGCTAATAGGATGGCAGTCTCCAATGATAGACTGACTGATAATCTCTGTAGAAATCTCTGAAGTATTCTCTGGTATTGCTGGGGGCAACATGACCTTATCCATGGAGTCACTATGACTACTATCCATTGATTCATTTTGGGTACCATCTATGATGTCTTTTTGGCTATTACTATCAGGCCTATCTGACACCTTCATTATAGACTTGAGCCTATCATAGTCAATTGTATACCATAGGGTCCTATCCATATGGTGAATATTAAACCTATCAACAATAATTATCTTCATGCTTCTTAATCTTTTAAAAGCTCTTTTTATAGTTTCCTTAGACCAAAATGGAAACTGTTCATGCCATTCATCATAGGTATTGTAGGTCCAGTATCTTCCCTCATGAAAATTTTTGCCTACCTTCTTGTTTATCTCTAGCCAATAATGAACCTGCTGCAAAATAATTGCTTCATTTACACCTATTATTGTAGCCATATTCTTATCTAATACTATTGGATGTTTATTGAATAAAATTGCCATAATATAACCTCCTTATATAGTTCTACCTACCTAATACATAGAAAGATAAGGAGGATTTTACCATGATGGCTAAATAAATCCTTAGAAGTCTATACAGATGAACGATAATCTACTAAAGTCCATTTTATAAAAACTGTGGAGAATCTTTTTTATACATTTTCGTTCAGTAAAACCATATGTATGTGGTCTTCCCATTTACCATTTATTTTTAAATATTTGTATGCAAGTCCTTCATTGTAAAATCCTAACTTCTCAACTACCCTTAAGGAAGCTTTGTTTCTAGGCATAATATTAGCTTCTATCCTATGTAGTCCAAATTCATTAAAGACAATCTCAACTCCCTTTTTAACTGCCTCGGTCATATAGCCTTTATTGATTTCATCCTTATCTAGTTTATAACCAAGATAGCAGGATAAAAAGGCTCCCAATATAATGTTGGTAAAGCTAACAAAACCTATTATTCTACTCCTATCTTCCTTCTTAAAAATCCATAATTTAAAAGTTCTTTTATTATTTATATCAGCAAGCTCCTTGTCTAATTGCTTTTCCTGATACTCTTTTGTATAAAATTCTTTACTCCTCTTAGGCTCCCATTCTTCCAGAAATGCCTTATTTCTTAAATAATAATCTAAAACCAAGTCTGCATAGGACTTGTCTAATACTTTTAATATAAGTCTTTCAGTTTCATAAGTTTTTTCCATTAAATGTCCTCCATAATACTCAAAATTCTTTCGTTATAAAAAATTAATACAGTTTTCTAAGTTGTATAATCCCTGCACAATGAGATATAGGCGTAAAACTAATATCCCTATTTGGGAAAGATTTTTTAAATTCATCAAATACAAAGTATATTTCTTCATCATCCCAATAATCTAAAAACCTTACTTTACACTGTTCTAGTAAGTTTCTTGATTCAAAAGCTACATCTCCAATAATAATCCTGCCATCTTTAAACAGATGGCCTTCTAAACTTGCTAATAAGCCTAATTTTATCTTCATCTTCTAAATGATGCATGGCATAGGTGCTAATAATGTAATCAAAGTGCTTGTTCTCTAACTCAGCAGGTAGACCTCTAGAAAAATCATATTGGATTAGCATCCTCATTTAGCCAACAATAGGATTTAAATATAATCTGGTCTTCCTTTTGATCTTCATTTGCTTCGTTAGATTCTTTGATCCATGCCACTCCAAAAATAAGGGTATGGGTTTTGGTAGTGGGCAATATATCATTTTTATACTCTACAGTTATTTTGCATCTATGGTTATGTACAAGTTTATATTATGGATATATCTGGCTCTTCATCTGAGATTATATGAAGAGTTGAGTTTGTCCCTACTATAGCATAGTGAACTGCATTTTTTCTGCATTCCCTAAATAGAATGCTTGTATTTCTAAGCATTTCAATATAGTATGATGTATTACTTTTATAAAAAGTCCATGCTTTCTCAGAAGAATCAATCCAAAAACTTTCGCAATAACTTTCATCTATACAGGTATAGGATTGAAAACTATTAAAATGAACTAAAATTTTATGATTTGAAGGATAGACCTTTTTATAATTAATTGGTATAAGCCAAATATCTAAACCATTGATATTCTTTATGCTATCAATATCATATATTCCATTAATTATCGGTACTGGCCTATAATAATATTCTATATTTTTCCTAATATCCTCCTTTTTCCTGAATAAAGTTATTAAAAAAGACCACAGTAACAAATAATTACTATGGTCCTAAAAGGTTACCCCTCTATAAAATCAATCAACTCTTTATTAAACTCATATTTTTGATCATAGAATGCTCCATGCCCACTATAATAAAATGGTACGAACTTAGAATTTCTAATAATTTGATTTTGTATTTCTCCTAATTGGAATGGAACAACTTTATCATGGATACCGTGAATGATTAATGTTGGCACATCTATAGTTTCTAAATCAACAAATAATTCTTCTTGTAACCAGGTTTTTGCAATAGCCGCTGTTGACCATCCAGCTGCTTGTAGGCCTAGTTGGAAGAACCAATCAGAAAATGGCTTAGTTATATATTTAAAGAAAAATATATCTCCAAAATCACTTAACATTTTTGGTCTATCAGTATATGTTCCTTCAATGATATTTGTTATTACCTCCCTATCTAAGCCATATGGAAAATTAGGACCCTTAACAAGACTAGGAGCTGCAGCTGCAAAAAGTGCAAGCTTGGAAACTCCATATCCATTATGCCTAGCCATATATCTAATAGCTATTGCTCCACCAGTTGAATGACCTGCTAAGGTAATATTTTCCAATTTCAATTTTTCAATTACTACCCTAACATCATCAGCCAACCTATTGTAATCATATCCCGTCCATGGTTTATCTGATTTGCCAAAACCTCTTTGATCTATACCAATACACCTATACCCTTTTTTAGGAAGTTGATCCAACTGATACTCAAATAATTCATGGCTTCCAGGCCAACCATGTAAAAATACAATTGTTTTATTAGCTTCTGGATTTAGATCTTCTACATATACCTTTACATTTGGTTCTACGGCAATATAATATCCCATGAAAACCCCTCCATAAATGATTTTACTAATAACTTATTCATATAAGTAGGGGCTTATGCTGGAATTAATTTATGAATTTCCTGATAAAATTATTAGATATACAAGGAATCCGTCTGTAATAAATACATTTATATCTATAACCTCCATACCATTGTATATTCTACTTCCTTGGTGTCTTCATTTTCTTTTTCTTGCTCTATTTTAAATCCATGTTTTTTATAAAAGTTTACTGCTTTTAAATTCTTTGCATAAACATCTAGTTTTAAAATAGGATACTCTTGTTTGCATCTTTTAAGTAGTTCCGTTCCTATACCATTAGATTGATATTTGTGTGAAACAAATAAGCCTGCAATATATGAATTTTCAACAATACCTATAAATCCTTTTATTTCATCATTATCTTCATACACAAAAACAGTTGCATATGGTAAAACTTTCTTCACATAATCATAGTTTTTTTCCCAGTAATCTTTTGAAATAAAATCATGAGCTTTAGTATTTTCTTCAATCCAGATTCTCATTATATTATCTATTTTAGATATATCAAATTCCTTTATCATTAGCTTCTTCCTTTCCCTATAAATTTGAAACTTTGCTACACACTTATTACTTTTTATATAAGTTTAGTTTATCTTTTATTATTTTAATAATTTCCTTATCTGAAAAATCCAGTCCTTCTAGATAAAATACTTCTTTACCATTTCTTATAACTATTTCGTCTTTTTCAATATTCAAAAAATAAACTTCATCTAAATTCCATAGATTCTCTATGTCTTCTACTATAGATTTTTCATTAATCATATTATTAGCAGCCTTGATAGCTTCTTTTAATTCTTTTCCTTCTAAGTTACTTAAATCCTCTTTAGTTAATCCACTCCTTAATAGATAATCGTCAAAAATACCTTCCTCAAAATACAATTCTAGCCTTCTAGAATTTCTTCTAATCAGTTTATTTTCAGCTTGACTTCTGTATCTATCAACTAAGTTACTTGCAATTTCTTCAGTTAGTGCCTTTGAATACTCTGTTCTTATAGAACCAAACCCTCTACTATAAGAATAATAATCATATGACTTAGGTATTAATATACTAGCCAGTTCTATTATTTCGCCTTCTTCCTCTAAAGTATCACTTATAAAATCATTAATAGATAGGACCTTGTAACTATCAATATTTTGGCTATGCTTGTTATCATCTCTAATAGCAATATTCAAAATAACACCAACAAATAATACTATAGAAAGTACAGTAGAGGCAACAAGTATAACAATAAATCCTATTTTTTTATGTTTTAATTTCATTTTAGCAGGCTTGATATAAATTCTATAAATAGTTGCCCCAATGATACCTATTAAAGTCGGTATAAGTCCTATTAACATAAATTTGTTCTTTAAAAATATGGCAACATAGAGAAAATGAATTATGCCTAAAAACAAGATAATAGATGTTATGGCAAAAATTGTTCTAGTTATATAAAACTTAGAATCACTAAATTCTAAACTTTTCCCTAGCTCTATATTTTTCCTATTTATCTTCAAAAATCTTTTTATATTAAACAAGTGGATAATAAGCAGTATAATTCCAGCTGGTAGAAGGGGTACAATAATTTGAATTAATCCATTTTTTAAAGCAGAAATACTAGTAAATAAACTTCCCAATCCAAGCCAAGAAAAAAATAATAAAAAAGGAATTAGTACATAGTAGGATCGTATATGTTTTTTACCTATGAATTCTAAAGTTCTAAATTCTTCTTCCTCATCTGTTTGAATATCCATTGCCTCTGCACCTTGTTTTTTAAAATAAACATGAAGGTCATATGATTTTGTTGCATAGTTCCAGCCCACAGATTCACATACACTATTGAACTCTTCTAACTCTTCCCTACTTTTTTTAGTAAATAATGTTTCAATTTCATAAGGAGTTATTGAAAATTCTAATCTTTCTGGGCTAATCTTTTTATAAATAAATATATTTCCTTGTATGATTTTATTAATTAACCACCCCTTACTTGCCATTTTTTCTAAATGTCTTTCTATTGATGGATAATTAGTAATATCTAAAAATTTATTCTCTATTTTGAAATTCATCTTCACTACCTCCTTTTACTTTGCTTGCATCATTTAATAAGAGTTTTAATCTTTCAATTTCTGTATCTAGGGCAAGTTTACCCAAACTGCTAATAAGGTAAGTTTTTTTGTTATTTTCATCAGAAACCATTTGAATATAACCATCATCCTCAAATCTTGATAAAAGTGAATATAAGGTTCCAGGTCCAACCTTTACTCGTCCTTCTGTAAGCCAATCAATATATTGCATTATTTCATATCCATGTCTCTTTTCCATTAAGCTCAATAATATGTAAAACATAGGCTGTGTTAAGGCTTTTATTCTTTTATTATCCATATTTTCCCCACCTTTCTATATCGACTAGGGCTATATCGAATTTCGATATATTTATATTCTTATAATATATCAGATGTCGATATATGTCAAGTAAAAAAGATATAACAGTATCAAACTATTATATCTTTAATTTAAGAGAACATCTTCATCTTAGTTGAACATTAATCTACTAATATACATTTTAAAAATTATGTGTCATAACATGCTTTTTACTTGAGTATCCTATTCCTTGATTTCTTTAAATGATTTTACAAAATATAATATAAACACTAACCCTATAAGAAGCTTACTTATGGAGTTAATGTATTCTTTTGCGGGTTGTTCTAAGACATAGTATAATCCATGCTTTCCACCATATGACAAGCCCAACCAACTTGCAACACCACATAATAAATAGAAATCTTTCTTACGCCTGAAAAATAAATACGCAAAATATACCATTGCAGGAACAAAAATTAACATACGGCCAAAATCCATAACATCTCCCCCCTGATTTTAGTTGCCATACACTTGTCTACAAGTATACATGATGTAGATTATTGTCCTTATATAATATTTAGTTTATAGCTATAACCTTGTTTTGTTTCTTCATATTTTTGAAATCCAACGCTCTCAAACAACTTCTGAGAACCAATATTATATTTATATATTTCTTTAACCTCAAGACAAGTATATCCTAGCTGTTTTCCCCGTTCAACAAGTGCCCTAACAACCTTCTTACCAATCCCCTTCCCACGGTAAGACTTGACACCAATAACAATAGGCATGTCCTTGCTGGAAAATGTCACATCACCTATTGGGACATATTTATCACCTTCAAGTACCTCAATAAAATATAATTCACCATGTTCATTCAGATAAGAGTACATCCTATGTAACTTTTCCAAATCATATGGTTCATTCTCACCATCTACTAACATTACTGTTTCTTCATCCTGGTACCATTCAAGAGCAAAATCGAAATTATTATCAAATTTACGTAACCTAATATCATCACTAACAATTATATATTCTGGTTGTTTTATATCTAAAATTGGCATTTCATTACCTCCCAAAATTTGAGTATATTACCTCTGTTTTTCTACTGATGGGTCCCTTCAACCCACAGTTCACAATTGTTAGTACTGGCAAGAAAAATCTAAATATCCAATAATCAAACATTAATTGATATTCACTACTTCAAATAAATTGTTTAATTTAGATCTAATGAAGCCAATAAATTCTTCAAGATTAGAAGACAATAAGTCCTTCTTTTGCAATACTGTAATTCTTTCATTCCAAATTATGATAAATAGATCTTCTGTCATAAAAATTCTTTCTATATTACTGTATTCAATGGTAATATTTTCTCCTAATTGGATTTTATCATCGGTAAATATGACTTTTACTGATGGAAGATCTTTATAATCATTAAATAGCTTTGCTGCAGCTTTATCAAATGATGTCTCCTTCACTTTTTTTGGTTTTTTCCCATTACGAAAGTAAAATAGTCCAAGGGCTATTGCGAATATACTCCATATTAGGGGTATTACCATTTCCTTAATTCTCACCACAGAAGGAATCAATAGGAAAAATCCTAGAAATATTAATATAATTCCATAAATTCTATATCTAACATATCGCTTTTTAAGAACCTCTTCTGGAGCTTTTTTCATGGAATTCATTTTATCAACAAATTTCCATAGCTTTTGCTGTTTGTCTCTTGAAAGTAATTCAGTTCTCAATTCCAATGCCCTACTTACTTGTGGCTTAAATACTGCATCATTATACTTGGTTAGTACGAATACAAAGTCCATATATTTCCTCCTATCGGCTATTCTCATTTTTCACCTTCAAAACTAAAATTTATTAAACACATAATTCACTTAACATCATTTTATAATTATATGTTATAAGTTTATAGTCATAAATTCCTATGAAAAGAGCAATTATTCAAAAAAGAATAATTGCCTTTTTTTTAAATGTAAATTCATAACCCCTAGATTTCTCATACTATAGTAAACTCCTTGCAAAACTATTCCACCCAAAGATACCACCAGTGTGAATAAACAATATATTTTTATGTCTATTAAATCTTCCTTTTTTAATTTCCTCTACTAATCCATACATGGCCTTTCCTGTATATACTGGATCTAATATAATTCCTTCTTGTTTTGCTAATTTATGGATGAAATCTATTTCCTCCTGCCTACTTAATGCATAGCCTTTGCCTACGTAACCATCCACTATATCTATATCTTCCTTATTTACATGAATTTCTTCGCCTGTATATGTGGATATCTCTTTTAATAATTCTAAGACCCTTCCTTTAAAATAATCTGCATCATTGCAAACATTAATACCATAAATTACTGAATCGTTTTTATTCATATGGTTTGCATAATATAAGCCTGCATAGGTGCCACCCGAACCGACAGCAACAGCTATAGCATCGAATTTGACACCTAATTCTTCCTCTTGTCTTAAGATTTCTTCCATGGCTTTACAGTATCCTAAGGACCCAATACCATTGGAAGCCCCTTCTGGAATAATGTAGGCTTTATGGCCTTCCTTCTCAAGCTTATTTTTTATTTCCTCCATAATCTCCATACGACTATTGCTATATTCTTCTGCTGTTACAAACCTAATTTTAGCCCCAAGTAATTTGTCAAAGAAGTAATTGCCTTCCAATTCATTATCTTCACTTCCCCTAAGTACAAGGTAGGCTCCTAAACCTAATTTTGCTGCCACTGCAGCAGTAGCCCTGCAATGGTTTGATTGAATTCCTCCACAAGTAATTAGATAATCACATCCCTTATCTAAGGCCTCCTTAACTGCAAACTCCAATTTCCTTATTTTGTTTCCAGATAACTCTAAGCCAGTTTGGTCATCCCTTTTAATATAGATGTCATGGTTTAGCTCCTTGCTTAATTGCTCTAACTTCTCAATCTTTGTTGGCAAATTGGCCAATGAAATTGACTTTATAAAATCCATGACCTCACCTCTTATATATTAAATAATAAATTCTCTACTTTTTAGACATTTAAAAACAATAGCTAGAACTCCTTAGCTAGATCATCAAGGGCCTGTCCCGTTACCCTGTAGACTGTCCACTCATCCATTGGAATAGCTCCTATACTTTTGTAAAAATTGATGGAGGGTTCATTCCAGTCTAAGCACCACCATTCGAACCTACCACAATTTCTTTCCTTAGCTAGCTTAGCCAAAAATGCCAAGAGGGTTTTCCCGAAACCTTTCCCCCTCATTTCAGGTCTTATGTACAAATCTTCTAAATATATACCCGGCCTGCCTAAAAAGGTGGAAAAGTTGTGGAAGAATAAGGCAAAGCCTACAGGCTCCCCATCGTATTCTCCTATGATTACTTCTGCAGCCTTTCTCACAAATAAGGAATCCCTTAGTACTTCTTCTGTGGCTACCACTTCATCTAGCAACTGCTCATAATCTGCCAATTCTTTAATAAAATCAAGTATAAGTTTTACATCTTTTTCTTCTGCAAACCTAATAGTAAACTTATCCTTTTTAGTTTTGATTATTTTCGCCATTTTGCTTCTTCCCCTTATTCTATTATTTAATATTTATCTGTAATTACATTATATAATTTATTTTTCCTTTTACCAATGGATAGCTACTATTTATATAATAAAAAATTCTCAACTGAAAAGTTGAGAATTTTATTATTGAAACATTAAGTCTACAAATTCTTCCTTAGTTATATTTCCAAAGTATTTCTCTAAGGGTTCATTTTCAACGGCCTTCCTTACTTCATCCTTATCGTACCTTACCCCATTTAATTTACCTTCAAGTAATTCAACGTCCTCTGTTCCAAAGAAATCCCCATAAATCTTCATATCCTTAATTAGGCCATTTACTACATTAAACCTAATATCTATGCTGCCAAAATCGAATCTCTTATAATTCTTATATTGAGCCTTTGGAGATTCGCCATAATTCCATTCCCAAGTGGAATACTTTTCTTCAAATAATTTTTGGATATTGTCTAAGTCTTCTTGGGATAGTTTATGTTCTACTGGTTCTAGGCCCTCCATTTCGAATATGCTCTTAAGTAACAAGTCTCTAAACTCATAGATATCAACATCTACCTTTAAGTATGGTTTTATGTTAGTTACCCTACTCCTAACTGATTTTACACCTTTTGATTCAATCTTATCCTGTTTTACTTGTAATGCCTTAGATAATACGTCTAGCTCCACATCAAACATAATAGTTCCATGATTTAAGACCCTTTTCTTCCATACAGACTGGGCTATACCGGAGAATTTCTTCCCATCTAAGGTAATATCATTTCTTCCAGTTAATTCACATTTAACTCCAAGCTTTTCCAAAGCTTTAACTATGGGAATATTATATTTTTTGAAATCAATTTTTTCAGGTCCTGTTACCTTAGAAATAATACTAAAGTTTAAGTTTCCTAAATCATGATAAACTGCACCGCCACCTGTTATTCTCCTAACTACCTGAATGCCCTTTTCTTTAACGAAGTCTTGATTGATTTCCTCTAAGGTATTTTGGTTTTTACCTATAATTATGGCAGGTCCATTAATCCATAGAATTACATAATCTTCCTTTAGGTCCAAATGCTTAAAGCAATACTCTTCAAAAGCTAGATTATATCTTGGGTCATTAGAGTTGTTTACTAAATACTTCATAGCTTAGTTCCTCCTTTGTTAATTATTATTTTCCAATGGCTATATTTAAATCCATTAGAATATGTTGTAGGTCAATTAATTGATTTTTTATTTCATCATATTTTTTAGATAATAGCTTATCATCTAACAAGGCATTAGATTTGTCTATTAATGCTTCAAATTGATTATATGCGGATTTTAATTCTTTTTCAATATTTTCTTTTAATATGGCAGGTAATATCTCCATTTTACTAGTTAGTTCTACTTCGCTTTTCTCTATATTAAAGCTATCCCCTAAACTTGGTATTATGGCTTCAATGCCGAACAATCTATTTATCTGTTCCGATAATGCTGTGGCGGGTTCTTCTTCCCCATGAACTAAAAATATCTTTTTAGGTTTTTTCCTAAACCTTCCTATCCACTTAAGTAACATAGGTTGATCTGCATGGCCTGAAAATCCCTTTAAATCATAGATTTCTGCCTTCACATTTATTTCTTCTCCTAAGATCTTAACCTGTTTCTTCCCATCTAATAGAATTCGACCTAGGGTACCTTCAGCCTGGTAGCCTACGAATACTAAACTATTTTTCTCATCCCATAGATTATGTTTTAAATGGTGCCTAATCCTACCTGCTGTGGCCATTCCACTAGATGATATTATAACCTTAGGGAATTTGTATTTGTTCAATGCCATAGATTCTTCTTGGCTTTTAACATATCTTAAGTTTTCAAACTCAAAGGGATTATCTCCCCTTAATATAAGTTCCCTGGCCTCATCATCGAAGCTGCTAGAATTTCTTTTAAAGGCTTCTGTAGCATCTACAGCCATTGGGCTGTCAACATATATTGGTACTTTCATATGCTCTTCTATCCTGGGATTATATTCATAATATTTATTTAACTGATATATAAGCTCTTGGGTCCTGCCTACAGCAAAGGATGGTATGATTACTGTACCTCCACGAAGTACGGTTTTATTTATAATATCTATTAACTTTTCCGTACTTTCCTCATAGCTTTCATGTACAGTATCTCCATAGGTAGATTCTATAATCAAATAATCTGCTTCATCTATATACTCTGGATTTCTAATTATGGGCCTATCAGGCATGCCTAAATCGCCAGAGAAGACAATCTTGATTTCTTCATTATCTTCCTTTATCCACATTTCTAAGATGCTGGAACCTAAAATATGACCTGCATCCCTAAACCGAATTTGAATGCTATCATTAATTTTAATTCTTTGACCATAAAAATAGGGTTCAAAATATCTCAAGCAATATTCTGCATCTTCAATAGTATACAGGGGTTCTATAGGGTCCTTTCCTGCCCTTTGCCTTTTTCTGTTCTCCCATTCCACATCTGCTTCCTGTATTTTAGCGCTATCTATTAACATTATCTTACACAGATCATAGGTAGGATTTGTCGTAATAATACGACCCCTAAAACCCTCCTTCACTAATTTAGGTATTCTACCGCTATGGTCAATATGGGCATGGGTTAAAAATAAAAAATCAATTTCCCTTGGATCATAGGGGAAATTTTCATAATTTAGTCTTTCAATTTCTTTATTTCCTTGAAACATTCCACAGTCTACAAGTATATTATATTTCTTTGTCTTCAACAGATAATTTGACCCGGTTACTATTTTGGCTGCACCAAAAAACTTAATATCCATAATCCTACCTCCTATTACATTATAGTAATGATTTGTTTAAACCTATCATCCTCCTTTAACAATTTATTATAGGGAGTTTGAAGATCACTTATTTTTATTTTTCCAGTATTCCATCTCCCTTGATTACTTTTATTAATTATTACCCATATATATATTTTATTACACAAATAGAAAAGAGATAAGTTGCCTTATCTCTTTTAATGGGTATTATTATTTGTTAATCTTAAAGAAAATTACAGTTTCTTCTTATGTTCTAATTTAGTTATTTTCTTACCCTTTCCTTCAGAATTAGGGTCAAGATACTTATTATTCTTCATATCCTCATTATCTATTACACCTATTTCTCCTGCCAACTCATAGCTCATGGCCTTGAAAAAGTTTTTATCAATAGTCTCTTTCTTCTCCTTCAAAATCATCACCTCACAAGTATTTTTTCTAAATCTAATACTTGCATACCAGGTAATTAAAGGAATAATATTTCCAAGTATCCTATTAATCTAAGTCAATTTCCCAATTCCCTAAAAGCAAGGTTGTTGGTGATTCAAAGTATATTGAAAATCCCTTTCCTGCTTCTTTTTCATCTACGAATAATTCCGTATAACCTGTTTCTTCATTTAAACCTATTCCATAGCCGGAAATTCCCCTTATTCTTATATCATCTAGTATTTCATCTTCTGTGGAATTAGCCTTTAAGCTGATTATTATCTCATCTTCTTCTCTTCTCACATCTATTATATTTATTTCAAATTTTCCTAAATTCAATATCTTGTCTATCTTTTCTACTTCCCCGTCCCCTGGTGTCTGAATTCTTATTATATCTGTTTTTAAATCTGGATAATTTATCTTAACGTAGGGTAATACAAGTTTTAATCCTTCCTTATCTGCTGTATGGAAATAGAAATCCGACATTAGATTGCCAAAGGATGAGGGTATTGTGGGATAAGTTTTATTTCCATCCCTATCTATTAAATACATGGTTTTTTCAATGTTTAAAGTAGGATTCCAAACAGTTGTCAATAGGTTTTCTGCAAAGGGATAGTCTACAATTATTTTTTCCTCAGACCTGTTTAATAGGCTTATCATAAGCTTATCCCCCATAGGCTTTTTAATTGCAACAATACTAATTCCTTTATCCTGTCCATATGGACCCAGTTGTAAAAAGTCTTCCACTTCCTTAGTCTTTTCTAATTTAAAAGAAAGCTCTAAATCTCCCGTTATCAGACTATATTCTGTATGCTCTCCCTCTACTTTAAAAAGATACTCTCCCTTCCAAAATTCTCCTCCTCCAGCTATCCCCCATCCTTTTGGTGAAAGGATATTATTTTTTTCATCCTTTAACAATACTTCCTGATTATCCTTGTAGTTACTTTCAATGGTAAGTGTTAATTCATCATCTATTTTAGATGCAGCAGTAATCTTAACATAAGTCCCATCTTTTTCATAATAAACTTCCTGGTGAAGGGCCAGTACTATTCCTTCATCCTTTTCTACTAGTACATTATATCCAGGTACATACTGCAACAATTGTTTTATGGCTGCTTCAACCCTTTCTATCCCTATTATATTTATTGAACCGATAATTATGGCTAAGGAAGCTGCGGCAGCTATTAAGGTCTTTTTCAATCTGGCCTTTCTTAAATATTTATATTCTCTTCCTCTTTCAAAACCTAATTCAAGCCTTTCATCTAAGTCATGGGGAAGAGGAATACTATTTAACATATCTCTAAGCTTGTCGGTCATATACACCCTCCTCAATTTTTAATTTTTCCAATGCTCTATAATACTTAGTCTTAACTGTGCTTGTAGGCATCTTAAGTTCTTCTGAAATAGTCTCAAAGGTATATTCGAAATATATTTTTAGGACTATAATGTTTTTTTCATCTAGAGATAAGGATTTTAAATTATCCATAAACATATTTACACTTTCTTTTTCATTGTCTTCCAATGTTTTTATACTGGATAAATCTTCCAACAATATCAGTTTGTTTTTTCTAAGAAAATCCTTTGATTTATTAACTGCTATTTTTAATATCCAGGATTTAATTTTACTTTTATCCCTTATTTTATCCTTCGAGATATATGCCTGATAAGCTGTTTCTTGGACAATATCCAAGGCATCTGCCTCATTGTTTACATAAGTGTATGCAATTCTGTAGATGTCAGCTTCGTATTGTTTAATTAGGATTTCAAATTCTTTGGTAGATATTTTGATTTTGAAGCACCTCCTAAAACAAGATTCTATATATAAGACGAAAAAAAAGATAAAAAAGTTTCGAATTAAATAAGATTTATTTAATAATTTATTATATCAGTAATTTAGTAAAAAGAGGGAATGGCAGATATACCATTCCCTTAAGTAGACTTATAAATTTTACATTTTATTTAGACAAGTCTATAATATCAGTAGCAACCTTATCGATAAACCTTCTATCATGTTCTACCAAGATCATAGTGGGGGAATATTCTAAAATCATATTTTCTATTTGGATTCTTGAAATTACATCAATATAGTTTAGGGGCTCATCCCAGATAAATAGATGGGCCTCTTCACATATGGATTTGGCTAAAAAGATCTTTTTCTTCTGTCCCATGCTAAAATTTTCAATTGGGATTTCAAATTGCTCTCTTGAAAAACCAAGCTTCCTCAATATGGTCAGAAATTTTGTCTTATCCAATCCCATAGTATCAATAAATTCATTTATATTTCCCTCAACATAATTGAATTTCTGTGGAACATATGAAATAGTAATTCCCTTTGCTATTTCCAACTTACCTTCCCAAGGCACATTTTCGCCTAGTATGGCCCTTAATATACTAGATTTGCCGCTCCCATTGGGCCCTTTAAATACTATACAGTCCCCTTTTTCCACTGTAAATTGTATAGGATTGAAAATATGCTTATTATCATAAGATATGGTAAAATCTTCTGCATTAATATAGGGTTTTGCATGGTGTTCCAATACATTCATCTGTAGTTTTTCTATAGGTTCTATATTTTTTAATAATTTTTTCTTTTCCTCTATGGCCTTCTCATATCTTTTTTCAATGACCTTAGACCTTTTCATCATCTTAGCTGCCTTATGGCCTATATATCCCCTATCTACAGGTCCAAAGCCAATTTTAGTTGCTTCTACTTTATGAGACCAGACTGCCTTTTGTCTTGCAGACTCCCTTAGCCTCCTTATTTCCTTTCTCAATTTTTCATTTTTTTCTAATTCATATTGGTCTTCTAAGTTCTTATTTTTCTCCCAGCTATCATAATTTCCCCTTTGGATGACTATCTTAGACTTCTCAATTGAAAGTACATGGTCTACTATACTGTTAATAAAATCTCTATCGTGGGAAACAAGTATAAATCCTTTTTTACCTTCTAAATACTTAGCTACCACTTCCCTGCCATGGGCATCTAAATGATTAGTAGGCTCATCAATCAGTAAAAACCTATCTTCCTCAGCAAAGAGCAAAGCTAGCAATATCTTCGTCTGCTCTCCGCCACTTAAGGTTGAAAATGGGCGGTACAAAGTTTCTTCCTCTACTTCAATTAGATTCATTTCCCTTTGCAATTTCCATAATTGAAAGTTGGGCTGTAATATCTCTAATAAATCTAAGGTCATCATATTATAATCTCTTATTTCAAAGGGAAAATATGCCATAGGAACAGGCTTTATAATAGAACCCTTATAAGGGTATTCATCCATCAAAAGTTTTAAGAAGGTCGTCTTCCCATAACCATTTCTCCCTATAAATCCCAATTTCCAATTCGTGTCTAATTGTAAATCTAAATCTTTAAAAATAGGCTTTAAGCTTCCAGGGTATTCAAAAGTTAAATTCTTTATATCAATTAATGCCATCATCAGTCCTCCCTTCACATTACAATATTTGGCGGGAAGCCATATACAAAACAAAAAAAGTTGAGAGCGGAAAACTCTCAACTATAAAAAATAATGATTATACAAACTATTAATTAAATTAAGACAATGTAAGAGGTAGTATAAGAGCTTTCTCGCTAAAAATGGGCACAACAAACCAAGGTCCCTTGAGGGAAATTGGAGGAATGATATGTTGTGCTTATTAAAAACTAATTATTTAGCAAGAAATATAAACATCTGAACACCTCTTACTTAATATTAATTAGATTATAGCATATTTTATTATTCTTTTCTACATATAATGAAATCTCAAAACATTTATAGTTTATAAATATTATATATCAAAATATGACCACTAATTTCTTTCTTCTTCATCTAATAGATGGCTATAATATTTATTGTAGCATTTAATACTATATTCTCCCTTAATTAAATTAATTATAAAGAACAATATGAGTCTAAATAAGAAACTAGCTGAATAATATAATAGTTCAGATGATATGGGCAACAATCTCCTTTTAGCAATAATATCTATTGGTATAAATATGATGGAAATAATTAATGAGTCCAGTAGATAATTTTTATACCTAATTATTTTCTCCTCTGCTGAGCTGCCTGTTGATAATATTTTCCCAGTGACTGTTTTGGGTAAGTTAAATTCCTTTGCTTTCATATGATAAAGGTCAAGAACTATAAGCATAATAAAAATTAGGCCTATTTCCAAATAAGTATTTTTAAATCCCTTATCCCTTATGAACTTAAATATAATC
>ERZ773359.3503-NODE-3503-length-17856-cov-9.104264_pt1 | contig 17856 bp, 17 predicted proteins | sample MGYA00374955_ERZ773359 | MGnify/ENA primary metagenome ERZ773359 (study PRJEB29098, sample SAMN04486028) | biogas fermenter metagenome | study: EMG produced TPA metagenomics assembly of the Biogas fermentation microbial communities from Germany - Plant 4 DNA1... | reverse complement strand
TATTCTAATACTAAATTCTATATTTGTCAACATTATTTTTGAATATTATATTATTTTTGACTATTGACACACCTGCGGGTATGAAATGTATAGGCTTAAAAAATCCTAACTCAGGAAAACAAGATCTGTCTCAGGCGGATTTAGTAGTTGAAAACTTTAATCAATTAAATTTGGATATTATAAAAGATCTATTTAAATAAGTTCCCTTTTTTGGTGCCAGGCACCGAAAAAGGGAACTTATTTGTAATATATTTGTAATATAATTAAGCATCTAAATCTATATGGCAGTATCCCCCTGGATTCTTCTTCAAATAATCCTGATGGTATTCTTCTGCATCATAGAATACTTTCAAGGGTTCTATTTCCGTAACTATAGGCTTTTCATATTTCTTTTGCTGCTCTTTAAAGGTTTTCATTATAATTGGTAGGTCCTCTTCATCTATATAATAGATGCCCGTCCTGTATTGGCTACCTACATCTGGCCCCTGCCTATTCTTTAAGGTGGGATCTATTATCCTCCAAAACCTATTAAGGAGTTCCTCTAAGGACAATGTATTTTCATCGAATTTAATATAGCAGGCCTCTGCATGGCCAGTGGTATCGGTACACACCTCTTCATAGGTGGGATTTTCTGTATGGCCATTGGCATAGCCTACTTTTGTATCCACTACCCCTTCAATCCTGGACATATATTCCTCAACTCCCCAGAAACACCCTCCAGCCAATACTATTTCCTTCATTATATTCATCCCCTTCCCTAGATTATTTAATATGGATTAATACGGTATAATCTATGGCCCTAATAATTATATCCTCTGGATCCCCTCCCCTTTCACCACTTATAAATTCTATTATGAATTTGACCTTGACCTTTTGGTTTTCATCTACAAAGGTCATATTATCCATACTTAAGGATTTAGTCTCTAAATTTATTTCCTTATTCCTATTCACTATCTCCAACCCATATTTATTTAAATCCCCTTCATATATTATATTATCTCCTTCCTTTATTATAAACTTAAAGTCCCCCTCATTATAGGAAACTAGTATATTATCATCCAATTTAATAGCATTGCCTATATTGTATCCCTTTAACAAATAATCATATTCACTTATGTCCAGGGCCTTATTCCTTTCCTCTAATGCATAGTGAAAATACTTATTTCTATATTTATTCTTTTCCGTATAGGGAAAACCAAAAACCGTCTGCATATCATCTATTTTAAAATTCTCAGGTAGGTATTTAACTTCCTTTAAGGAATGATTTCTATTAAAATAATCCAGTATGGCACTGATCTCCCCTTTATCATCATAGGATATATCCTCTGGTGCCTTAATTAGGCTATTGTCTTTTATCATATTATTCCTTATTAAAATACCTTCCAGCCTTTTATTTTGGCTCAATTTAGCTATGGAGAAAGAACTAAGGGGCCCAAATACTGAATTTAATGCAATTATGGATAGGGAGACAGGAATTACTATATTGTTTAGTTTTTTGGTGAATCCAAAATACAGCATTATTCCAAAAACCCATAATCCTAGAACTATAACAAAATATCTGTTTTCTGTTATCCCGTAGGCCCTAACCCTGATTCCAATGGATATAAACATCATTATCAATATGGGTATGATGTATTTGGGAAACCACCTTTTAAACCTATTAGCCCATTTGTTCTGGTCTAATAGGGGTGTGATAAAAAAGATAACTGTAACGCTTATAGTGGAATACCATAATACTAAATGGGAAACCAATCCTTGAGGCCAATCCCTAGTGATTATTATCTTTAGAAAATAGGCATATAGGATTGAAGAATAAATGGTTATAAGTGGAATCACTATATATAATAAAAGGACCTTTAAGGATTTGGGATATTCTTCCTTACTTAGATCCTCATCCATTTCTGGAATCCTGGCTAAAAATAGGGAGGGAGCAAATATCCCTGCCACCACCAAAAAGGCATAATAAAAAAACTTACCTGGTATATTGGCATTGAACAATTGGTTGATGGTAAAAATAATGGCAGATATGCCTAAATAGAGTACTAGAGAATATACCCCTGTAATAAAAAAGTCAAACAATAGTTTTATTACATAATCTTCCAATCCATCTTTCCTATTAATCCAGGGTATATAGATAAATGCCAAGTATAAAAATAAGGAGACTCCTATATATCTTACAATGCTTATCATATTTAATTCCTTTAATAATAGAAAATAATATAGGACTAAAATTCCCAGGCCTAGTATATATCCTAATCCTTGGTAGAGCTTATTGTATATTTTTTTCTTTTCAAATATCAATTTAATACATAAGGATAAGGGTATACCCAAAGCAATAACCATGTTGATCCTTTCAAGGGCTTCCCTTGCTTCAGCACTTAAATTGGGTCCCCTTTCTGCTAAAACAATTAGCATAATTACCAATGCTGTAGAGAAAGCAATGGTTATGGGAAATCTCCTGTAACTATTCTTTAAACTTATTAATATCCTTTTAATTTTTTTGATCAATTTCACTTTCTAACCCCCTTTCCTTATATTATACTCCTTTTCATATGAAAAAAACATAAATAAAAGGCACCTACCCCATTAGTATATGAATAGGTGCCTTTTATTTTCCTCTTCAAATATTATTTTCCATCTCCATTATTTGGTTAACATCCTTGTCTCCCCTGCCAGACAGGTTTACAATGATTATATTGTCCTTTGGTAAGCTAGAGGCTAATTTCATACCATAGGCAAGGGCGTGGGAGCTTTCTAGTGCTGGGATAATCCCCTCTAATTTGGTCAGTTTATAAAATGCCTCCAAGGCCTCTTCATCAGTAATGGATACATAATCAGCCCTACCAGTAGCCTTATAATAAGAGTGTTCAGGTCCAACTCCAGGATAATCCAAGCCTGCTGCAATGGAATGGATGCTGTATTTTGATTCATCTAAAGCATAGGATTTAAAACCATGTAATATTCCTTCCTCTCCCTTTGATATTGCTGCAGCATGATGTTTAGAATCTAATCCCTTACCTCCAGGCTCTACCCCAATTATTTTTACCTCTTTATCCTCTACAAATGGGTGGAAAAGTCCTATGGCATTACTGCCTCCCCCTACACAGGCAATTATATAATCAGGTAATCTTCCTTCCTGCTCTAATATCTGTCTCTTAGCCTCCTTACCTATTATACTTTGGAATTCCCTCACTATCATGGGATAAGGATGTGGCCCAACGGCAGAACCCAGCAGATAGAAGGTATCATTATAGTTTTCAATATAGTCTTCTAAAGCCTTATCAACAGCTTCCTTTAAGGTGGCATTGCCTTCAGTAACGGGAACAACCTTGGCTCCTAATAATTTCATCCTAAATACATTATGTTCCTGCCTTTTCATATCTACAGCACCCATATAAACTGTACAATCCATTCCAAAGAGGGCACATACTGTAGCCGTAGCTACTCCATGTTGACCTGCCCCTGTTTCTGCAATTATCCTTTTCTTATCAGATCTTTTGGCAAGGAGGGCCTGGCCTAGGGCGTTGTTTATCTTATGGGATCCTGTGTGGTTAATGTCCTCCCTTTTTAGATATATTTTGGCTCCCCCTACATACTCAGTCAGCCTCCTTGCAAAGTATAGGGGATTTTCCCTGCCTACATATTGTTTTGAGTAATAGTTTAATTCATTTATAAAATCTTCATCATCAATGTACTTGTAAAATATTTCCTCCAAATCCTTTAATGCCTTCTGTAATCCTTCTGGTACATAGGCACCTCCAAATTCTCCAAAATAGCCATTAAACCTTTCCATATTCTTTCCCCCTTTATATTTTTATATAAAAAAACCTTCACCCAGTTTTAGGGTGAAGGTTTAATCCACGGTACCACCTAAATTATGCAATACTGCATCACTCTTAATGGGACACTAACATGTCCTGTCCATAGGTAACGGTTGGCTTCCGGCGAGTGCTACTCTCCCAGGATTTCGCACTGCTTCTCAAAGGTCCATTCGTTAAAATCTATATCGCTGAGATCTCACCACCTTCAGCTCTCTGTGGATAATCGATTTTAACTACTATTCCTTATCACAGAATTTAGTTCCCTTTTAAATTATTAAGAGATATTATATATTAATTTTTTCTAAATTGCAAGATAAATTTTTAAATTTATTATTATTTTTGAAATAGTTTATAATTTTATTATATTTTAAGATACTTATCCCTTATTTAAGTTTATTCTGGATTATTTGATGAATTTCTTCAGGAGTTTTTCCCCTTGCTTCAACGACAGGAATAGGAGGGTTCTTACCGCTAGAATCGCTGCTTGCTAGAACGTCTAACCCTGATACCACTATTGCCTTATATTCATCAGAAGTAATATTTTCAATATTTGAATTCTTATAAAGAGTATACACGTCATATCCCAAACTTCTTAGATGTTCAATATAGGGTGTCAAAGTATTTTCTACTACAATTTTTTCCTTCACATTCTCACCTCCATTTAAATTTATTGTGTCCTTATTTAGCTATAATATTTATAATCTTTTTTTCCATGAATAAATAAAAAGCTCACAAGCCAAAATATTAAATGAGATTTAAATATATTTATGAAAGGAGCAAACCTATGACTCTACAAAATCCTATTAACTTAGGAAATATCAATCAAATGGAATTACAAAATCTAAGGGAGATAATAGGAATCCATCAGAACATGATTTCAAAATATGATTTTTATTCAAACCAATGCCAAGACCCACAGATAAAACAAATATTTAAGAAATCTAGCCAAGATGCACAAACCACCGTTACTAATTTCATAAATTCATTAAAATAGGAGGGAAATTAATGCAAGAGCGAGATATGATTAATGATGCCATAACCACTACTAAGGCAAGCCTTGAAATGTACAATAAAGCGATAACTGAATGTGCCAATCAACAATTAAGGAGTACCTTGCAGCAGCTTAGAAATGAAGCAGAACAATTCCAATATCAATTATTCCAGATAGCCCAGCAAAAAGGTTACTATACTCCAGCACCACCAGCTAATAGCAATGATATTCAACAGGTAAAATCAGGCCTTACTGGTGGAGGAATGAAGTAGGAGCTAAGGAAAATAAAAATCCTAATATGGAATCGATTTGATAGAAAATGGCCCTAAGAGGCCATTTTTAATTACGAAGGATAATAATACTAATTAAAACTGGCCATACTAAGTAGGGGTGTAGTATGAAAGGTTGGTATAGATGATATCAAAAAACATTACTTCCAACAAAGAAAAACTTATAAAGGCTTTCAACAACTCTAGCGATTTTGTGGCATATGAGTTTAAAACTAGAGCTGATATTAAAATATTAATATGTTTTATAGAGGGCTTTGTAAATAAAGATCTATTCGACAGGGACATTCTTAAACCCTTGATATTAGAATTGGATGGACAAAAAGAAATAAAGGAAGTTATTTTTACTCCAAAAATTGAAGAAGTAGATTCCATAGAACAGGTAAAAAATGAAATAATATTCGGGAAAATTGCTATATTCATAGAAGGCAATACTAATTGTTTTGTAGTTGAGCTGATAAAGTGGGATAAGAGGAGTATTGAGGAACCTAATTCAGAAGCTGTAGTAAGAGGCCCTAAAGAGGGCTTTATAGAAGACATAGAAGTAAATAAGGTACTATTGAGAAGAAAGTTAAGAAACAACAAGCTAGTATTTGAAGATTATAGATTTGGGAAGCAAACCAATACTAAGGTAAGCATTGCCTATATTAAAGGAATTGTTAATGAAGATGTATTGCAGGAACTAAAGAGGAGATTGGAAAAAATAGATATAGATGCCATTTTGGAAAGTGGCTATATAGAAGAATTGATAGAAGATAGTCCCTTATCCTTAATTGGTACGGTGTCCAATGCCGAAAAGCCCGATATTATAGCCGATAAGATCTTAGAGGGCAGAGTAGCTATATTAGTTGATGGAACTCCCCATGTATTGACTATTCCAAGGATATTTGTTGAAGGAATTATGGCTAGCGAAGACTATTATTTAAGGCCCTACTATTCCACTTTTTTGAGATTATTAAGGATTATTGGTCTGTTTGCAGCTGTATACCTGCCAGGAATCTTTGTTGCCCTACAATTATACCATCAGGAGATGATCCCCACAGTCTTATTAATAAATATGGCAGGAGCTAGAGAAGGAGTCCCTTTACCTGTAACGCTAGAAGTTTTATTCATGACTATAGCCTTAGAGCTAACAAAGGAATCGGGACTTAGGCTACCAAAAAATGTAGGTGCCACTGTCAGTATAGTAGGAGCTTTGATATTAGGGCAAGCAGCAGTAGAGGCTGGAGTTGTAAATGCCATAACCATAATAGTAGTTTCAACATCAGCCATTGCTGAATTCGTCGTACCTGGGCTAATCCAAGGGATTGTAGTATATAGGTTTGTTATATTATTACTTGGTGGACTTATGGGCCTTTATGGTGTGGCTTGTGGTTTTATCTTTATAACTATGGAATTAGTGTCTTTAGACTCCTTTGGAGTTCCCTTTGCTTGGCCTATTGCTCCTAGAGAATGGGGGGGTCTTAAAAAGGATACCCTTGTAAGGCTGCCCTTATGGAAGAATATATTTAGACCAAAGGCAATTGAAAAAAGGAATATAAGAAGGCAAATATCACCTTGGAGGAAATGAGCATGAAAAGGAAATTAATATGTTTAGCTTTGTCCTTTGTTTTAATCTTTTCCTTAACTGCCTGTTGGAATGCAAGAGAGTTGAACACAGTAGGAATTTCTCTAGCGATGGGCCTGGATATAGAAGGGGATAAGATCTTAGTAACATTTGAGATTGTGAATCCTAGTTACACGCAAAAGAACCATGGTGGAGGGGATGTAGGCCCTGTTAAATACGTACAGGGGATTGGTAATACCATATTTGAGGCCTTTAGGGATGTAAGCCTAAAATTTGACAGAAGAATACTTATATCCCATAACAAGCTTATTATACTAGGGGAAGACTTTGCTAGAAGAGGTCTGATTAACCAAACAGACCAGCTATTTAGGAATAGAGAATTAAGGGAGACGGCTTATATGCTTATTGCCAAGGGGGCAAAGGCTTATGAGGTAATGGGAATCAATAATGGTTTAGAAGATTTGCCTGGAAATTACATATTGAACTTGATTAGAAACAAAAGGGACAATCCAAAAACTGTAGATGTGAGGATTATGAACTATCTACGGGATTATTATCTGGAGGGTATTCATACGGTAGCTGGAGTAGTAGAGATGATAGATAGGACCCAAATAGATGAAACTGGAAAGGATATGGGAACTAAGGATAAGGAATTAACAGTTATAGGGGCGGCTGTTTTTAAAGATGATATATTGGTAGCTTATATAAGTGGAAATGATACTAAAGCCCTAAACTATATAAAGAATGATGTAAAAAAAGGCTTGATAACCTTTCCAACTCCTAAAGACATTGTAAGAAATAGAAAGTCCAATTTAGAGGATAAGCATTTGAGCTCTGTATTGACAATAAAAGTCAAAACTAAAAATGATGTGGAAATAAAAGACGAAGGCATTAGCCTTAAAAGTAAAGTAAAGATAAGGGGTACAATAGGTGAAGTTATTGGGGATATAGACGTATATAATGAGGAGGAATTTAAACTATTGGAGGAGGCTTGTTCTAATACGGTGAAAGAAGCAATAAAACATACTGTTGAAAAGGTACAAAGGGAGATAGGATTAGATATTTTTGGATTTGGCCTTATATTCCAAAGGAAGTATCCAGACGAATTTAAAAAGATAAAAGATAATTGGGATGAAATCTTTTCCCATGCAGATTATCAAATAGAAGTAGAAACTAATTTGATTAGGACCGGGCTTATTGATACGCCCATAAATGTAGACTAGGAGTAGTGCATTATGTCAAATGTTAATGAAAGAATTATTAAAGAAAGAAATAAGATATATTATAATCAAACCCTATTGCTATTAATAAATTTTAGGGTTATGCTGGGCTTAAATAATTTGCCTATACTAAGGGTACCTCCTGCCAATCAGGATGTATGGATAGTTTTATTATTATCCATTCCATATATTTTAATATTTTCCTTACCCCTCTTATTTTTAAGCAATAAATTTAACAATTTCAACCTAATTGAAATAATAGAAAAGATAATGGGACGGATATTGGGGAAAATAGTAGGGATATACTATTTTTTAGTATTCCTATACTATTTAGTTATATTTTCAAGCACATTTGTAGAAATTTTGGATAATGCCTTATTTAGGGAAACCCCTACTTGGGCTACTGCTTCTCTTTTCTTAATAACTTCCATACATATTGCCCATAAGGGTTTAAGAAATTTAGCTAGACTTGGAGAGGTGCTCATTCCTCTTATCCTTGTTTCCCTATTCGTTTTTGTTATATTAGGATATGACAATTACCAATTTGCTAATTTATTTCCTATTTTAGGTAATTCAACATTTAAAGATATTAACAGGGGGGCTATAGATATTAGCTTAAGGTTTGTAGATGCTATAATTGCCACTATGCTTACCCCTTATTTAGTTAATAAAAAGGATTTAAACAAGGTCTATATTAGGTCCACCATATATTCTTTATTAACCATCACCCTAATAACCATTACTACACTGACTACTTTAGGGCCAGAATTTGCAAAACGGATAAATTTTCCCTTTTTAACCTATACTAGGCTTATAAACTTTCAACCAGCTATTCAAGGCTTTGAATCGGTTTACATAGTCTTCTGGATAATAGGTAATATTATAAGAATTGCAGGATACCTATATATTTCCAGCGTTTCCTTAGGTCAAATTACTGGTATCAGAAATGACAGATTCATACTACCCCTTGCTATTCTTACACTGATAGCTGTTCAGTTAATAAAGGATACAAGGCCTGTATTAGGATTAAGAGGGCCTTTTAATCAGATTACACTGATAATTTCTTTTATGTCCATTTTAGTCATTCCAATAATTGTAATAATAGTTTATCTGTTTAGAAGAAAGTTTAAGGAAAGGGGGTAATGCTTCCAAATCCCTTGAATAATTATAAGTTATATTGTAGAATATATTAAGTTAGTGATACGAAATAATATTGATATGGAGGCAAGGAATGGATAGGAGTGTAAAGCTGACTGAAGGTAACATTTCTAAGGCTCTCATTAAACTTGCTATGCCTATTATGGCTACTTCCTTTGTACAGGTAGCATATAATATGACGGACATGATATGGCTTGGAAGGGTTGGAACCAACGCTGTAGCTGCATCTGGAACTGCAGGATTTTTTACCTGGTTTGCATCAGCTTTATTTATGATACCCAAAATTGGTGCTGAAGTAGGTGTAGCTCAATCCTATGGCCGAGAAGATATGGAATCTGCTAGAAAGTTTGCAGCCAATACTCTGAAATTAAGCGCTGTCATTGCTTTAATATATTCATTAATACTTATAATCTTTAGACACCAGCTTATAGGTTTTTTTAAACTAGGGGACACTCTAGTTATAAATATGGCCATCGATTATCTACTAATTGTATCCTTTGGATTAATTTTTTACTTCATAAATCCAGTATTTTCTGGTATCTTCAATGGATCTGGAGATAGCACTACACCCTTTAAAATCAATTCAGTAGGTCTTATAACCAATATCATACTTGATCCCTTGATGATAATGGGGATTGGACCTTTTCCTCAAATGGGGGTTAAAGGAGCAGCTTGGGCTACGGTAATCGCACAATTTATGGTAACAACTATCTTTGTATTAGTTAGCAGTAAGAAAAACAAATTATTTAAAGATTTAAATATATTAAAAATTCCCTTTGATAAGGAGTGTGTAAAAACCATATTTAAACTTGGACTACCATCATCGGTACAACAGGGCATTTTTGCTGGTATCGGCATGATATTAGCAAGAATAATTGCCCAATGGGGGCCAACCCCAGTTGCAGTACAGAAGGTTGGTAATCAGATAGAATCCATTTCCTGGATGACGGCGGGAGGTTTTTCTACTGCCATTTCTGCCTTTGTAGGTCAAAACTATGGAGCAGATAAATGGGATAGAATAAGGGAAGGATATAAAAGGGGATTGCAAATAGTGGGAGCTATAGGGCTTTTTTCCACCATACTCCTTATATTTGGAGCAAACCCGCTGTTTAGATTTTTTATTCCTGATGACTTAGAAGCTTTAAGAATTGGAGTAAAATACCTTAGAATACTGGGAGTAGGAGAAATATTAATGACCTTTGAGATTGCAAGTAGGGGAGCTTTTAATGGTCTTGGGAAAACTATTCCACCTTCTGTGGTAGGAATAGCCTTTAACGCCTTGCGGATACCAATGGCTCTAACACTTTCTTCCACCTCTCTGGGTTTAAATGGGATATGGTGGAGTATAAGCATAAGTAGTATGTTAAAGGGTCTAGTTTTGACAACTTGGTATATTACAGTTCTTAGGAAGGGACCAAAGATGAATTCTCAACCTGATGGTTCTTTTAGATCTTAGCTCAAGTATTTCATTCATAAGGTAAAGGGGTTTGATCTATGTGATAGAATATCGCAAGGAAAATCTATTAATACTAAGTGACTTTGAGATTAGATCTTTAATGGAAGATGGATCCGATATAGATTTATTCATTCCATTGGAAAACAGAACTTTAAATCTATACTTAGAGGACATGCCTAATTACCTAGACGGTAGAATACAATTATTAGATGTTAGAAGCATATTGTTTAGATTCACTACAGAGGAAGGGAACAATTTTTCTACAGTTCATTTTTTAAAAAACATCGATCTTAAATCGGCTATAATGAACCTGGTATTTAACTATGAAAATCATTACGTATCCATTAAGAAGGATGAATATAGCGCATCATTTTCCATAATAAAAAAGTAGGGTAGCCATAAGTCTACCCTTTTCTATTATATTTATCTAGCCAAATACTCGTCATTTACTCTATCCTGTAAGTAAACATTGGTATATTTATTTAATGAGTGCTTATATAGTCTATAACCCTCATCTAGGCAGTTGGAACAGGCATCTCTTGGGATAGTTATGGCAAATATATGGTAGCCGGTATCACTCCTAGAGTCGATAGTATTTACTCCTGAGCATTTATTACACACCTTAAAATTTTGCACTTGTTTTTCCATTATCCCATCGGTATCATAATAGACCTGCCTTTGATTCTGGATATAATCTTTGCCTTTTATATCTTTTAACCACAACTCTTCCTTATTTCTCCATTTTTTATAAACTATATTGCATACCTGCTTAATATAATCCGTTATGTCTTTAGCTTGCTTCAGCTTTTCCTTATTATAATCTGGCTCTTTAACTTTGGAATAATCGATTCCAGCCATGGCAAGTATAATCCCCAGATTCATATAGGGTAATGCCCCTTCTATAGAATATCCCCCTTCTAAAACTGCAATATCAGGATTAAGCTTATCGTTCAACTTTGCATATCCTTGGGCGGTAAAGTTCATATTGGTAATAGGATCTGTATAGTGGTTATCCTGACCTGCCGAATTTATTATTAAATCTGGCTTATATTCATCTAAAATGGGCAACACCACATTATCTAAAACGTATAAAAAGCCTTCTTCTCCTGTTCCGGGAGGTAGGGGAATGTTTATATTGTATCCGTAGGCATTAGGTCCTCCAAATTCATCTATAAATCCAGTACCAGGGTAAAGGGTTCTTCCATCCTGATGGAAGGAGATAAACAAGGTATCCTTATCATTCCAATAGATATCCTGAGTGCCATCACCGTGGTGGCAATCCGTATCTACTATGGCTACCCTTAAATTACCATATTCCTGCCTAATTCTTTCTAATGCAACGGCTTCAACATTTACTATACAAAAGCCCCTATCCCCATAGACTACCCTTTGGGCATGATGTCCTGGAGGACGGACCAAGGCAAAGGATTTATCTACCTCCTTTTCCATTACTGCTTTAAAGGCTTTTATGGCACCACCAACGGATATTAGATGGGATTTTGTGACCCTAGATTCTACATCGGGCACAGCAAAATGCACCCTTTCAATGTCCCTATTTTCAGCAACAATTGGATTGTAAAATTTTATTCCTTCTATGTCCTCAATACCCTCCTCAAAAATTTGGTCTTGGGTATATAAAAGCCTTTCCTCCCTTTCTGGATGGGTAGGACTAATGGCCCAATCGAAAGCAGGGAAGAATACTAGTCCCAATCTATTTTTTGCCTTAATCATTCCAATCACTCCTTAATTCATGGATAAGCCCTGGTTTTGTTTGTGCCTTAATTCGAATGTTTTTTCCAGATGTGAAAAAACCCCTAACCATATTGAAGCTGCTTTCTTCAAGAATTTCAGTTTCTATTTCATCCTTACTAGCTCCTAAAGATAAGGCAGATTCTTTAATCAATTCCACAGCCTTTTCTTTAGCTTTTTGGAGGGTAAAGCTTCTATCCACTTTTTCATATAACCCTAATTCAGGCACTGAAAGTATCCCCTGAGATGTGTTTGCTAGCATATTAATTTCAGTTGTGGGTTTTGCTAGGGCAGCACCTACTGCATTAGCTACATGGAAATCCTTAGGGAAATAACAGGGTAGCTTGAATTTTTTCTCTAGTATTGGAGCTAGAATGCTGGCAGGCCCTCCTATTATATTTATAAGCTTTGGATCAATCTTCTTTCCATATAATAATTCCTTAACGGTATAAACGGGATGGCTATTTATTTCATCTAGAAGTTCATCTACTTTATCCTTTATCATATCAGCCATGGTATAAAGAATCGATTCAGCTATTTTCTCTGGAGCCATATTTAATTTTTCTCCTAAGGCTAACATCGAATCATAGGCCTTTTCCCTATCCCCATCATGTATTTGTCCTAAAACTATCATGGCATCTGTAGGGGTAGGCTTTGGTCCCCCAAAGGAATAGGGTTTTCCTTCCCTAGTTGGACCTATTTTTATTTGGCCTTCTTCAATATCAATACTACTATCTCCACCTAAGCCTATAGAAACGCTATAAATAGCCCTTACGAGCGTCTTAAATCTATCTATCTTTATTCCTAAGGGTTCAAAGAGGGGTACTCCATTTGCCAAGAAGAATATATCCGTAGTAGTACCGCCTATGTCTAGCAGAATCGCATCTTCACTTGTAGGAAGCATTGCATTAATCCCCATTAAGCTGGCAGCAGGACCAGATAAGATGGTTTCTACAGGTTTTTCTTCAGCAGCAGAAATATTCATAGTACCGCCATCGGCTTTTAATATGAAGATTGGTGAATCTACTCCCTCTTGGGATAATGATTTTTTTATACTAGATGAGAATTCATTAAAGACACTATGTACTGCCGAATTTAAATAGGAAGTATATACTCTTCTGGGAAAGTTTAATTTCCCAGAGACTGTATGTCCCATGGTAATAGGGGAAAAGTCTTTTTCCAAAAGCTTTTTTATACTTTTTTCAACTTTTGGATTTCTTATGGAGAACTTGGTTACTATTCCACAAGATTTAATATTCTTTTGTTTAAATATATTTATGGCTCTTTCTATTTCAGATAAATTAAAGTTTTCAATTATTTCGCCCCTATGGTCTATATATCCAGATATAAAAATGTTTTCATCTCCACAGGCTAAAAAGTCATAGGGTAAGCCTGGGCCAGGCTGTATGATCATTCCTACAGCATCAGTTTTGTTTTCTACTATGGCATTAGTAGAAATTGTAGTACTTAAATTAATCCTCTCTATTTTAGATTTATCAACTCCCATTAAAAGTTCCCTTAAAGCGGACCAAATGGAGCCAAATAAATCATCTCTATTGGTGGGTTTTTTAACCTTGTTTATTATTTTGTAGTCCTCTATAACAACTCCATCTACATTGGTTCCACCCATATCTAGACCAACAATCAATTTCAATCCTCCTTATTTACATATTTTTGTATCTATCAATATTATATCCTTACCAAGGCTGAGCTATCAAGTTAGTGTAATCCAGCAACTTCAAACAATGCCCAATTAACAATCATTTAGATATAATCTTTAGATAATTCCGCTGATAATTAGCTTTGAAGATATGAAAATCATAAACTACGTTTTTGAAAAAAATTGTGAAAGTAAACTCCTATAGTCAAATGACATAATTATTTTGGGCTATAATTTATATTTTTCAAAATTTTTAGGAGGTAGGCATATGATAAAAAAGGAAATATAGAAGATACAAAAACAGTTACAAAATTAGCTATCCAATTATAGCCTGATAATGACATAAATGAGCTAGAAAGGGAAATATTAAATTATATTGAATCAAAGGATAAGGAAGTTTTTATCTATTATGATAAGAAGGAAGCAGCTGGATTTTCTGCCTGCAGCTTAAGGTACGATTGTGTGGAAGGAACGGATAGTAGTCAGTTGGGTATTTAGAAGGGATTTTCGTAAAAGATGGCTACCGTAAGAAAGGTATTGGTAAACAACTGGTAAACCAATGTGAGGAATGGGCAAAAAACAAGGGATGCCAAGAATTTGCAAGTGATTGTGAATTGAACAATGAGGAAAGTCTAAAATTCCATTTAAAAGTTGGTTTTGAAGAGGCTAATAGAATAATCTGTTTTAGAAAGAATCTATAGTGCATTGTATATGGATGGATTGCTACCAGCTATAGGAAGCTATGCCACTTATTTTGAAGGAAGTATCAGGGAGCGTATCGATTTTATTGAGGTGTTAAAGGATTTAAACTACTATCCTGTAATGAAAAAGGGACAGGGGTTTGTTGTAGTAAGCAGAAAAATAAATGAAACTTTAAGATCGATTAAGAAAAGTTAAGGATTAGACCATTCTATTCCTTAACTTTTCTTTTTATTATAAAAAATCTACAAATATTAACAAAAACTTCTATGGAACTAAAATGTACAAATATAAAGCTTTAACCACTTATGTTTTAAAATATAAATAAACCAAATTAATACCTACTAAATTACTAGGAATTAATCTTGAAATTGGGTATAATTATGATATAATATCCTTGTTTGTTTTAAAAAACGAAGCCATAATATGATTTATTATTACTGACATAATTTTATTACGACATAAATTTGATGAGGTGAGGCAATGAAAAGGGAAAGTTTCTTCTTATTTTACATTTTTATTAGCGCTACTATACTTTTTTTAGCCTTTAAACATAATACTTCTATTATTAATAGGGCTATAATATTAGGAATAATAGTGTTTTTTGGAATAGCCTTATGGGATCATTTTCATGAAGTAAAAAGCTTAATGCAGGGGGAAAACAATATACGAAAAATAAATTATGACCATATATTTTTAATAATAGGTACTACTTTAGCTGCAGCTATAACTTGGTACATTAACCACACTTTAGGTTATGGACCAATAATAGCAAATGGGCTAGTAGGAATATTCGTTGGATTACTTTTTTCTAAACAAAAAGCTGGAGCTTATTATATAGCTTCTTTTGTAGGTATGTCGGGGCAAGGGATAGTTCCTTCGATTACAATGGCAGGCCTTATTGGTATGTTTGCAGGTTTTGTAATAATTTTTTCTAAAGAAATATATGATGGTGTTGGAGGAAAAGGTGGTACTATTGCAGCCCTTTCAACTCAATTAATAAGATTATTTACAGGTTTATTTACGTAAAGGTGGGATGAATAATAGTGGCAATTGTGATAATAGTTGTGGCAATAATGGCTACAAGCCTAACTTACCTTATTACCTTTAAGCTAAAAAAAGGGCCTGTACTAGCTTCAGCCATAATTACACTAGCATCAGGGATTTTTTTGCCCTATCTCTTTCCAGAAAAGGGGGCATTGCTTGCTACCGTTGCAACTACTGGGTCTTACGCAGCTATGGTATCTAGGGATAAGTTTCCAAAATTGCTAGACATAATATTTGTTGGGCTTATAGCTGGTACCGTATTTATTTTAACTCAAGAGGTGTTTGTGGGAGTAGGGGGAAGATTAGGTTCTATAGCAGCTATTTCATGTTTTACATGGTTAGGAATTAAGAAAATTAAAGATAAAGTTTTATGATAAGGGAAAAAGCCTAAAAAATAAGGCTTTTTCTTTTTTGTAGTTATTTTACGATGTTCATATTTTAATATCTAAAAGTAAAAAAAGATAAAGCATGACATATTCCAAGGTATATTATATTTTATTTAGAAAAATATTTTGGTTTTATTATCGGAATTTGCTATTAGTAACATATTATATGTCAATATTTTAACATATTATATGTCAATATTTTAACATATAAAATATTAATTTTGACCCTATTAAGAAAAACATTAAATTTGTAAGAATTATAAAAAAATTCTATAAAAGGCTCAAAATTCAAACTTTCTATTGACTAATAGTTATATTCTGGTAAGATTAGATTGGAGTTTTTTTAGAAGATAAAATACTAGCTCCAATTAAATGGATAAACTATTTTAAGGTAGGAAAAGATAAAGTAAAAAAATAAGCCTTTTTCATGAAATTTATGCAATAGAGTACATAATTCACAAGCTTGTTGGTGAAATAATTAACATTATATTATAAGAATGGAGGTCTTATATGCTTAATGTAGAGACAAAGGATATAATCGATGGAATTGTAATGAAACATGGTAACCAACAATCATCTATCATTACAATTCTACAAGAGATTCAAGAAAGATTTAGGTATTTGCCAGAGGATGTATTAGAGTATTTAGCAAGGGTAATGAATATCAGTTCCTCTAAAATTTACGGTATTGCTACATTCTATGAGAACTTTTCATTAAAACCTAAAGGAAAATATGTAATTAAAATTTGTGATGGTACAGCTTGCCACGTAAAAAAATCTATCCCCATTCTTAATGCACTACAAAAGGAACTAGGGCTTGACGATGAAAATAATACAACTGAAGACCTATTGTTTACCGTAGAAACTGTATCATGTCTTGGGGCCTGTGGGTTGGCACCTGTTCTAAACATCAATGACCAGGTTTATGGGAATATGACTCCCGAAACTACAGTTGAACTCATAAATAAGTTAAGGGAGGAAGCGTAGATGAAAATTAATAGCATTAACGAACTAAAAGAATTATCAAGAAAATTTAAAAACACTTTGGATAAACAGCATAAACAGATATTAGTTTGCGGAGGAACAGGCTGCGTTGCAGGAGGTTCTTTAGAGGTTTATGCTGAGCTAAAGAGATTAATTGAAGAAAAGGGTTTATTGGCTAGAATAGATTTATATGAAGAGGATGAAGGAATAGGAATTAAAAAATCTGGTTGTCATGGATTTTGTGAAGCAGGTCCATTGGTAAGAATTGAACCAGATCAATTTCTATACTTAAAGGTGAAAGTGGAAGACTGTGAGGAGATTGTAAACAAGACTTTGATAGAGGGGAAACCCGTAGAAAGACTAATGTACAGCCTAGGGGATAAAGTTTACCATGAGCAAGAAGAAATACCCTTTTACAAATCTCAAACCAGAGTTGTACTGGAGCATTGTGGGCATATAGATGCGGAATCAATACAAGAATATATTGCATATGGAGGATATCAGGCCTTAGCTAAAGCCCTCAATGAGATGACTCCAGAGGAAGTATGTAAGGAAATTACAGAAGCTAACTTAAGAGGAAGAGGTGGGGGAGGATATCCCGCTGGTAAGAAGTGGTCACAAGTTCTTTCCAATCCTAGCGATATAAAATATGTAATCTGCAATGGTGATGAAGGCGATCCAGGTGCTTTTATGGATAGATCCATTATGGAAGGGGATCCTCATAACATAATAGAAGGAATGGCTATAGCAGCTTATGCTACAGGAGCTTCTGAAGGATATATTTATGTTAGGGCTGAGTATCCATTAGCCGTTGCAAGGCTAAATAAAGCT
>ERZ773359.3500-NODE-3500-length-17863-cov-30.832716_pt1 | contig 17863 bp, 22 predicted proteins | sample MGYA00374955_ERZ773359 | MGnify/ENA primary metagenome ERZ773359 (study PRJEB29098, sample SAMN04486028) | biogas fermenter metagenome | study: EMG produced TPA metagenomics assembly of the Biogas fermentation microbial communities from Germany - Plant 4 DNA1... | reverse complement strand
GTGTTCCTAACTGGAATGGGAAACCTAAGTGGTATGAAAGCAGTATAAGAAAGATACTCAGTAATGAAAAATATAAAGGTGATGCACTACTTCAAAAGACCTACACAGTTGATTTTTTAACCAAAAAGAGAGCAGTAAACAATGGCGAAGTTCCAATGTATTATGTAGAAGAAAGCCATCCTGCAATTATAGATAAAGAAATGCATACTGCAGTACAGCTTGAAATGGAGAGAAGAAGAGCTTTTGCAGAAAAATATAACATCAGTAAGCTTGATTATGCAACAGTTAATAATCCATTTGCAGGAAGAGTTATTTGTGGACACTGTGGAAGTGTTTTTGGCAGGAAAGTTTGGAATTCTAATGATGAGAGATTTAGAAGAATTGTATGGAGATGCAATAAAAAATATGAAGTTAAGGGGAAAAAGAGCTGTGAGAATAAGCATATAGATGATAAGGTTTTATATCAAGCTTTTGTAAATACCTTTAATGCTATGGTGGAAAATAAGGAATATTTTATAGAAAAGTGGAAGAAAGAACTTAAAAATGAGAATGTATTGGTAAGATATAAGGCAAAACAGTTTATGGGAATTTTAGCTGATGCAGAGAAGGCAGAGAAGTTTGACATGGATATGTATTTTAGAATAATAGAGAAAATGACAGTGTTTGAAGGGGACAAGATAATGGTGAGTTTGCTTGATGGGACGGAGATTGAGGTTTTAATTGAATAGAGGAATTTTAGAGACAGATGAGGATTGTTGAGCAATTCTTACTATATTTCTTATTTAAAATAATAGCATGGTATTAAATAACTTTTTGTCATTCTATGTCGTAAAATTTTACCAAAGAAATTATTGACATTTTTGTTATGGGGGGGGTAAAATTACAAATGTAGACAAGTTGTCTACATAAAAAAGAATAAAAGTCAAAGGGTAGCTGTCTTAGACATATAAAAATCTTTTACAGTATCGAATTTTACAATGAGGTGAAAAATATGAATAATAATGTTGAAAATCAAGCAATAGAAATAGTTGACGTTGAAGAAAATTTAGATATGTTAACTATGTTCGATGATTGTGAGAGTGGATTTTTAGCAAAGAAAGACAAGCTAATAACTTGGATTTTATCCTAATTAATGGTAAGAGTAGTTTACAACCCAAAGATTGTTTTGTTGCTATATAAACTAGAGTTTTAACATAATGATAATTATTAATATAATTTGAAAAAATGTGTTAAAACAATTAGTAAAGTTAGTTACTAACAAATTGTTTTGAAATTTTGTGAGAAATTTTGTGAGAAATTTAAAAGATAATATATTTGAGGTTTTAGAAAAAAACGAATGTTACAAGTAGATATTATTGAGGACATAGGAGATGAGAGATTTACTATAGAAGACAAATGGAACAATCCAATATTTGAAAAAACTTAATATATAAATAAAACTGGAAATTAATTATTTAAATATGTTGATGTAGGGGGAATTATTGCTATTTTCGCGACCTATCGGTCTACGTGATTACCAGTTATTTAAGAAAATGCAATACAATACAATTCCAGTAAAAAATTCTACTGGAATTTTGATGCGAAATCTCTGTAAGATATTTACATAGATCCAACTTCTATGTACAATACATTAACGTAAGTCTAGTTGGGAGGTGTGATAAATTAAAAAGTTTTTATCTTTTGAACATGGACTAGCATTGGGAATTATTGTGATTAGCACTGTAGTTGGTTTGATATATGGTTTTTTATTTGATATTAATTCAACTATTAAACGAATGGATTTTCATAATTCGGGATTTATTTCGATTATGTGGCAAATAATTTCTCATAATTTTATGGTTTCAATTATTGTTATATGTTTGTCCGTATTTTTCTACATAGGACCTTCCATACCAGTAATTATTACATACTTTATTTTCGGAGATAGCTTTGCAGTGGTAGTTAGAAAAAATGGTGTTTTTACTGCATTAGGAACTTATCCTCATTTTATTTTTGAATCAATTGAAACATTAATAATATTGGCCATAGCGTTTAAGATCTCAAGAAAAATATTAGATTCGGTATTTTCAAGGCATAAGAAACAGGTAAAAAATGATTGGTTATTAATTAATTTTGGGGTAGCTATTATATTTTTGGTTTTAGCTGCAGCTGTGGAAGCTATAAGGATTGGACTTTAAGTAAATTGGGTTTTTAACTTAAAGATTAATAAATATATGGTACTGTCAAAAGTTTATGAAAAACTAAACTTGGAACTACCAATAACTAAAAAACAGTTGTAAATTACCGCTGTTGCCCTTGATAAACATTCGCCAAATTGTGTTTTACCTCGCAGAGGGCGAAGGGAATAGATATAAATGCATGACAAACAAACCTACTTTACCCGATTTTACCATTTGGCTCATTCGGTTTATCAAGGGTTTGCTAACGCAACTGCTAAGGGCTTAGCTAAATAGATATAAGCTCTTAGGCGATAGCCTGTGATAAGCAATAGTTCTGTGATAATTCAATAAGTTTACACCATCTATCAGGCATAGATTCTAACTCTTTGAGAACTACATGAACTCTGCCTTCCAGTGCAGAGTGTGGTCTTAAGAAGTTAAAATAAGCTACAAACATGGTAACATAAGCGACAGAGCTGCTTGAGCTACCAAAACCAGTAGTAGTTCTATAGTTACCTTTGAATGTTATGTTAAGGCGTTCAATGATTTGTTTTAACGGTCTATATTCTTTAGAAACTTCATCTTCGTTGGTTAGGCCTATAACCTGCGTTACATCAAAGTTTATATCATGCCGGGCAAAAAAGTGCCGTGCAAGAAGATATATAGGATTGCCATCGGTTATAAGAATTAGTTTCTCGGGAATTTCTTAGAGCTTGCTTAGAACATCATCTATAGCCTTAACTGCAGTTTCTGTATCTCTATGAGGCGAAACTCTGTAAGAGAGAATGATTTTCTTAACAGCATCAAAGAATCGGGAACTTCAAAGATAGGCAGCTCATCAACCTGAAGCTTCTGATATTCCTTCTTTACTGGTTCATCAGAAAGGTTCTTGATCAGATTTTTACCGAGAAGTAAGGTTAGTAAAAATTTTATAACATCAGTTAGAAAAATAAGATATTCAAGAACAAGTGTATTAATCATGCTAGTAGCTTGCCTCCCTTTTTGAGTGCTTTGTTTTTTTGTTAACAACTATAAAATACCGTAACTTTTGGGGGTGGCAAGTTATTTATATAAAAATCAAGTAAAATCAAAGGGTTTCTGTCTTAGAGATATAAAAAACTTTGAAAGTACCAAATATATAATAGGGGGAAAAACATGAAATCTGAAAAGCAAAAAAATATATTTTTTGGGACTTTAGTAATTTATATTTTATCTTTAGTAATTCTAAATTGTACAATAAGAAGAAATGAAGTTGGATCTATAATGAAATTACCATCGAAGGTATCTGATAATGCATTAACCGCTGCAATAATAATTGGAAGTTTAGTAACGGTTTTTGTTTTGGTTGTAATTTTAGTGTTAGCTAGGTTTATACTACAGCTAGTATTTAAGATTATATACAAAGGTAATAAGGATAGAGCATTATTAAATGAAACGTACTTTGTTCCGTTAACAATAAAGATTTTTTTCCTAATATTATTACAATTTATAGAGGCATCTGGATTTACTGTTAAATCTATATGGGCTAGCTTAGCTGCTATAGTTGGATATGCCGTTTATTTGTTTGCCTTTAAAGGAAGAAATGATGTTGAAAAAAATAATAATGACATGGTATTTCAAATTTTTACAGGAGCATTACTAATTTTTGCATCGTAGTGTCTAACTGTAGTATTTAGCAAAAAATGGAAATTGTGAAAGGGGGTGAAAACATGTTTGAATTAGTAGCAATGGGACTTTCAGCTTCTGTGGCTGCTCCATTAGTTGATGCGATAATGAATGGCATGACTATTGCAACAGCACTTTACCTTATAGCAGGACTTGCTGGTGGTGCAGCATTTGTCCTAGAACAAGGACTAAAGGGACTGATTAAATGGGCAGGCAAAAAAACTATCATTAATTGGTAATAAATAGTTAATTTAAAGAAGTAAAGAATGTTATTAAATAATGTTCTTTCCTTCTTTATTTATACCCATATCTATTGGAATAAGTTTAAATATCATCAACTATATGGAGGCAGCATGAGTTTCATAGAAACAATCAGAATAATATATAATTATATAGTTCTTTTTGTAAAAAAACAATATCGAATTTCTTTTTCAAAAAAACTTGCATACATTAGTGATGAATTTTCCTATTTCAGTAAAGGTGTATGCGTATTATTAAGTAAGTTATTCTCGATTTTTGAAATTATATTTAATATAATTCTACCACTAACAGTTATATTCTATCCAGTAAATTTAAAATATGTAGCTGCTGCGATTTTATTTATCACATATTTAACTAAAATGAAAGAGTTGAAAGTGAGAAGCTTAAGAACTTACTTTCACAAATTGTTTATCAAAGATGCAGTTTTTCAATTTTATGGAGTTATTATAATCTGTTTTAACTTAGTAATTATTTTAGACATAAAAGCCATCATAGTTTTTTTATTAATTTTGGCTTTATCCTGCATAAGAGTAGATTATATAAGTAATTTATACTTATATGTATATGTAGGGATATATCTTTTTATTACTAGTATTGTACTAAAAGGATATTTGAAATTTTCTATTGTAATAACTGTGCTCATAGCTATTGTTAGTATGTTTTATTTGTATAGAAAAAAAATAATAGTGAATACAAATCATAATGTTAAATTGAAAAAATTCTACATTTTGATTATTAATATAAAAAGATTAACTAGAAAATTATATAGAACGCCACAAGAAGCGGTGAGTTTTATATTTCCGTTTTATACAGTCATATATTCTTTAGTTTGTTATGCACTGCATAAAATACCTTCTATATTAGATGGAGAGATAAGTGCTATTGTGCAAGTATATATTTATTTTGTTATCTACTATGGATATATTAAGTTGAGAGTACTTGCTTATGATGATTGCTTTTATTTTTCTATAACTAAAATGGAGTTTATGAAGCTTAATATTATTTGGAATTATGTTCAAAAGATAATAGTGCTATTGATATTTGATATATTCAATGTATTTTGGGGTACTGTTTATCTAATTTCACTATCAAATTTCAAGTATAATTTTCAGACAATATTTTCATTAGGAATTGCGCATGTTTTAATTTTATTCATATGCTTGTCAGCAAATGTATATGTGGACAAGAATAAGCTTGATGTTACAAAACAACCTGAGGATCTTAGAAGATATATGAGTTTTATAGAGGCACTATTTTTATCGTCAACGCTTGTAATTATAAGCATTTTTATAAATCTAAAGTTTCGTGAGGATATTCCAAGTAATTTGGTAAATAGTCTTGTAAGTGTTGATACAGCTATTTTTATTGTGCAATTAATAATTTGGATTGGAGCTATTTTATCAGTAATAAAAACTCTTAATTATATGTTAATAGTTAAATTAAATATATGGAGGAGATTATAAATGAGAATGCAGGTAATAGGTTTTATTTTTCTCGCATTACTTTCAGTACACTACTTGCTAAAATCCTATACTTCAATAAAAAAGGGTTTAAGACCTAATTATTTAATTGTAGTTCTAGCTTCAATATGCTTATTAGCATCAATCCTTGGTTTAATCTTACTTTATGGAGGAGCTTAAACATTATGTTAAGAATTTATATTGATAAATTTGGGTTTGATAAAAGTATACTCTTTAAAAACCAAGAGTTTAGTGTAGAAAGTGGCAATGTTGTAGGGATAATAGGTGAGAATGGAACAGGAAAATCAACAATAGTAAATATGATAAATGGAAACCTTAATTCTACATTAAAGATGACCTATAACGATACACCCATAATACCTGGGTATAATGATAAAATTGTAGCTATAGCAGATGACTTTATCGGGCTTGAATATCTTACACCAATTGAGGCAGTTCAGTATTTTCTACTGATTTATGGAAGATCCTTTGACGAAAATAAATTTGATAGGATTGTGAATTTGGTAAGTATTGATAAAGAAGTTATTCTTAATGAAATTATAAAGAACTTATCGAAAGGAACCAAGCAAAAGGTTACATTTATAATTTATATGATGTTAGATATAAATATTATAGTATTCGACGAGGGATTAGAAAATATAGATAAAAAATCTTTATGCAATATACTTGAGGAATTAAGAGAATGGGTAAAAGATAATAACAGATTATGCTTAATAGCTACACACAGCAGTTTAATACTTGAATCCGTAGATGAATTCATTTGCCTTGAGAAATCAGGTAACCCTGTAGATGGAACTATAATAACTAAAAGAGATAAAACTTACAATAGGCTTTACAAGGTATCTAATGACTAGGTATTAAATTATCAGTATAACCGTAAGCGTCAACAACTCCCCGCCTCGGAATGAAGCGGGGAGTTGTTTATAATATTTATGTAGTTTTCATTTGCATGTAGCAAGACTCTGGCAGTACAGTTGACCAGGGAAGCAGTTCATCAATTACATTCATAAGATTGTACTGATTATTGGAGCATCGGGGAAATTAGGTCAAAAGTAAGCGTAAAATAATCCCCACCTATTATGTAGATGGGGATTGATGTATCATTATTCTTGACTAGAAACTCTGCAGTTGTCAGGTAATGTATCTGACCATGGAAGTAAAGAATCTATAATGTTCTTGTCCTTGGTATCGACATTTGGAATCTGTTCAAAGAGGTATGTCAGGTAGTTAAAAGGATTTAAGCCATTTTCTTTGGCAGTTTCAATAACACTGTATATAATTGCACTGGCTGTCGCTCCGCGAGAAGTATTTGCAAATAGCCAATTTTTTCTTCCAATTACAAAGGGCTTTATTGAGCGTTCACTTCGGTTATTATCTATCTCTAATCTGCCATCCAGTAAGAATGCCTCTAGTTTATCCCACTGGTTAAGGCAGTAGCTTATAGCCTGACCAAAGGCACTTTTGGGAAGTACTTTTTTACTTTGGATTTTTAACCATGACAAAAAGGCATCCAGTACTGGTTTACTTCGTACCAAACGCATCTCATAACGTTCATTATAGGAAAGCTCTGCTATATCTCGCTCAATAGCAAAAAGCTGATTACAAAAGTTAAATCCTTCCTTAGCTGCTACCTTAGCAGAACTTTTGGAATCTGGCAGTGCCTTTAAGGCTTCATCAAATTTTCTTCTTACATGAGCAAAGCAGCCTACCAGTGTAACATCCGGCAAATCGTTATAGCCGGCGTAGCCATCTACATGCAGGTAACCTTTAAACCCTGACAGAAATCTTCGAGGGTGCTTGTTTATTGCATAATAGAAATGGACAGAGTTGCAAATAAAATTCCCCACTTTTGCAAACAAGAATTCCCCAGAATTGCAAAAAGCCATTGCAGGCACCACACCATAAATTTATCCTTGTAATAGAGAGACCAATCTCATTACAAGGGAGGAATGGAGAGTGCTAACAATGACTCAAGAACATAATATCAGAGAAATGTTCTTCGTGGAAGGAAAAAATATTTCTCAAATTTCAAGAGAAACTGGTTTTGACAGAAAGACTGTGAGGGCACGGCTTGAAAAGGATGATTGGAACAAAGAAAAACCAACGATTTCACATGGGTGCAGTTATCCGAGCCTTGATCCCTACAAAGCTACAATTGATGAGTGGCTTAATGCTGACAAAATGGCAAAGCGAAAGCAAAGGCATACTGCAAAGCGTATTTATGACAGGCTGATTGAGAAATATCCAGAAGACTTCGATGTCTCCTATCGTACAGTAGCAGGGTACGTTGCTGAAAAGAGAAAAGAGATTTTCGGCAAGGAGAAATGTGGGTATATTCCCCTTGAGCACATTCCGGGCGAAGCCCAGGCAGACTTTGGCGATGCAGAGTTTTATGAAAATGGAAAGCTATTCAGTGGAAAATATTTAAACCTGTCGTTTCCGTATAGCAATAAAGGCTTTTTCCAACTCTTTAAGGGTGAAAACCAGGAATGCCTCTTTGAGGGTCTGACTGCAATTTTTGAATACATTGGTGGAGTGCCTCAAAGAATATGGTTTGATAATACAAGAACAATAGTAACTAAAGTATTGAAAGATGGTGGTAGAAACTTAACTGATGATTTCGTGAGGTTTATGGAACATTACAGGTTTGAATCGGCCTTCTGTAATGTAGAAGCAGGCCATGAGAAGGGCAATGTTGAACGAAAAGTTGGGTACCATAGAAGCAATATGCTCGTGCCAGTGCCTGAATTTCATAGTCTTGTTATTGTCAATAAAAATTCCCCACTTTCGGGAAGATTTTTTCCCCACCTAAAAATGTAAAAAAATAAAGATTTAACATTTTAGTTGTCTTTAGGTAAGGATTCCTCTGACATTGCCTTAATAACTCCTTCTCTTTGCTTCATTCTATAGCTCTCACCTTTAATAACTACAAAATGGCAATGATGAATAAACCTATCCAAAATAGCGGTAGCTAAGACAGGATCATAAAAGATTCTTGCCCATTCCTCAAACACTTTATTAGACGTAATAATTATAGAGCCATTCTCATATCTTCTTGAGATTATTTCATAAAAATCATCAACACTATTTTGATTAAGCTTCTTAAGTCCTAATTCATCTAATATAAGTAAATCAGGTGTTGTATAATATCTTAGTTTTTGATGAAAAGAGTTATCAGCCCTTGATATGTAAAGCTCTTCGAGCATTTCATTTACGGTAGTAAAAAGTACTTTATATCCTTGTGCAACTGCTTTTAACCCTATAGAAATAGCTAAATGAGTTTTACCTGTTCCTGGCGGACCTATAAAGGCCACATTTTCCTTTTTGCGGACAAATTCACAGGTTGCCAGATTATATATAAATCTTTTATTTATATTAGGCTGATAATTGAAGTTATATTCTTCAAGGGTTTTATGCTGAGGAAACCTTGCTTTATTTGTTCTTTTTATATTGCTATTATTTTGCCTATTTAGAACCTCGTCATTTATGAGTAGTTCAAAGAATTCCATATAGGATAAGTTGCTTTTCAATGCTTCTTCATTTCTAATATCAAGAGTCTTTATTATTCCTGAAAGCTTTAAATCCCTAAGGCGTGATATTAAAGAATCATTCATCTTTTTAACTCTCCTAAAGCTGATAGTTTATCATATTCTTTTAAATCCCTACTAAGGGATGTTTCTTCCTCATTTGTATAACTTTCATTAGACTGTACTGGTAAATTTATTATTCGTTTTTCGCATATTCTTTTTACAACTTTATAGCTGTATGCATCATATGATATAGCTCTTAAACAGGCTGCATCTATTATTTCATCACTATATTCCCTTCTTAGGGATAGTATGCCTGCAATAGTTTTATAATCATATTTTTTAAGGTTACCTTGCTTTATGAAGTTTTCAAAGAACTTAAGAGCATTATCCCCAACTTCTTTAATCTCTTCTCTTTGCCTTGACAATATATCTTCACTTGATATATTCTTACTATTAGGGTAATGTTCATTATTTGTTGTGTAGTGGCCCTTATCACCTTTCCAAAGTGAGTGTAGGGCTATTTCTTTTTCTTTGAAATAGATTTTAACCAAATCATTAACTATAATAGCTTCAACTTCTTGTCCAATGTATGCATATGGTACGGAATAATAATTGCCGTCATATGATATGTGGCAGTTTGTGTTAACTTTACATTTAACAGAGTGTGATAAGATAAAATCCTCTGTTGGAAGTGGTAGGAGTTTCTCTTTTTCTATTGAATTGAAAACTTCAGCAGGAATTTTCTTTGTTGTACCATGCTTTCTTACATTAGCAATAGTATCAAGCCATAATTTTGAAAAGCTTATCGCTTCATCTATATCTTTGAAATCTCTTCCTTTGAAACAATTATTTTTTACATAATCAACATTAGATTCTACTTTTCCTTTATCTGTGGGAGTTCTTACTCTACAGGGCTGTGCCCAAAATCCATAATGAGCAGCAAAGGCTGCATAATTTTTTTGTACTGTTGGTTCATAAAAGTCTGATTCTAAAATTCCAGATTTCAAATTATCTATTTTTACTGTTTGAGGGACTCCTCCAAAATATTTAAAAGCATTTTTATGACATGTTATAAATGTTTTAACAGATTGATTTAGTACAACTTCTATATACATATATCTAGAATAACTCAATGTCATTACAAAAACCCATGCCTTTTTATGCCTGCCATTTACATTTATTGTACCTATGTACCCAAAATCAACCTGAGCCTCCTCCCCAGGAAGAGTGTTTAATACCATATAGGCCTTGGGAGGCTGATTTTTTATACTATTAACGTATTTTTTAACCGTATCATAGCTCCCTGTAAAATTAAATTCTCTTTGCATGTCCTGAAATATTCTCATTGCTCCAAGATCTTTGGAAACTTGAATATTAATATATTCTTTATATGGATCGAGAATAGAAGGTTTTGCTTTTCTCTCTACAACTCCTTTCTCATCAATTTTATTAAGTATATTTCTAACTGTCTTTCTATCAATTCTAAGAATTGATGCAATTTGTGTTTTGTTATATCCTTTTTTAAAAAGCGTTTCTATTGTTGTATGCATTTCTACCCCCAGCATTTTATCCCTCCTCTAAAGATATTTTAATCCTTAAAGGAGTATTATTTCCATTTATACTGGGGAAAAAATCTTCCCTTTTTCGGGTAATTTTATTTTACCAGTAACAGTTAAGAAATGGGATTATGGATACGATGCTAATGGAAATATAAATTCTGTTACAGAAACAGCTACAGGTAAAAATATATCCTATACTTTTGATAAAAATAACAGAGTTACAAAGCAGCAGGAAGGTGTCTCAAATAGTATTGATTATGGATATGACAATAACAGCAACTTAACATCCCTGCAAATAACATCAGGTGCAGCATCTGCATCCTATGGATATTCATACAATTCATTAAATCAAATTGTGAATTTAACAAGAAATGGCGGAAGTATTGAGAAATTTATTTATGATGAGCAGGGGAATGTAATATCAATAAGGCGTTCAAATGGAACATATACTTCCTTTGAATATGACGATGCAAACCGCCTGAAGGCACTGAAAAATTTTAACTCAACAGGAGAACTTCTTGACAAATACGAATACACCTATGATGAAAATGGTAACAGAACAAGTGTAACAACAAAGAATGGGATAATAAACTATCAATATGATGAATTAGATCAGCTGATACAGGAAACCCTTCTTGATGGAACAACAATTTCCTATGAATATGATGTAACAGGAAATAGAACAAAGAAGACAGTAACAAATGGAAGATCAACAATAACAAATTATGCCTATAACGATGGTAATGAACTTGTGTCAGTCAATGGTCAGGTATATACCTATGATGCTAATGGGAATCTCACAAGCAATGGCAATAAGACATTTATCTACGATGTAGAAAACAGGCTAATAGAGGTAAAGAATTCCTCAAATCAAACCATAGCGTCATTCACTTATGACCATGAAGGCAAGAGAACAAGCATGACCACAGCCAGTGGAACAATTTATTTCCACTACAGCGGGGACAAAGTGGTCTATGAAACAGATGAAAACAACAATATTATTGCCGAATACACCTATGATGCACAAGGCAATCCAGCAACAATTATAAAGAATGGGGTAACTTATTATTACCATGTAAACGGTCATGGAGATGTTATGGCTTTAACTGATGAAAGTGGTAATGTTGTTGCAGAGTATAATTATGATGCTTATGGAAATATTGTATCTCAATTAGGCGCAATGGCATCAGCTAACCCATTAAGATATGCAGGATACAGGTATGATGAAGCAACAGGACTTTACTACTTGATGGCAAGATACTACGATGCAAATGTTGGAAGGTTTATAACAAGGGATACTTTCCATGGGTTTGAAGATGAGCCAAGAAGTTTAAATCAGTATGCTTACACAAATAACAATCCTGTAATGTATATTGATAAAGATGGTCATGCAGCCACACCTATAGGTATTGCCCTTAGCATAATAGGGGGCATTGCAGGATGGGCTTTTGGCGATTATCTTGCAAAACATCTTGGGTGTACAGGGGCAAAATACTGGGCAGTTCGATCAGCGGTTATGGTTGGCGGCACTGCGATTGGTTTCTTCGCTGGAGAACTTGTAGCAGGTATTGCAACTAAGTATTTGATTGCAAATTCTAGTATAACAATACAAATGCCAAAATGGATTTTACAACTTATTGGATATTTCAAAGTACTTGACAATGGTGTTAACTTCTCATTAAAAGCAACAGAAAGAATGCAACAGACAGGTAGGTTTGTTCCTGTTCAAACTTTAATAGACGCAATCAAGAATGGTGTTGCTAAGCCAGACCCTAGAGGATCAAGGGCCATAATGTATTATTCTCAAATGCTTAAAAATGGTGTATCATATAAACTGGAAGTATTATACGATAGATCAACTAATTCAATTTGGCATTTTATGTATACGAAACAATAACTATGAAAGGGATTTTTTTATGACACAAAAAGAAAAATTATATTATTTATTAAATTATTATTTAAAAAACAAATATGATACAAATATATTTTGTGATTTATTTTCAGATACTTTTAATTTAGAATACGATAATTCATTAACAAAAATAGAACAACAATTATTTGAAGAGTTAATGATTGTAACAAGTAGGTTTTCACCTTTTGAAGAAGATTTAAAAATACCTAATGCCTTTTATAGTGAACAAGAAGTTAGAATAAAAGCAGAGGAAGTTGCAAGTGCGTTAAATTTAATTTAAACTCAATTTCAATTAATGTAGTAATTATTAATAAGGTTTAGAATTAATATAAATTAATTCATTTTAAATATAACATTATAGCTATAATTATAATTTTCAGAAAGAGTGTAGTTAAAAGGATAACTATACTCTTTCTTGTATAAAAGAGATACTACCTACTACGTAGTTGTTATTTCAAAGCAGTAGTGTGGCATCAGCTAACCCATTAAGATATGCAGGATACAGATATGATGAAGCAACAGGATTTTACTACTTGATGGCAAGATATTACGATGCAAATATTGGAAGGTTTATAACAAGGGATACTTTCCATGGGTTTGAAGTTGATATCTTGAGCTCAAATCAATACACATATGCACAGAATAATCCTGTTATTTAAGCAGGTCCTAGCGGACATGTTGTGGTAAATGTTGTAGGTGCAGTAATAGGTGCAGGATTAGGTGGTTTACTTGGCAAAGCTGTTGCAGATTATCATAAACTAACAGGATGGAAAAGAAATGCAACTATAGCTGGATTTGTGGTAGGAGGAGCTGCACTAGGGTAGTTTGCAGGTTAGATTATAAAGAACTTTGCAGGCATGTTGATGACTTATGTATTGGCCAATCCTAATTATCAGCTAGCACAAAAGATTGCAAACAATTATGGAGGAACGTTAGAGAATGTAGCTGGTGACGGATGGGTTATACGAATACAAAAAAATAACCCTAAGAATAATGAATTCAGGCGGTGGGAGAACCAATTATTGGAGACTTTCAATAGGGAATAAAGGTACTGTTGATAATTTGGAAAATTATTCTAACGACAGAGCTTTGACCCACATCGATATAACTAAAAATAGTTTCAATGAAATATGTAGGATAATTGATAAATTTGCAAGGTAAAGAGGGTAAAGTATGAATATAAATAAGCTATTAGAACCATTGTGGGGTACAATAATAGAAGAGTTTGATTTAAATATGAAAGAGCATGATATTAAACTTGTTATAAAAAGCTGTGAAAATAACATAGAAACATCTTTTATAGTTATTTTTAAAGATGTTACAGCTTATAGTTGGGTCAATAGTTCCTTTGAACAGGGAAAAGACAGGAGTGATATTGAACAATGGACTTTTATGGATTTAACGTCTATAACATATAATCCAAATGCTAAACTAAATGTTGAAGGAAGCCTTTTGAATAAAAAGATTTTTGCCAAACCTAATTTTTTACTTGAAATTTGGAATACAGTGCTATTAATTGAAGCCAATAAATTGATTATTAATGATAATGTTTATGATTTGAATAAAGATTATTAGTGTAATATTTATACTTCTAGCATAGAGTTAAATTTTATAACCTCTTATATGTTAGGGGATATCTTCCGCAAAATCAATATTTCTGCGTATTAGTATCATCTTTCTATCAAAACACACGTGGAGTGCGTGGTGAAGATAGAGAAGAAATAGCTTGAAATCAAAGGCTTGGGGCAATTTGCCCCTCTTTTTCATGTGTGTTTTATGTTTCCGTAGACTAAGGTTTTGAGGGGATTTGAACCCCCGGGGGTGCACTTTTTCGCAAATATATATTGGGAGATAGAAATAAAACGGGGATTTGAGGGAAGGTATGAGAGTATGCAAGATTTATGAAATTGCATGAACAAAATACACTTTATATCAACAAAGAATGGAAGGCTATGTGCTTTTTAGTTGTATTAATGCATAAATTTGATTTGATTCATGTGTTCCTAAACAAAATAATTGACAATATAAAATAAAACGTTTATACTTAGAGAAGATTTTCACTTATTATGGGGTGGGAAAGATGAAAATTTCAGAACAAATTAAAGTACTGTGCGTTAGAAGTAATATCAGTGTAGCAGAATTAGCAAGGAGGTTAGGAAAATCTCCTCAAAATCTTAATTCAAAACTAAAAAGAGAAAGTTTTACAATAGCAGAATTAGAACAAATAGCAGAAGCTGTTGAAGCAAAATTTGAGAGAAACTTTATACTAACAAATGGTGAAAAAGTATAGACAAGAGAGGGATTTTAAATGAAATTTGAATTAGGAGAACTGTTTTGCGGACCTGGAGGGCTGGCTTATGGAGCAAAAACAGCAGAAATAGAAAATAAGGAATATAGAATAATTCATAAATGGGCAAATGACTATGACAGAGATACTTGTGATACTTACATACATAATATATGTCCGGATAATCCTGAATCGGTTATATGTCAGGATGTAAGGAAGTTGAACATAGATTCTTTGCAGCCCATAGATGCCCTTGCATTTGGTTTTCCATGCAATGATTTTTCGGTTGTAGGCGAACAAAAAGGGTTTAATGGAGAATACGGGCCATTGTATACTTATGGGGTAAAAGTATTGAAAAAGTTCAAACCAATGTGGTTTCTTGCTGAAAATGTAGGCGGTTTAAAGTCGGCAAATGATGGTGGAGCATTTAAAAAGATACTTAATGATTTGGGAGAGGCTGGATATAGATTATATCCTCATTTATATAAGTTTGAAGAATATGGTATACCGCAGGCACGTCATAGAATAATTATTATAGGTATTAGAAAAGATTTACCATATGAATTTAAAGTTCCTTCTCCGGTTCCGTATAAAGACTTAGACAATACCTGTAGAACAGCATTAGAAGTACCACCCATTCCGAAAGATGCACCGAATAATGAATTGACAAGACAATCAGCAATAGTAACAGAGAGATTAAAATATATAAGACCTGGAGAAAATGCTTTCACGGCAGATTTACCGGAGCATCTTCGATTGAATGTTAAAGGGGCAAAGATAAGTCAAATATATAAAAGATTAGATCCTAATAGACCAGCCTATACAGTAACAGGTTCAGGCGGCGGTGGAACTCATATATATCATTATGCTGAGCCAAGAGCATTAACTAATAGGGAAAGAGCAAGACTGCAGACATTCCCAGATGATTATTTATTTAAGGGTTCAAAGGAAAGTGTAAGAAGGCAGATAGGGATGGCAGTTCCAGCTAAAGGAGCAAAGATAATATTTGAAGCTGTATTAAGAACATTTGCAGGTATTGAATATGAAAATGTTCCATGTAATGTTAATGAATAGGGGGTAGCAGGTTTGTTAAATTACTGGTGGGTAACAAGACCAAAGCGAAAATTAAATTCTGTTCCTGAAGTATTATCAGCATTTGCCGAATTATCATTAGATCAAGAATGGCAGGGGCAGAGAGAGTCTCATTTATCTTTTGAAGATGCCTTAGAGCAGGCAGGTTTAAAGCGTAAAGGTGAACGCAGAGATCAGACAGGCGGAGGAGCACGAACATATAAGGCATGGCTTACAAGCTTAGGCTTGATATTCACACAGGAATCAACAGGAAAGATAAAGTTAACATTAGCAGGTGAAGCCATAATGGCAGGTGACTCTCCTGTTGAAGTTTTGAAAAACCAGATTTTAAAATATCAGTTTCCATCTTCTTTTTCATTGAGCAGAGGAGTTCAAGTCGCCCCAAGATTTAAAATCAGACCATTTAGATTTCTATTGAGGCTATTAAATGATCCAGAGATAGAATATTTGACAGAAGAGGAAATTGCAAAAATTATAGTTACGAAGGCAGAAAATGAAACAGATAAATGTTATAGATATATTGTAGGTAAAATTTTAGAATTCAGACAAAGCGGTGATATGATTCATGAAGAAGATTTTTTTGATAAATATAAATCTTCAAAAGGTGATATCAATCCTGAACAACCATATAGGCATTTAATGGATTTAGCAAATACTATTGTAAACTGGTTAGAATATACACAGCTTGTAAAAAGAGATAATGGTGAAGTACGTATTCTTGAAGATAAACGATTAGAAGTTCAGCAGATTTTATCTGTTTCACCGCCTTTTATTGATCGACCTGAACAGCATGAATATTTTCAAAGAAAATACGGCCTTGACCCTAAGCACAAGAAAGATACTAGAAATCTTACAGAAACTAAGACTATTACAGCTAAAATTATTGCTGAACAGAAGATTAAAAAAGCATATATTGTTGAATCTTTAAAACAGCCGATAACCAAAATAACGACAGATCTTATAGATAAAATTGCTGAGCAGACAGGTTTTGAGGACAAGCTGGTAGAAGAAATCCTTTTGAAGCTGTATCCAAGAGGGTCTGTTGGTGCATTTATGACAGAATACTTTGAAATGGCTTTTAAAGGGAGAGATGAGGCTACAGACTTTGAAAAAGCAACTGTACAATTATTTCAAAATGTTTTTGGGTTTGAAGCAAAACATGTAGGACCTATAGGCCTTACGCCTGATGTTTTAATTTTATCTGATAAAGATGGATATCAGGCCATTATAGATAATAAGGCATACAGTAAATATACAATTAGCAATGATCATCATAATAGAATGGTTCACAATTATATAGGAAATTTAAATCGTTATAGTAATTCTAGTGCTCCGCTTGCCTTTTTTTCATATATTGCAGGCGGCTTTGGAAAGAATATTAATTCTCAAATTATAGATATTGTTAATGCTACTGGTGTTTCTGGTTCAGCAATGAGTGTATCTAATATGATTAAACTTGTTGAATCATACGAGTCCAAGCATTATACACATAAAAACATTAGAGATATATTTTCTGTTAATAGGCAGGTATTGTTATCTGATTTATAACCGAATTATAAGAATATGTAATTAAAATTTTTAATCTTTGACCAGAAAACAAAACCACCGATTCATTCATAGTCGGTGGTTTTAACCATAGAATTAGGTATGTAAAGAACATTTATATTACCTCTGATAGTTAGTAGCTGTGCCTTTATCATAGCAAGTTTTGTATGAACTCCTAGAGTATAAGCTATTTGTTTATAAGTACAATTTTCATAAGCTAACGATAGAAAGTTATCATCATAAATAAGAAATTCTGTTGCAAAGTAATTTGCTTCTATTTCAGGTGTAGAGGTTTTTAAGGAAACACACATCTCATATTGAAACATATTTATTCCAAGCCTCCTATAGAAATTAAAATGGAATTTCAAAGTC
>ERZ773359.3494-NODE-3494-length-17878-cov-4.866296_pt1 | contig 17878 bp, 16 predicted proteins | sample MGYA00374955_ERZ773359 | MGnify/ENA primary metagenome ERZ773359 (study PRJEB29098, sample SAMN04486028) | biogas fermenter metagenome | study: EMG produced TPA metagenomics assembly of the Biogas fermentation microbial communities from Germany - Plant 4 DNA1... | reverse complement strand
CAGGTTAAAGAATTAACTCGTTCTGATGCTAGCGAGCCATTTATCGGTGAATATTCCCTTGCTCCTGGCAGCTATGATTTTAAAGTCGAATTGTTCACTGAATCATTTCGCGTAGGGGATAAAGTAGATCCAGGGATTTGGCAAACTATCCATATTGAACCTTCTTCACAACAAACCATTACTTGGCAACCACTTTTAAAACAATTGACTATTACAGCAAATATCTTGACAATTCCAGAAGCACCTACCAATTTTTATGTCACTAAGCATCAAGAAACAGTTCTCTTAGAATGGAATCCAAGTCCTTCAGATAATGTTACCGAATACAATATTTATATGAAAAAATCACCGTTTGATCCTTTTGAACTGTTAGCTACCGTACCGGGAGATACCACCGAATATACGCATGAACTCACCGCTGAAACAGAACTTCCAAAATCAATTACCTATTGCATCCAATCTTTATCAACGGGTATTAATGGTTATCGCTCTGATGAAATTGAAATATTTTTGGATTAAAAAGCAAGAAGACTGGGAAGATAATTCCTAGTCTTTTGCTATCCACGCCACAGCACTACGCCAATCCCAACTGCTGCACCAATTAAAACCTCAAAAGGTGTATGACCTAACAGCTCGCGTAGTCTTTCTATATGCAATTCTTTTTTATTTAAGTCACGGACAATCATGTTTAAAACTCTAGCTTGTTTACCAGCTGCTCGCCTGACTCCTGCAGCGTCATACATCACTACTAACGCAAAAGCAGTTGCTAAAGCAAAAATTGTGGAGTTAAATCCTTCAACCAAACCTATGCCAGTAGCTAATGAGGTAACAAAAGCTGTATGTGAACTAGGCATTCCTCCAGTCTCAACTAGCCGCTTAAAATTAATCCGTTTTTCTTTAATGCCAAAGATTATAGTTTTACTAACCTGTGCAATCGCCCAAGCAATTACCGAGTTGATTAGCACAGTATTTTCACCTATCTGTTGAAAGAAATAGCTAATAATAATCCCTACCTTTCATCAATCCTTCAGTTGTCGAATATGAATATTTTAATACATCAGGGGAGGAATGTAAATTGAACAATGTATGGCTTTTGTTATTAATCTTTTGCATTGCGATTTTTACTAAAAACAACATCCTGGCATCAGCAGCAGGAATAGTCCTTATTCTGGGATTAATGAATCTACAAAGATTATATCCATTTCTGGAAAGACGAGGGTTAGAAATGGGAATCCTATTTCTTACCATTCCAATCCTAATCCCGTTTGCTACCGGACAAGTCAAAACATCTGACATTCTTAAGGTGCTCACTTCACCAATTGGTTTACTAGCAATAATTGGCGGCCTCTTAGGTGCTTATTTGAATGATCAAGGCCTCACTTTATTACAACTCAGTCCAGAAATTATCCCTGGAATAATTATTGGTGTGGTTATTTGTGTTTCCTTGTTTGGCGGAGTTTCTGTTGGTCCAGTAATGGCTGCAGGCATTACCGCTGTACTGGTAACCTTATTTAATTTACTATTCTCCCGTTAACTCCTTTAAAACCGAAATAAAATAATCGATTTCTTCCCTGGTATTACTCCAGCCAAGAGAAATACGAATAGCTTGTTTGATCTGCTTTTCTGGCACATGTATAGCCTGCAATACATGAGACGGCTGTTTGCCTTGGCATGCAGAACCGCTCGAACAAGCAATCCCATAAACATCCAAATCTAAAACTAAGTCTTGACCAGAATAATCAGATATTGAGAAACAACAATTATTCGGCAATCGCTGTGTTGGATGACCATGAATAGTTACTCCAGATAATAGTTTTAAACTATCTTCTAAGTAATCTCGCAATTCTTTCAGGTACTCCACATTTTTTAGCTGTTGACAAATTCTCTGACAAGCTACCCCTAAACCGACGATCCCTGCAACATTTTCCGTGCCAGCACGCCGCTGGTTTTCTTGTGCTCCTCCATAAATGAATGGGAGATAAGGAGTGCCATCTCGTAAATATAGTGCACCTACACCTTTTGGTCCGTAGATTTTATGGGCAGACAAAGATAAGGCATCCACTTGTAATTGATTAACATCGATGGAACATAAACCAACTGCTTGCACTGCATCGGTATGAAAATAAGCACCTACTTGATGAGCCAACTTAACTAATTCTGCAATTGGTTGAATAGTTCCCACTTCATTGTTGGCATACATAATACTTACTAAACCCACTTTAGAACTTAAGGCTTGTTCTAATACTTCTGGTTCAACTAAACCTGTATCAGTCACTGGCAGAACAATAACGCGATAACCAGCTTTTTCCAAAGCAGGTATATTATTTAGGATTGCAGCATGTTCAATGGCCGAGGTGATCAATACTCTTCGTTCTGGAGGTAAAGCTTTTAAAATTCCCCATAAAGCCGTATTATCTGCTTCTGTACCACCACTAGTAAAGATTATTTCCTGCTCGTTTGCCCCAATTAATTGCGCAACCTGATGTCGAGCCTTAAACAAAGCTTCTTTACTCCGCCTACCATAATAATAAGCACTCGAAGGATTACCAAACTCTTGAGTCAAGTACCACCACATGGCTGAAGCTACTTGAGGATCTACTGGAGTGGTAGCGGCATGATCAAAGTAAACTTGTTTAATTGAATTGGTTCCACGTGTTAACATAGGACAGCCTGCAGTAGTTAATGGACCATCCCAGGCCTTCATACCAGGAACAACATAGAAGAGGTTTTTAAATCCATGACTTTTTAAATAACGGCAAGCTGCTGCACTTCGATTTTCTGTATTGCAAATCACCACTAACTTAGTGTCAAAAGACCAAAAGGATGCAAGTTCACCAATTCGATTTAAAGGAAACCATAATGCCCCAGGTATGTGACCTTGCTCATACTCATAGTGTTCCCTAACATCTAAAAGAATCAAATCGGTTATTTGCAACAAATACTTTAACTCGTCGTTGGTTATAATTTGCATAATAAATGCTCACCCCCATAAAACAGATTATGCTCTGTCAATTCTAAGGGTGAGCAAAAATATATTGCTTAAGCAGATTGTTTAAATAACAAACGAAATTCTTGACCAGTTAATTTTTCATTTTCCAATAAGCGTTCGGCAATTTGCTCTAAAACGGCTTTATTAGCCAAGATATACTGCCGAACTACACTTTCTTGTTCTTTTATAATCTGTCGAATGACTCGAGCCACTATGGTTGGCGATAAATCATCACTAACCACGCCTAAACTGCTTAAACCAGCAAAAATCATTTGTTTAGCAATTTTTGTAGCTTGTTCAATATCACCTATTGCTCCAGTAGAGCGTTGACCAAAAATAGTTTCTTCAGCCACAGCACCAGCCATGCAAACTTGAATTCGATCTAGTAATTCTTGTTTAGTATACAAATATTGATCATCTTCTGGATTTTGTCGCATATAACCTAATGCATTTCCCCGAGAAGTTATTGTAACCGAAGAAACTGAACCTGGTTTAGTCTTTTCAGCTAGCAAAGCATGGCCGATTTCATGATAAGCTATGCGGCGCTTTTCCTCTATGCTAGGTTTACGCTCTAATTTCTCCCCCAGCATTACCTTTTCTAAGGCTTCCTTAAAGTCAGCATTAGTTATCTCCAAACGTTTACCACGCAAAGCTTGAATGGCAGCTTCATTTACCAAGTTCTCGAGATGAGCTCCGGAAAAACCAAATGTTTCTTTAGCTATTTGTTCTAAATCAACATCTGGGGCTAAAGGCTTACCTTTAACATGAATCTTCAAAATATGCAGACGACCATTTTTATCTGGCAAATCAACTTTTACAATCCGGTCAAAGCGTCCCGGCCTTAGTAAGGCAGAATCTAATATATCCACCCTATTTGTAGCAGCAACCACTAAGATTTTGACCTTTTCATTTACTTTGATACCATCGATTTGGGTTAATAACTCATTCAATGTCTGATCATACTCCATGTGACTAGAACTACGACCACGCTTAGCCCCTAGAACATCAATTTCATCAATAAAAATGATCCCCCGATTCTTCGTTGTCTTCTCAGCTTCAGTTCGTACCTTGGTAAATAATTGACGTACTCGTTGAGCACCTACTCCAGCATACATTTCTACGAACTGAGAACCTGAAGCCGTTACAAAAACCGAATCAGTATAATTAGCAGCTGCTTTAGCCATCAAGGTTTTTCCTGTACCAGGAGGTCCAGTTAATAAAATTCCTTTTAAAGGCCGAATACCAAGCTTACGTACTTGATTACTGAGTAACATAAAATCTAAGGCTTCCTGGAATTCACGTTTAGCAACTTCCTGACCGCCAATATCATCAAAAGTTACTACGGGGATTTTAAGATCAGAAACTCGATTGACTAAAGGAAAACGCCGAGCTGCAGTTTTACCCTCTAACATAAATAACAATAAAAAAAACATTGCTCCAATAAATAAAAAGGGAGTTAAATCAAATCCCTGTAAAATTAAATAAACTAGTACTGCTAAGGCTAGTCCGATAGATATTTCTTTTGCTACATCCTTCATCCAAATCCCCCTTAACCAGATTGCCTAATGACGTTTATTCCATCATGACGACTAAATACTTGATATAAATAGTTCTCTTGGTGGTGCAATTGAACATAAACATAATCGCGACTAACATAGATCCTATGCACAATTTCGGAATCGACGATTAGTTGATCAATTGTCTCTGCCATCTGTTGAAAATTTCCAATAGCAATAGCTTCTTCAATAGCTAAGTGGATGTCATAAAAAGCAGCTTCTAACTTTTGATTAGCTCGATCGACAATAATAATTTTCTCTGCTAGACCAAGTTCTTTTGCTTTTTCAATTACCTGATCCATGGTCTGTTCCAATTTTTCAACTTCTTCCAAAGTGACGGCTACCTGTAATTCTTGACCTTGCTCTGTTAATAGAATCTGAGAAACCCCTGGAATATCTTGAAAGATATCGTAAATTGGAGCTACTACCCGACGCTGATGAACAAAATAATTAACCCCAATTACTAATCCAAGCGACAAAACAAAGACCAAAAGGATGATTTCAACCCGATACCCTTTAAATTTCAATGAATCACCTTCTATCTAAGCCAACACTTACTTATGTTAGTCATAATTGTGAAATAAAAAAAGTGTCATAATGACACTTTGTATTATAGCATATTTTTATAATGATTTTCGCAGCAATTCTTGGGCATTTAAGAAGTAATCTACTCCAGAAGCAATAGTTACCAAAACCGATAACCACATTAAATAAATGCCGCCTGGAAGGTTTAACAGCAAGCTAACGATAGCAATAATTTGCAGCACTGTTTTTAATTTTCCCCATTTTGAAGCAGCAATCACTACACCTTCTGCTGCAGCCACATTTCGTAAGCCTGAAACGGCAAACTCTCGCCCAATAATAATAAAGGCAATCCAAGCATTAATCTGCCCCAATTGAATTAAACAAACTAAGGCCGCACTGATTAATAGCTTATCGGCTATCGGATCGATTAACTTACCAAAAGTAGTAATCTGTTTACGGGAACGAGCAATATACCCGTCTAAACCATCAGTAGCTGCAGCTAAACCAAAAACTGCTGCAGCAATTAGCCCGCTATAGGGCAAATCACTAAGCACTATCAACATAAATATCGGTACTAAAAAAATCCTTATCATTGTTATCCAATTCGCTAAATTCACTGGTTTGCTCCTTACACTATAATTTCTCCCACTAAATCATATGGGTCAGCTTGAGTTATTTTTGCTTTTACAAAATCACCGCTATTAACATAAGCATTTCCTACATAAACTAAGCCATCTACATCTGGCGCTTGACCGCGATGTCTACCAACTAAAACTAGATCACTTTCCGCCGAACGACCACAAATTAATAGCTCCACTTCTTTACCAATTAATTGTTGTTGTTTTTTCAAAGAAATCTGCTGCTGTAATTGCATTGCTTGGTCATAACGATATTGCTTTACTTCATCACTTACCTGACGCTCTAATTCAGCTGCTAAAGTTCCTTCTTCAGGCGAATACTGGAATATACCGGCATGATCAAAAGTAGCCTCTTTTAGAAAAGCCAATAGCTCCTCAAATTCTTGGTCAGTTTCTCCTGGAAAACCAACAATAAAGGAACTACGAATTTTAACATCTGGTACTTGCTGCCGAATCTTATTTATCAAATTCAATTGACTTTCGTAAGAACCACCACGCTTCATTCGCTGAAGCACAGATTTAGCACTATGTTGCAGCGGTAAATCAACATAACTTAATAAATTGTCGTGTTCAGCCATTAAATCTAACAATTCATCAGAAAAGGTATGTGGATAAGTATACATTAGTCTAATCCACGGAATATCAAGCTTGACTAAATCCTTTAATAAAGTAACTAAAGATACATTATTTAGATCAAGGCCATATCTAGTTGTATCTTGAGCAATTAGGATTAGCTCTTTAACTCCATTACTGGCTAAAATCTCAGCTTCCTGAAGGATTGATTGAGGTTGACGACTCCGGTAAGGTCCACGAATTAGTGGAATAGCACAAAATGAACACTGGTGATCACAGCCTTCCGCAATTTTTAAATAAGCTGTGTGATTACCAGTAGAGATAACTCGTGGAATATTTGGATTATCATAAGAAAAATACTGTTGGGAAAGATTAATCACCCTTTGGCCGCTAAGCACTTGCTTAATTACCTCTGTTACTTTATCCATTTCATTAGTACCTAGCAAACCGTCAATTTCTGGCATTTCTTGCCACAATTCATCTTTATATCTAGTAGATAAACATCCAGTTACAATTAGACAACGGCATCTACCCGTAGTTTTATACTCAGCCATTTCTAAAATACTGTCAATTGATTCTTCCTTAGCAGGACCAATAAAACCACACGTATTAACAATTATTACATCAGCTTCCGCTGGATCACTAACTATCTGAAAACCATCTTGATCTAAATAACCAAGCATAATTTCACTGTCTACAAGATTTTTGGCGCACCCTAATGAGACCAGACCTACAGTTAAGTTCATTTTCGGTTCCTTCCTTGTCTAAGTATTGCATATAGTAATTGTTTCGCTTTTTCCTTACCATTTCCTGCTTTTATGTCAGATTAAGCATCTTTTTTGGATACAGCTTTAGTCATAGGGCAAAATAAACCTAGTAAGGTTAAGGAGGCCGATAGTTTGTTAGACCCATCTTTAATTATTATTCCATTGCTCCAGTACAACAACGCAAGTCTAACAGAAGATAAAGAAGAACTCTTTTATCCTCCAGTAGAATTGGATAATTTTAGTGTTAAATATTCCCTGTCTGCATTTAAAGGAATCATTCGTGAACTACGAAAAAAATTTTTTGATGATTTATCCTGGTTCCGCTTAGCTCTAGAAGCAGATCAAATGAGCTTAACTCATGGGTTTTCAGAATTGCTTTGTGTTAAACATTTAGAAGAACATTGGAAACGTGTTGGTGTTGTCCCCTATCCTCATCAAATTAAAACTGCTGAAAATGTTTTAAAAAATCTTCGGGGACAAGCTATATTAGCAGATGAAGTAGGTCTTGGCAAAACAATTGAAGCAGGAATGATTCTCAAGGAATATATGTTGCGCGGATTTGTTAAAAAAGCCCTGATCCTAACGCCAGCCTCCTTATGTTGGCAATGGTATCAAGAACTCTACGAGAAATTCAATATTCAAACTGCGATTCAAAAAAGCGAATGGGACTGGGAATACGCTGACGTCTTAATCGCCTCCCTTGATACAGCTAAACGTGAACCCCATGCAAGCATTATCCAAAATATAGCCTATGACATGTTAATTATCGATGAAGCCCATAAATTAAAAAACAATAATACTATTGCGTGGAAATTTGTGAACTCATTACAAAAGAAATATTGTTTAATGTTAACCGCAACACCCATTCAAAACGATTTAAAAGAACTATACAACCTAATTACCTTACTTAAACCAGGTCAATTAGGCAGCTACCGTGAGTTTAAAAAGAAATTCATGCTTGATAAACGAACTCCAAAAAATCCCGAAAAACTAAAAGAGTTACTTTCAGGTGTTTTAATACGAAATCGTCGTGGTGAAGGTACTGTTCAGTTTACAGAGCGACACGTTCACCCTATTATTGTCGAATTATCCCCAGAGGAAAGAAAGCTTTATGATCAAATTACAAACTTTATCAAAAAATCCAGCCAGTTACTGCCTTTTCAGGCAAACATTCTGCCCCTATTAACCCTTCAACGGGAAGTTTGCAGTAGTTTTATTGCTACAGCCATTACTTTAGAAAAGATGTGTCAACAAAACCAACTAGGCCCAGAATCTGGCTTAAATCAGTTATTACAAGATGTGTTAAAGCTAAGGGTTAATAGCAAGTATGATGTTACTGAAAGACTTATACGACAAATAAATGATCGGGTAATTATTTTCACTGAATATCGTGCTTCCCAAGAATATATTAGGTATCGCTTAGAACAAGTTGGGTTTAAAACTTTAGGATTCGATGGCTCCTTATCACGTGGACGGAAAGAATGGATCCGATACCTTTTCCAAAAAGAAGGCGGTGTATTAGTTAGTACAGAATCGGGTGGCGAAGGATTAAACTTTCAGTTCTGTAATCAAATCATTAATTACGACCTGCCGTGGAACCCTATGCGGCTCGAACAACGAATTGGACGAGTCCATCGCCTAGGTCAAACCCGAGATGTGCATATTTACAATTTAGTTACTAAGGATACAGTTGAAGAACATATTATGTATTTACTCCACGAAAAAATTAACATGTTCCAAATGGTACTTGGAGAACTAGATGCTATCTTACTGCATCTCAACCTGAATAAATCAATTGAAGCGCAATTAATGGAGATTTTCTTGAAACACAATACCAAAGCAGAAATTCACCATGAACTTGATAAACTAGGTGAACAAATTATGAAAGGCCGAGAAGAACTAAAAAAACAGGAATGGAATATTTATTAAGGAGTGGAATATGAACAAAGTTGCCGATGTAGTTTTTAACTTCTTCAAACTATGCAATTTAAAACCTGTTCAAATTCGGAAAGGTATCTATCAAGTTCAAATTCCAGATGCTTTAGCTAAGGAGCTTGATGGCTGGCGTGCTAAAGGCGGCTTATTCCAATTTACCTTTGATCAAAAACTAGCAGAAACCTATGGAGCTGAACTAATTAGTGAAGGTGGATATCGGCTCGATTCAATCATCAAAGTTATTCAAAAACAAGCAAGATTATCGAATGCCATCTTACCACATACTACCTTCTTTGAGCCAACTATCCGCAGGAAAATTCTAGATAGATTAGCTAAAGAAAATCCTGGTTATCGTTGGTATATTGTCGATTACCACTGTAAATACAGCCCTTATTTTCTATTTGTTCTTCAGCTGACTTACCTAGCTTATGAAAAACGGGAAGAAATTCGCAAACCCCTTGTAGATTTAATAACTGGTCGAGTACTAACTTTTGAAATACCGCTGGATTTATTAGTTGAAGGCGAAATAGAAAAAAGTATGCTTCTAAAACGGAGAATCAGCTATCAACAAGCATATCAACAAATCCAATTGGAAATAAATGAACAGTTACAATACTCTGATGCTACTTGGGCTAAGCAAGCCACAGAAATAATGCAAACAGAAAGAGAGCGCTTAGAAAACTTCTTTAAAGACCTACCTGACGATGAGCAAAAAGAACGAAGAATTGCTGAATTAATGGAGCGAGCTAAACCTCGAGTCCAAATTCGCCCACTTAGAGGAGTTTTACTATATTTTCCAAAGTTTCTATATCGAGTCATCCAAGTTGGCAGTAAAGAAAAAACTAACCGAATCAGCTATGACCCGGTTAGTAATCATCTAGAATATTTAGTGTAACAAGTCATTTAATTCTAAAGCGGTTTGCCAAATTGGCCCGGCACCCATAGTAATCACTAAATCATTAGGCTTTACAATCTGGGCTAAATGCCTAGCAATATCCTGGCGATTACTTATTAGATAAACCGCTTTTCCCTGCTGACGGATCATTTCAGCTAAGACGGCTGAACTAACTCCAGGAATAGGTTGTTCAGGCGGTGGTGCATAAATATCTGTCAGGACTACAAGATCTGCATCTTTAAAGGCCTTCGAAAATTCATCGAGTAAAAAATGAGTTCTACTAAAACGGTGCGGCTGAAATACAGCAATTACCCGGCGATTCCATCCTTCCCTGGCAGCTTGTAAAGTAGCAGCTATCTCAGTCGGATGATGAGCGTAATCATCAACTATAATAATACCATTTTTTTCGCCAATAATCTGGAAACGCCTTTGAGCACCAGTAAACGTCTTTAAATGTTTGGCAATTTGCTCTGGAGACAAGCCGGCCCAATCACAGGCGGCAATAGCTGCCAAGGCATTATTAGTGTTATATCTACCAGGCACATTCAAGACGAACTTACCATAAAACTTTCCTTGACGGTAAACATTAAATTCTGAAGTTAGCTCTTTAAAACTAACTATCTCGCCACACCAATAAGCATCTTTAGAAAAACCATAGGATTGAACATTGCTAAATAAATTAATTATCTTGCGTACTTCAGGGTCATCAATCCCTAAAATCCGAATTCCATTTGGCTTAACATTATTTAAAAACTGCTTATAGCCACAAACTAGCTCATTAAAAGCACCATTATAATTTTCTAAATGATCTGCTTCCATGCTTGTTACGATGGCTACTTCCGGATAATATCTCGTAAAACTGCCGTCAGATTCGTCTGCCTCTGCTACAGCAATAGTACCTTTGCCATACTTTGCTCCGGGACCAAAAGGAGCAAAGCGAGCACCAATAAGCACTACAGGATCAACACCAGATTGATCTAATATCCAAGCAATCATCGAGGTAATGGTAGTTTTACCATGAGCACCTCCAACTGCAATACCACGACGTTCATTTAATAATTTGGCTAACATTTCCGAACGATGATAAATTTGAATATTCCGCTCTTTGGCGGCTAGTCGTTCTGGATTATTTTCTGGAATTGCAGATGAATATACGACACTTGTTGAACCATTAATATTATCAGCAGAATGATAAAAAGTAATTTTAGCTCCTAGACTTTCTAAATAACGGGTTGTCTCAGAGGGTTGCAGATCAGAACCACTTACCTGCCATCCCATTTCTAAAAATACTTTTGCTAAGGGACCCATACCAGTTCCCCCGATACCTATAAAATGGATTTGTTGCTTCATTTGTTAACACCCTCCAAGGACTAGTACAAAAATACCAAAGCAAGGCAGGCTGCTACAACCTACCTTACTTTATTAATGTTGCAATTACATCCGCTAATAATATAGCACTAGCAGATGCTTGCTCTACGGTATTACCTTTCCAATCACCAATTACTACCATAACACTATTAGGATGTAAATCACCACTATAATCTGACTTAAAAACCCGCACACCGCGAGATAATCCTGGATATTTTGCATCTAAAGCATCACTAATTTTCTTAGCAAAAGCTATGTTAGCATCAATTTGTGCATTATCCTGATCGCCAACAATAAATAAAATTTTAGCTACCTCTTGCCCATTAATTGTAATTGTAGTATATCCATCTGGTTTATCTTGTAAACCATCCCGATGCAAATCTAGCACCATCTGGATATTTGGATTTTCTTCTAAAGCGCTTTCAATTAACTTTGCAGAATTGATAAAAGCATCACTATAACGTGGACGATCATGAATAGTTTGATCATGAACCGCAACTACATTTTTTTCTAATAACGCCTGAACAAATACCTGCCCCACCTTAACGATATCACCAGGTTCTCCACTTTTAGAATGACTGTCATTTGGTTGATAGTTTTCGGTAGCATGACTATGTAAGACTAAAACCTTTGGTACCATTGTAGCAGGATCTGGTGCCTCTCCAGGAACTGGTGCTGGTATCGGTGAGGGAGTAGCTTGATCAGGATTTTCGGGATAAAAACCGAAGTACTTAGCCCCAACAACAGCTACAACCACTAGCGTTACTAAAATAAATAATAAGCCAGGACCATTTCTCTCTTTTCTACGATTTCTTGCCATGCTTATACCCCCTTCCGCAGAAAATATATGCGAGGGGGCAAGCGATTATGCTAGTTTTCTTTCAGTTCATTGAGTATATCATTTAATTCGTCTATAGTAATATGATAGTGTTCCTCACAAAAATGACAAACTAAATCTAAGGTTTCTTCTTCAGTGACCAGTTCTTCTAATTCTTCAATACCTAAGGTAATTAAGCTTTGTTTAAAGCGTTCTTTACTACAAAAACATTTAAACTGTACTGGCATTTTTTCTTTAAAATCTAAGTCTAACTCTCCTAAAATAAGCTCCAAGACATCTTCAGGTGTTTTACCCTCATTAATTAAATTACTAATTGGCGGAATAGTTGCGATTTTTCTCTCTAATGTAGAGATTACAGTTTCACTAGCTCCTGGCATTACTTGAACCACAAAACCACCAGCGGCTAAAATTCGCTTGCTCGGATCTACTAAAACCCCAACGCTAACTGCGGAAGGTGTTTGTTCGGATAAGGTGAAATAATAAGCAAAGTCATCGCCAATTTCACCTGTCTGCAATGGAACTGTACCCCGATAAGGTTCTTTTAAACCACTATCTCTTACTACTGTGAGAGTACCTTCTCCAATAGCAGTACCAACTGCTAGCTTACCCTGAGCATTTAATGGAAGATGAGCATGGGGATTACCAACATAACCCCGGACATTTCCTTGATGATCTGCACTAGTCATTAATCCTTTTAATATCCCATCACCTTGGATATGGACAGTAACAGTTCCAGTTTTCAACATTGCTCCTAGCACCAAGGAAACAGTCATAGCTCGTCCAAGGGCAGCTGAAGGAATTGGATATAGATCATGTCGTTTTTGTGCTTCATTTGTTAGCTCTGTAGTTCTTAAAGCAAACGCCCTTAACTGACCGTTTGCAGCAGTGGCTCTTACTAAGTAATCTTTATTTTTCAAAAAGATAACTCCTTCCAAATCAATCTATCAATTTTCTAAGCTAGATGCATCTATCAAAACTTCTCGTGGTTTACTACCTTGATGCGGTCCCACGATAGATCTAGCTTCCATAACATCGATTAAGCGCGCAGCCCGACTATAACCAATCCTAAAGCGTCGCTGCAGCATTGAAATGGAAGCCTGTCCGGTTTCAACAACTAACCGAATCGCATCTTCCAATAATTCATCTTCATCTTCCCCATGAACTAAACTTTCGGATTGCTCTGGTATTACATCGTCAATGTAATTAGGTTCACATTGCTTTTTCCAAAACTTAACCAAGGCCTCTACTTCACTATCAGAAATCCAAGCTCCTTGAGCCCGATTAGGTTTAGACGCACCAATTGGGTAATAAAGCATATCTCCTTTCCCGATCAATCTTTCCGCACCACCCATATCCAAAATAGTTCTAGAATCCACTTGGGATGATACGGCAAAAGCAATTCGAGACGGCACGTTTGCTTTGATTAGCCCAGTAATCACATCAACTGATGGCCGCTGTGTAGCAATAATCAAATACATCCCAGCGGCACGAGCCATTTGTGCTAAACGACAAATTGACTCCTCTACATCACTAGCAGCCACCATCATTAAGTCCGCTAATTCATCGACAATAATTACCATATAAGGTAAATGCTCTAATTCTTGTTCACCTTTTGCTGCCTTTGTCAAACGTAACTTTTCATACATGTCAATATTTCGGGCGCCAACTTCAGCAAATATTTCATAGCGCCTTTCCATTTCAGCAACAGCCCAGCGCAGTGCACCAGCTGCTTTCTTGGGATCTGTAACTACTGGTGTAATTAAATGTGGAATTCCATCATAAATAGCTAATTCCACTCGCTTAGGATCAACCATTAATAGTCTAACTTCATCAGGAGTTGCTCTAAATAATATGCTGGCAATAATAGCATTTAAACATACACTTTTTCCTGAACCAGTTGCTCCAGCAACTAAAATATGAAGCCATTTTTTTAAATCGGCAATCACAGGTTGTCCGCTAATATCCTTGCCCAGTGCTATTGCTACTTGCGATTTTTGCTTAACAAAATCAGGATGTTCTAGTACATCCCGTAATAAAACAGGAACAGTTTCTTTATTTGGCACCTCAATACCAACAACAGATTTACCAGGCACAGGTGCTTCAATGCGCACGTCTTCAGCTGCTAGGGCTAAAGCTAAATCATCAGCTAAACTAGTAATTCGACTAACTTTAATGCCTGGACCAATTTGCAATTCATAGCGAGTTACCGTCGGTCCTTGAACCACATTAACAACTTCTGCTGTAATACCAAAACTAGCAAAGGTTTCTTCTAGTAGTATTCTATTGCTCTCAGCATTGCTACGACGTTGAATGCTTGTACTCTTTTTCAATAAACTAGTAGGAGGTAAACGATAATTGTTTACACTAGCACTACTAGATGGATTCGCTAGTTTATTAGAATTTGTGTGGATCTCCACTGTTTCTTCTTCAATAGGCTCAGTAGCAGCACTTACTTGCAGCTTTGTTTCCTTCAACAAAATTTCACTAAAAGACTCTGTTGACTCTGAGACTGCTTCAGGCTTATTAGCCATTGCGACAGTGTTTTCCAGCCTATTCAGTTGCCGACGGTCACGCCAATCCTGCAACTTAGCCTGTTGCTGATTAATAAATCCTAATATTGCGTACCACGCACTATCTTTTGACTTTCGCACTAAACCAGTTATTGAAAAATTAAAAACTAATATAAAACCGATTAAAAAAAGTCCAGCTAAAATAATATAAGCACCTGGTAAGCCAAAGCCCACTAAAAATAAGTACATTAATGTAGCTCCTAATACCCCGGCGCCGAATCCCATTCTAGCATAATGAAGTTCTTCAGCTAATGAAGGTGGTAATTGATAACCTTGATAAACAACCATTAAATGAAATAAAGTTACTCCCGTAATCATTAAAATAAACCCGCCAATTAGTCTTCGCCATTTAATTGGCCAAAAAGTTCCTCGAAAAAGTTTCAGCGAGGCGACCAACAATAGAACACCAAAAACTACAGCCAGCTCTCCAAAGGTTAATCTTAATAAACTTCTCAGTTTATTACCTACCCACCCAGCTGACTGTACATACAAACTTACTAATGAAAAAATTGCTATCGAAAAAATAAATATTCCTGCGATTTCCCTTTGTCTAGGGGTCATTGGATCCGAACTCAAAACTATTCACCTCACCAAGGACTAATTCGCCAGAATTTGTCAAAAACCTTCTCTTTTATAAAGCAATGCTGCCATTCGACCAGCTTTCAGTTGTTCTCGTCTATAAGAGAAAAAGTCCTGAGCATAACACCGAGTACAAATATTAGCCACAAAGAGATGTTCTGGTATAACACCCAATTTGAACAATTGCTGAGCATTTGCCTGCCATAAATCTAAGAAAAGCCCCTCTTCTTTCTGCAGAACTAAGTCTTCATTAAACTTTTCAGCTACCTCCTGACCCACCTGATAACAACAAGGGCCAATTGATGGCCCAATAGCGACCTCGATTTCCTTTGGTTCAACTTGGTAAAGCTTGTGAAACTGTTTTACCATATTAGCGTCAATTTGTCCAAGTGTACCACGCCAACCGGCATGAGCCATAGCAATAATTTTTCGTTGTGGTTCAATAAATAACAAAGGCACACAATCTGCATAAAAACTAGCTAATAAAACATTCGTCTGATCAGTAATTAAACCGTCTGTATCCTGCAAAGCAGAATCTTGGCTGAAAGCACCCCGCCCCCGTTCCAAATGAGAAATTTGCTGAATGTTAGTTCCATGAACTTGACTACCTGTCACCCAACTAGCTAACTCTATTCCTAGTGCATTGCTTAATTTCTTGCGATTATCAATAATAACTCCTTGGCTGTCTCCTGTATGTAGAGCTAAATTACCCCAATCTCTGGTAGTAAAACCATGCACTAGCCAAGAATATTCTTCCCAGGCTTTAACCCGCCACAAAACGAAGCCCTGCTCAGTAACACGATTCCACATACTTTAATCTCCTTTAAGCAACTCCTGCAATTCGCTAAGAAAGCTATTAATGTCTTTAAATTGTCGATAAACTGAGGCGAATCTGACGTAAGCAACCTCGTCTAGCCCTTTCAATCGCTCCATAACCATTTCACCAATTTCAGCAGAGTGAATCTCACGATCCATTTTATTGCGAATCTCTTTTTCGATTTCATCAATAACTTTCTCGATCTCAGTTAATGAAATTGGTCGTTTCTCACAGGCTCGCAAGAGACCGTTTAAAATTTTATTTCTATTAAAAGGTTCTCGACGTCCATCTTTTTTTACCACCATAAACGGTATTTCATCTAAACGTTCATAGGTCGTAAACCGTCGATGGCAATTAGTACACTCTCTCCGTCGACGTATTGAGGCACCTTCCTCAGTAGCTCTAGAATCTAAAACTTTACTATCAGAATGAAAACAAAATGGACAGCGCAATTAAATCCCACTTTCTTTACTATAGTTATTCTCATTATACATCAAATTCTTTTCCGCTGCCACGTCCGCTGGTAAGAGGAATATTTTTCGCGCATTTCCACTAAGACTACATCTGTGCCCACTAAAATAACATCATCCCAAGGAATTTCTAAGTCATCATGTCTTAAAAACCGAAAAAATCCAGCATTCGGTTTCTCAAGAATTAAGAAAAGCAACCGTCCAGTCTCAGGATCTAAATCAACATCACAAACATTGCCTAAAATACTGCCATCAGTTATATTAATTACGTCGAGTGAACGCAATTCTGAGGTTTTGATATACATCATTATCCCCCCAGCTAGCCTAATGACTTTATATTATTGACAACTTATTGTATTTAATATAGACTGAAATTCTGTTTTATATATTATTATTATGGATTATAGGAGGTAAAATATGCTGAAAGTCAAAGAACTATTTGCACCAAAAGATCTTACTGAAGGCACTCCATGGATCAGAATTGCAGAATTCTCTATTCCAATGCTCCTAGGTAATATCGCCCAACAATTCTATAATACTGCAGATTCGATTATTGTTGGAAAATACATCGGTGATAATGCTTTAGCAGCAGTCGGTAGTGCTATGCCAGTACTTAATTTGTTGTTAGTCCTTTTTGTAGGTATTTCAGTAGGCGCTGGTATCATGGTATCCCAATATTATGGAGCAAAAAATAATGAAAAGCTATCCACCACGATTGGTACCTGTCTAACTCTTACATTCCTAACGTCACTGATTATTATGCTTATTGGACCTTTAGTTACTAAACCTTTACTTCGGCTTTTAAACACACCTGCATCAATTATTGATTGGTGTGCCGATTATCTTACTATTTTCTTTTTAGGAGCCTTTGGTTTTGCATTTTATAATATTCTAACAGGAATTTTAAGAGGATTAGGCGATTCTTTTTCAGCATTAATCTATTTATTAATCTCTACTGTACTGAATGTAATCCTAGATATCTGGTTTGTGGCTGGATTAGGTATGGGGGTACCGGGAGTAGCTTTAGCAACAGTAATTGCCCAAGGTGTCTCAGCATTACTTTGCGTTTTCAAGCTCTTAAAAATGCAGGATTTATTTGAATTAAGCTGGGATTTATTAAAACCAAATCGGCAAGACTCACTAGCCTTAATAAAACTTGGCTTACCATCTGGTTTAACCCAAGCGATTTTCTCTTTAGCGATGATCATGGTTCAATCTTTAACAAACAGTTTTGGAGAATTAGTCATCGCCTGTAATGTAATTGTAATGCGGGTTGATGGTTTTGCCATGATGCCAAACTTTACTTTTGGTAGTGCTATGACTACCTTCACTGGTCAAAACATTGGAGCAAAACGAAT
>ERZ773359.3491-NODE-3491-length-17885-cov-4.450533_pt1 | contig 17885 bp, 14 predicted proteins | sample MGYA00374955_ERZ773359 | MGnify/ENA primary metagenome ERZ773359 (study PRJEB29098, sample SAMN04486028) | biogas fermenter metagenome | study: EMG produced TPA metagenomics assembly of the Biogas fermentation microbial communities from Germany - Plant 4 DNA1... | reverse complement strand
TGATTGGCATGAAAAATTGATTGGGAGGCAAAATGAATTAAAATTTCACTGCGCTCCTCTGTAATGGCAGTTATCGACAATTCCTCTGCCATTAATCTGATCTGTGTAACGCGCAGCAAGTTTTCTGCTGCCGGCGGCAAAGGCCCGTAGCGATCACAAAGCTCTTCCCGTGCCTCTTGAATTTCTTCTTCTGTTTGCACAGAGGCTACTTTTTGGTAAAACACTATTTTTTGCCTTGTATCTGAAATATAACTGGCGGGTAAATAGGCATTAGTCTGCACTTCAATACGCGCCAGAATTTTTTTCTCCTCTTTTATCCCTTTATAAGTACGAATGGCATCTTCCAATAATTTAACATACATATCGAAACCTACAGCCATCATATGGCCATGTTGTTCCGGTCCCAGGATATTACCGGAACCGCGGATTTCCAGATCTCGCAGAGCAATTTTAAAGCCGGAACCCAATTCAGTAAATTCCTTAATGGCTTGTAGCCTTTTTTCTGCCACTTCAGAGAGAACTTTATCTTTTTGGTAGGTTAAATAGCAGTAAGCAATTCGGTTAGACCGGCCAACACGCCCCCTTAACTGATAAAGCTGTGCCAACCCAAATTTATCGGCATCATGAATAATGATTGTGTTTACATTAGGGATATCTAAACCGGCTTCCACAATAGTTGTAGATAACAGCACATCATATTCGCCTTCCATAAAATCAATCATTACTTTTTCCAGCTGCTCTTCCGGCATCTGGCCATGGCCAACAGCGATTCTAGCTTCTGGAACCAGCTTGCGCAGTTTAGCCGCCCACCTGTCTATAGATTGTACACGATTATGCACAAAGTAAACCTGACCGCCTCGCCCCATTTCCCGTATAATGGCTTCACGAATTAAAGTATCAGAATACTCTAAGACATATGTCTGAATAGGGTAACGATCCTCAGGCGGTGTTTCTATGACACTCATATCACGAACGCCCACCAAGGCCATATGCAGTGTACGTGGAATGGGTGTGGCAGTCATAGTCAGCACATCAACATTTTTTTTCAGCATTTTTATTTTCTCTTTATGGCGGACACCAAAGCGCTGTTCCTCGTCAACAACAAGTAACCCTAAATTACGAAAACGAACATCTTTGGAAAGGAGCCGGTGTGTTCCCACCACCAAATCTATTGTGCCATCTTTAAGCCCTTGGATAGTTTCTTTTTGTTCTTTTTTGCTTTGGAAGCGGCTTAAGATAGCTATTTTTACCGGGAAATTGGCCAGTCGCTCTGTAAAAGTATGATAATGCTGCTGAGCCAAAATAGTGGTAGGCACGAGAAATGCCACCTGCATCCCATCCATAATAGCTTTAAAAGCAGCACGCAGTGCCACCTCTGTTTTACCATATCCCACGTCCCCACATAACAGGCGGTCCATGGGCCGGCTTTTTTCCATATCTGCCTTTATTTCCTTAATCGCCTGCAGCTGGTCAGGTGTTTCCTCAAAGGCAAAAGAATCTTCAAATTCCCGCTGCCAACTGCTGTCGGGTGAAAAAGCGTGTCCTTCTTCTGTCTCACGTGCCGCATAAAGGGCCAAAAGCTCCTTTGCCAGCTCCTGTACCGATGACTGTACACGTGCTTTAATGCGGCTCCATTCACCGCCTCCTAATGATGATAGTTTGGGACGTTTCCCTTCAACGCCAATATATTTTCGCACCACATCCAACTGCTCAATGGGAATATAAAGCTTATCATTACCAGCATACTGAATATAAAGATAATCGCGCTGGACACCACCTACTTCAAGCGTACGCAGCCCCAAATACTGCCCAATACCATGCTGCTCATGAACCACAAAATCGCCCACCTGCAGCTCGTGGTAATCACCTATGCGGACGCCTTCCTTTTGCTTCAAACGTCGTTGCTTTTTTCTTTGTGGTAAAATATCCTGTTCAGTTAGAACAGCAAGTTTAATCTCCGGCAGCACAAAACCGCTTTCCAAGGTGCCGTGCATTAAAGTAACACTACGGGGTACAAGCTCAGGCCGCGACAAAGTATAAACACTTGGGATTTGGTGTTCAGCCAATATTTCAATAATGCCGGAACTGCGCTGACGTGTAGATGTTAAAATAGCAACGCGATATCCCTGCCGACGCCAGTGACTGACCTCTTGAGCAAAAAGATCCCATTGGCCCAAAAAGCGCGGTACCGGTTTTGCAGACAGTGAGACTGCATGCCTGTATTTAACAGCACTGCCCTTCTGCGTAAAAACAGAAAAGGCAACTATTTGCTTTTTTGTTTTTGTTAGTATTTGCTCATAATCCCAGATTAATTCCACTTGCTGCGCCAAAAGTTCTCCCTGGGCAAAAAGAGTGCTTTGCATCTCTCCCAACTCATTGGTTAGCTGTTCCACCGCCTGCTGGCAGCGCAACGGGTCATTGAGAAAAAGAAGCGCATCATCCGGAAACCAATCCAATAAACCGGCCGGCTGAGGGTAAAAATATAGCAAATATTGTTCAATACAGGGAAAATATATATTGTGACGTATTTTTTCTAAATGTTCCGTTAACTTTTCCAACAGCCGTTCCCCGGCACCATTTTTTTTGACTTGTTCGGTCAGCTTCTTTTGCTCTGCCTCCAGCGCTGCAATTGCTCGCTGCCGTGCTGATTTTTCAATCACCAATTCTTTTGCCGGAGCCAACTGCAGAGCGGATAAGTTTTTTGCAGAACGTTGAGTACCAGGGTCAAAAGTGCGTATGGAATCTATATAATCGCCAAAAAACTCCAGGCGGACAGGCGCTGTTTCTCCCAAGGGGAAAACATCAAGTATCCCTCCCCGCACAGAAAGCTGCCCGGGCAGCTCCACCAGATCAACACGTTCATAGCCAGCAGCAATTATTTTACTGACCAATTCTTCTAAATCAAGCTCCTGTCCTACTTTCACGCTAAAACAAGCATTTTGCCACGGCGCAAGCGGGCACATTTTTTCAATCAGGCCTAAAATGCTGGTAACAACAATAATCCGCCTGCCCGTGGCTAATTGCTTCATCACACTGATGCGCTGGACTGAAGCATCGCCGCTTTCTGAATATAAATCATGGTAATATAAAAGCTCTTTACCAGGAAACAGAAAAACTTCATCATCACCAAAAACAGCCAATAAATCCTCATAAACTTTACCTGCCTGAAGCGTGTCAGCCGTTACAATCAGCAGCGGCTTCTGCATATAATTGTAGATGGCGGCCATAACCATATGTCTGGCACTTCCATCAAGGCCATAAATAAGTTGACTGCGTGCCGCCTTTTCCAGGCCGCTAAAAATTGCTTTTAACTGCTGTATATCTATAATTTCACTTAATAAACTTTTCATCATCATGCCTCCGGTTATCCTTTACAAAAACACAAAGAAGACCTTGTACCGGCAAGGCCTGTTTTACATGTTTGCGCTATTTTGGCTAACGTAAGATTAATCAATTCTATTATATCTTCACCTACCTGTGCCGTCAACGAAGCATAATGAGGATTGTCTTCCCGTGCCACCAGGCGGTTTTGCCGAAAGCAATTGCTCATTCCCAGCTTAGCCGCACAGCTTCAACTCTTAACAAAACGATAGAGCAAAGCTATATTCAAGACTAAATGCACAATTACGGCGGCCATAATTCCTGCCCCCAGCATATTTGTTTCACTGGCAACTTTGATAGTAACCCACCCTAATAAACTATGCGCCAAAACGGCAAAAAATGCAGGCAACCATCCCTTTTTACCGCTGACAACATCCAACAGTCCTTCTATTACACCAAATGCTAAATGGGTATAAAAAATGTCAGTACTAAAGAAAAAAGCTGTCATTGTTTTAGCAACCTCTTCTACCAGCGGCACAGCACCGATAATAACATTTTTGTGCCATAACTTATAAGCCGCCTGATTGAGAAGGTAAGCAATAGCTGCAGCAGCCAGGCCGGCCTGTAACCAATTCATAGTATGCTCCCGTAGCTTTATAATTTATTATTAAACTCAGAAGCCTCCTTTATACGTTAGGGCCGAACAACAAAAGCATAATTAAAAACCTGCACATTTTTAGTGCAGGTTTAATCTAAACACGCTTATTATAGCGGTTCATCGCTGCTTCTATCCCTTCCAGGATAAAATGCCGGGAGGCCTCTACCGCAGTCTCTAGAACCGGTGCTAAAATCTTTTCCTCCGCCCTAGAAAAGGGGGCTAAAACGTAATCCACCACATCATCTTTGCTTGCAGGGCGGCCAATACCAATACGTAGTCGGGGAAACTCCTCTGTCTGCAAACTGGCAATTATGGATTTAAGACCATTGTGTCCTCCACTTCCGCCTTGCCGCCGTAAGCGCAACGCGCCAAGGGGCAAATCCAGATCATCATAAATAACAAATAGTGATGCAGGTGAAAGGCCAAAGTGACGGCAAAGGGCTGCGGCCGCCTTACCGCTGTTATTCATAAAAGTCATGGGTTTAGCCAGTACCACGGCTTGACCTGCCCAATTTCCTTTACCCCAAAAAGCATGATAATTGACTTTGTAAAGTGGAATTCTAGCTACTCTGCTTAATTGATCAATGGCACGAAAACCAACATTATGACGCGTCAAGGCATATTGGGGACCGGGATTGCCTAGACCAAGGATAATGAACATAACGGCTCCTATTACTCTTGTGTTTCCTCTGCAACGCCAGCGTCTGCAGCAGCTTCCTCTGGTGCCTCTTCTTCCTCCACTGCTTCTTCCTCCAGCTCCAGACGTGGCGCAGTAACTGTCACCACGATTTCTTCCGCGTCAGTAATCATTTCACTATCTTCCGGGATAGTTAAATCAGCTACTGTTAGGCTCTCACCCACAGCAAGTTCTGAAATATCCAGTTCCAGCTGCTCTGGGATACTGGTAGGAAGGCATTTTAATGTTACCTCCCGCAGTAACTGCTGCAAAACGCCGCCTTCCTTTACCCCTGCCGCTTCACCCATCAAGACAACCGGTACTTGAACCTCCAGTTTATCTCTTAAAGAAACACGCATAAAATCGACACTAATGAAACGGTCAGGCACCAGAATATCTCTTTGCAGCTCTTTAATAATAGCAAGTGTTTTGCTGCCATCAACCTCTAAATCTACTAATGTATTAATACCTGTCGGTGTATTTAAAATAGCAACAATATCTTTACTATCAACCGTAATATTTACGGGTTCACTGTTTCTGCCATAAACCACACCGGGTACGTAGCCGTCTCTCCGCAGCTGACGCAGCTGGCTCTTGGTTGAAGTTGCCCGTGGTTTTGCTACGACATGTAGTCGCTCCATGATTCATCCTCCTTCTCCTGTTCTTCTGAATACTCTGGTATTATACCCCAAATTTCCCTACTCAGTCAAACCAACTAATCAAAGAGCTTAGAAACTGATAATTCTTCATGAATACGAATGATTGCGTCACCGATTAGAGGTGCAACGGATAAAACCTTTATTTTATCATTAGGCTCTCCTACATAGGGAATGGTATTAGTAACCACAATCTCATTTATTGGCGAGTTTTTAATTCGTTCCAGCGCCGGTCCCGATAAGACAGGGTGTGTGCAGCAGGCATAAACTTCTGTAGCGCCCTGATCAAGCAAAGCTTGCGCACCCATGGTAATGGTACCGGCCGTATCGATAATATCATCTATCATAATAACGGTTTTACCTTTTACGTCACCAATAATATGCATTACTTCTGCCACATTCGGTTTGGGACGTCTTTTATCAATAATGGCAATGGGTAAGTGAAGACGCTCTGCCAATTCCCTGGCTCTCGTAACACCACCCATATCTGGCGAAACAACCACAGCATCCTGAAAATTCTTCTGCTGAAAATAATTTGCAAGAATTGGCAGGCTTTTTAAATGATCCACAGGGATATTAAAAAATCCCTGAATTTGCCCGGCATGCAGATCCATGGTAATTACCCTGTTTGCACCTGCCGTCGTTAACAAGTCCGCAACCAGTTTGGCAGTAATAGGATCCCTGGCTCTTGTTTTTCTATCCTGCCGTGCATAACCATAGTATGGCAAAACAGCATTAATACTTTTTGCTGATGCTCTTTTCATAGCATCCATCATAATAAGCAATTCCATTAAATTTTCATTGGCCGGGCAGCAAATAGGCTGGACAATAAAAACATTTGAACCGCGCACACTTTCGCCGATATAAATATTAATTTCACCATCGCTAAATCTGTTAACAGATGCTTGTCCCAAGGAAACACCGATGTGCTCTGCTATTTCTGTACTTAATGCTAAATTGGCCGTGCCACTAAAGATGTGGAGTTTTTTCCCTTTATACACACCTTACCCTCCTGACAGTATTGCTGGTAACAGCTTTAAGTTCGCTTAGCAGGAATACTATTCCTGCATTATTCATGATTCTTCATCTTTTTTCCCTAAATATCGCTTCGCCAAGCCTTCTTTATTGACCTGCAAAGCTCTGGCCAGCGCCAAAGATCCTGCCGGTACATCCTTGGTAATGGTGGAGCCGGCGGCAACAAAAGCTCCTTCCCCTATAGTAACGGGAGCCACCAAATTTGTGTTGCAGCCCACAAACGCTCCGTCCTCTATGATTGTTTTATGCTTCTGCCGACCATCATAATTTACCACAATAATGCCTCCGCCCATATTGACTCCATTACCAATCTGAGCATCTCCAATATAAGTAAGATGGGCAACTTTTGTGTTTTCCCCTATTTGCGATTTCTTTATTTCCACGAAATCGCCAATTTTAGCACCTTGGCGTAACACTGTTTCCGGCCTCAGATGCGCAAATGGGCCTACCTTTACACCATCTTCCAAGACACTGCCGGTAGCCACAGAATGACGAATGCTAACTCCATTACCAACCTGGCAATCTATCAGCTCAGTATTAGGTCCGATTTCACATCCTTTGCCTATGCGTGTTGCCCCTCTTAATATAGTATTGGGCATAATCACAGTATCACGGCCCACCACAACATTGGCATCCACATAGGTTGTCTGCGGATCCACCAATGTGACACCGTTTGCCATTAACTTGTTATTAATGCGGCTTTGCATTATCGCCTGCACCTTGGCCAATTGGCATCTGTCATTGACACCCATGGCCTCCCGGTAATCAGCCAGTAAGCTGGTAATAACCGGTTTTTTTTGTGCAATCAAATAGGCAATACAATCAGTCAGGTAGTATTCACCTTGAGCATTGTTATTACCAATGTTTGCCAGCGACTCTTTTAAGGCAGCCACATCAAATATATATGTACCCGTATTAATTTCCCGGATTGAGCGTTCTCTGTCGGTAGCATCCCTCTCCTCAACGATTTTGCGTACCTGGCCTTTATCGTCACGCACAATGCGCCCATAACCAAAAGGGTCGGGGACGACAGCCGTTAATATTGCAGCTGCAGCCTGTGACTGCTGGTAATCTGCCAAAAGCTTTTCTATAGTGGCCGCTTCCAGTAAAGGAGTATCGCCACACGCTATCACCACTAGTCCTTTTTCAGGCAGCAGAGGCACGGCCTGCATTACAGCATGCCCTGTACCCAATTGCTGTTTTTGTTCCGCATATTGTACACTATCCCCCAAGGCTGCTTTAACCTGCTCGCCACGATAACCAACAACAACTATTTTGTTAGCACAAACGCTGCTGACGGCATTGAGCACATGCTTTACCATTGAACAGCCGCAGATTGAGTGCAGTACTTTGGGTAGATCAGATTGCATCCGTTTGCCTTCACCGGCAGCTAAAATAATTGCAGCTCGCTCCATAAATTATTGCCCCCTTTTTCAGACCTGCCTCTTATTTATTTTACCCTTTCTACTGGCAGAATGCTACAATATGACTGGAATCTCTATAAATTTCTCTTACAGGCACATTTTAGGGCAAAAAAAAACGGGAGCATGGCTGCTCCGTTATGCACCAACCAGTTCCTTTTCCAATACTTCATTATAAGCCAGTAAAACTGCTGACTGAATGATCTCACGTGTTTCCGAAGTAATGGGATGTGCAATATCCTTAAATTCTCCATCCGGAGTGCGTTTGCTCGGCATAGCCACAAACAGCCCATTGTTACCTTCAATCACGCGCACATCATGCACCACAAACTGATCGTCCAAAGTAATAGAAACAATTGCTTTCATTCTGCCTTCATGATTAATTTTTCTGATTCTGACGTCTGTTACTTTCATACTCACTCACCGCCTTTCCCGCCACAAGTCTGTATTTTTGCTATTTCCACGTAAAAAAGATAAATCCTGCTTTTTACTGGGAAAATATTTAATTTTGTTAAATATCCACAAAGTAAAGTATTCGGCTAAATCCCCCGTGATGTGACAAAACCACTGATATCAGCAGGATTATTCCCTAAAAATTTTAGGGATTATTAGCATAATAAGGCAAGTTGTGTCTTTTAGATCTGCGTAGGCCGCGTATTTTTTACTTTAACTGCTGCCTTGCAAGCAGCAAATCTGATGGTTTATCTACATCCGTCGCAATTTCCGGAAAGCCAGAAATAACGGCTTTGCCATCAACGGCAAAGAGAACTGAAAATCGCTTTTCCAGTTCTGCGATAGTCAGGCGTTGAGTGAGAAATTTAAAAACAAAGCCCCAGCCTAAAGTCGCCGCTAAACGGAGAGGGCTTTTGCGCAGGGCAAAAAATTGCTCTAAACGCGGCAACACCCGCTCTAAACAGTTTGGACTAACAAGAAATATATTTCCGCCCGTAAACTCACCGTCACGAAGCTTAGCATAAGTACGCTTTACCCCGGGAAAACGGCCTTCATTATCAATGCGCCTGACAATGGGATAATACAAATCAGCGGTATAGGGGCGGCAAGACGCTAAAAAATCTTCCACAGCAGCAGCTGTAAGGAAAGGAATATCGGCAGAAGCAACTAAAAAGTGCTGTTTAGCTTGTAAAGCGGCAGCTCCCCGCTGCACATTCTCCACAATATTTTTACCTTCCGGTACAACAGTTAATCCTGTAAACTTTTCTGCCAGCGCCGTCAATTCCGCCTGTGGACCAACCACGGCAATACGGTTAACCTCACTTACCTGCCGCAATGCTGTAATAACAAACTCTAGCATTGTCCTGTCGTTAATCAGTAAAAAAGCTTTATTCTGAACATTTTCGCTGATTGTAAGTTCTGAAGGCTTTGCTGTTCCAGCTAATATAATTACATCAAACATAATTTACCTCCGGCCCGCTGCCCGCATATGTCTTTGTCAAATGCACCCATTGCGCTTTCTTCTCTAAAGCTGCTTTCGCCGCAGTGGCAGCCTGTTTTGTTGTAAATAAAGCAAAAACAGTAGCCCCACTGCCGCTCATCAATGCCACCGCCCCTGTTTTCTCCATTTCCTCCTTTAAGGTCTTAATCTCAGGATAAAGCCGAAAGGCAGGTAGCTCCAAAGTATTGGACAAGTGGCTAATTATATCCTGGCGATTGCCTGCTTCTATAGCCTGCAGCATTCCGGAGATATTTGCCCCTTCCTCTATTTCGTCGGCTCCTAAGGCTTGGTAAACAGCCGCGGTAGAAACGGCAAAACCCGGATTTGCCAAGACCACATAAAAAAAAGGTAGTGGCTTTAAGGTGCGCAGCTTTTCACCACGCCCTGTACCTAAAGCTGTGCCCCCCTGCAGACAGAAAGGCACATCGGACCCTAACTGCACTGCTATTTTCTGCAGAACAGTCCATTCCCGGGGAAGTCGCCAAAAGCGCAACAGCCCGCGCAAAGCTGCAGCAGCATTACTGCTGCCTCCCCCCAAACCTGCAGCAACGGGAATGTTTTTTTGCAGTTTAATATGGACTCCCTCTCGCACACCATAAAAGTTTTTTAATTTTACGGCAGCACGCCAAACTAAATTGTCTGCTGCAGTTGACAGTCCGGGAAGGTTGGTCTCTAAAATAATTTCATCAGGGTTAGCTTGAGAAAATGTCAGCACGTCATGAAGTGCCAAGCTTTGAAATACCGTCAACAAATCATGATAACCATCTGCCCTTTTACCCGTCACCCTCAATACCAGATTAATTTTGGCATACGCCTTTTCAATGACCTGCTTTTGCCTCATATGCTGCACAATATTCGCCATTGCTTTTTAAATTCCTGCTAAGTTAAAACACCGGAATGAAAAGATGGCACAGCCTCTTGCTGTGATATAACCTCCTCTGTAGCTTTTTTCGTTGCCTTCCAAGCATTTATTTCCGCCAGAACTGATTCCAATTTTTCATAGAAAATTACCACCCAATCACCGCTAGCAGCCATTTTTAAAGCTGCTCTAATGGCATCCTTTTCCGCAGGCAAAAATGAAATTTGAGCTGCATCTTTTCCTGCAGCTAGGGCACCTTTTTTCAAAAGTGCTGCCACCTCACCGACTTGGCGGCCGCGCAGGTCTTCATCTTCTTTTAAAAATAGAAAATCAAAGTACTGTGCTGCCACTTTGCCTGCTTTAATTATTAATTTATCGCTACGATCCCCCGGCACTCCCACCACAGCCAAAGTGCGGCCAGTCCGTATTTTTTTAACCAGCTCGCCTATTTTAGCAAAGCCATCCGGGTTATGTCCATAATCTACTAAAATATTAACCCCGCCAGCATGAAATAAATTTGCCCTGCCGGGATTGTCCTGGGGAGAAGAAGTAAATTTTCGCAGGTAAAGCCCGGCCTGCCGCGGTGACAAACCATAGCCCCAGCAAGCAGCTAAAGCCGCCAATAAGTTTTCCACCTGGTGAATGGCATGGCCATTTAAAGTCACTGCAAAATCGCGCACACGCCCGACCAGCATGGCACGGCTGCCCTGGGCCGCCAGAATGGCACCGCGTCTGATAAAAATTGCTCGTCCGCCTTGACCCAAATGACGCCTGACAACAATATTATCTTCCTGGCAACTGGTATAAATTATATTGCACCAAGCCCTTTCTGCCAGGCGGTTAACATGCGGCTCATCAGCATTAAGAACAACCGTCCCTTCCCGATAAACCGCTTCTGCCACCAAGCTTTTGACATGCAACAGATCCTCTAAACATTCGATGCCGTCCTGCCCCAGATGATCTTCACGAACATTGCAAATCACAGCCACATCTGCCAGATCATATCCTAAACCGCGCCTTACTATTCCGCCGCGTGCTGTTTCCAAAATGGCGACCTCCACTTCTGGATGCGCCAACACGGCACCGGCGCCGGCCGGTCCCGTCAGGTCTCCGGCCTTTACCTTTTCCCCATTATAGTATAGGCCATCGGTACAGCACATGCCTGTAAATAAGCCCAGGCGCCGCATAACATATTCTAACATTCTGACAGTAGTTGTTTTCCCATTTGTTCCGGTAACACTAAAAACGGGAACACGTACCGGCTGATGGGGTGGAAAAAGTGAATCAACTATAGCCTGCCCCACATCACGGCTTTCTCCGCCTGCCGGGTGTAAATGCATACGCAGGCCGGGCGCTGCATTTACCTCAATTATGCCGCCTTCCTGCTTGGAAACATCTAAGGCAATATTTTCCATGACAAGATCGACACCGGCAATGTCTAAGCCGATATATTTGGCCGCATTAACTGCCAATTCAGCTTGACTGGGATGCACAATATCCGTTACGTCATAAGCGGTACCACCTGTTGACAAATTAGCATTATCGCGCAAAAAAATTTTCCTGCCATCTGCTACAACGGTAGCCAAGTTCACGCCCTGACGTTGCAAAACTGTTTTAGTAAGATCATCAAGCGGTATTTTTGTCAAAGGTTTTTCATGTCCGCTGCCCCGTAAAGGATTGCTGTTTTCCTGTTCTACCAACTCCAAAACGGTATTTTTGCCATTGCCGATAACATGTGCAGGCACTCGTTCAGCTGCTGCAATTAGCTTACCGCCTACTACCAATAAACGATAATGTCTACCCACAAGATATCTTTCGACAATTACGGCCCTGCTAAATGCCGACGCCAGCCTAAAGGCTTCTTTAACTTCTTCCATGTTCCTGAGATTTAAAGAAACTCCTTTGCCCTGATTGCCGGTATCCGGCTTGATGGCAACAGGAAAACCTATTTTTGCAGCAATGGCCATAGCCTCTTTGACTGAATATGCCACTTCGCCATAAGGGACAGGTAAACCGTATTGGGCCAGAATTTTTTTCGTGATTGTTTTGTTGCAGGCAATATCAACGGCTATACAGCCTGTTCTTTCACTTAGGCTGGCTTCAATGCGTTTTTGATATTTACCAGTGCCCAAGCGGTATAAACTTGTACCGGCTGCAAGCTGTTGGTAAGGAATACCGCGCTTTGCCGCTGCAGCCAAAATAGCAGCTGTACTCGGCCCCGGCAAGTGGCGTGCAGCAGCTTCTTTAGCCGCATTTATAGCTGTTTGTACTTGATAGAACCGTCCTTTTATCACCGCCTGCACTAAATCTACGGCAGCCGCTGCCAAGATACGTGCAGCCTGCTCACAGCGGTACTCACTGATAATTTCCACAAACCGGCCTTCGCCGGCAAAGGTTTTGCCATACTTTGTACCAAGGCCGGCTTGCTCTTGTAATTCCAAAAATACATGTTCAATAACATGGCCCAGGTATGTCCCTTCGATCACCCGCTCTATAAAACCGCCGGGACGGCGTCGTGAACATGTATGTTCCTTTAGCCCCGGTAAAAGCTGCAGCAAGCGTTTTGCAAAAGCAGGATCAGAATTGGTACAAAAATCGCTGACTGTATCTAAATCCACCAGCATTTTCATAACCGGGTAGTGGCTGTAAATATTACGCCCGGGGAAGAAATACAGCTCCACAATCTTCATTTTTAACCTTATGTCCTCCTCATCTTGACGGTATCGTTACAAAGCGTTCGTCTAAATTAAAACGATACTCGCTTGGCAAAATGTGTACTTTTACATCTATTAAAGCCAGTGGCTGCTGGGGACTGGATTCTGAAACATTGGAATGTGTAACTTGACGTCCGTCTAAAACTGTAACCGTGCCGGAACCCACCACCTCAAATTCTTCTGTGCCATCAATAATAATGGCCGTATCTTCATCGATACCAATACCTAAAATATAGGGATTATGGGCAACAACCGCCAGCAGGCGGCCTATGCGCCCACGCTGTGCAAAATGTTGATCAACCACCACGTCTTTTATTAATCCAAGCCCAGGTGCCATCCGAATGATTTCTTTGCTGGGCGTGGCATCATCTAGGCCACCTACCAGCATGGTCTCACTCATAACTGAAGCACCGGCACTGGTTCCGGCAATTACCGTTCCTTGCTGGCAACTTTTAATTAATTCTCCTCCCAGCACACTGCCGCCCAAAATACCTGTTATGCGCAATTGGTCCCCTCCCGTAAAAAAGATACCGGTACTATTTTTCAAACAATCACAAAAGCGAGTATTGGCGGCTTCTTCTCTGTTTTGAATGGCAAGGACGGTTACTTCCTCAGCACCAAAGCCGGTAAAAATGCGTTGATATTGTATTCCTACATGAGGGTCGGAGCTGGCTGTGGAAAGGATTACTATATGTGCCTTTCTTCCCCCGGCCAGCTCAAAGAAACGGCGCAGAATTTTGCATTCACCCTTTTTATCTTCAGCCCCGCCGATTATTACTAGCTTTCCCCGCTGTTCCGTCAAAACAGCACCACCCCATTTTCTTACAATACAGCACTAAATAGAATTACCTTGATTCAGTCATCCTATACAATCTGCCGCTTACACAGAAGCTGCGGGTTTTCCTAAAACAAAAAAAACACGCAAATTGCGTGCTTGGCTTAACTCGCTTTTGCTTCCAACCAATTAAAGCTGAAACTATTTTAGCCTTTAACGGCAGGAAGCTCAATGGTGAAAGTAGTACCCTCCCCTGGTTTACTCTCTGCAAAAATCCGGCCATTATGTCTCTCAATAATGCGGTAAGAAATAGTCAGGCCTAAACCTGTGCCATTCTCCTTGGTGGTGAAAAAAGGATTAAATATTTTTTTAAGCTGGGCTTCAGTCATCCCGGTACCGGTATCAGCAAACTGGACTCTCACTTTGTCCTTATCTACCACGGTGGTAATTGTTAAATTGCCGCCGTTTGGCATCGCCTGGATGGCATTGGTGGCAATATTGAGGAAAACCTGTTTTATTTGGGCAGGATCCGCCTCAACTGCCGGCAAACGGGCAGATAAATTTTTATATATATTCACATCTTCAAGTAAAGACTTACTTTCAATTAAGAGCAAAATTTCTTCTAAAATAATATGTATATCAATTTTTTTTAAATTAGGAGCCGCCGGTTTTGCTAACAGTAAAAATTCTTTAATAATAAAATTTACACGATCAATTTCATCGATTAATAAAGAACAATATTCATATCCTTTTGACCCGGGACTAAACTCCTGTGCCAAGATCTGCAAAAAACCACGCATCGTGGTAATGGGATTGCGAATTTCATGCGCTGTTCCCGCTGCCAGTTCAGCCAAAAGGGAAAATTTTTCTAACTGCAGCAGCTCATTTTCCATTTTTTTAGTCCTGGTCACATCCTGAAAAACGCAAACTGCACCATCTAAAACACCCTTTTTACTAAATAGTGGTGCAGTATTAACAGAATAGTACCGCTCCCCTTCTGGCTCGGAAACCTGCAGTAAATATTGGTTGTATCTTTTTTTGTTTTTTATTGTGTCCGCTACCACTTTTTTTAACGCTTGGCCGGTTGAAGATGACCAACATTCCTTGGTAAGTAATTCTTCCGCCGCTTTATTTAAATAAATAACTTCATTGGTACTGTCTACAGATAAAACACCTATCCTTAAATCTGAAAAAATTACATCACACAATTGATTTTCTATTTCCATTTCCCGGCACTGCATTTTTTGCTCCTGCACATCTTTAGCCAAAAGCTTTGCCTGCATCTTTTGCAGCTCACTAACGCTTAAAACATCTGTAACCGGTTGGCAGATAAAGCCTGGCGCTTGTCGGGCTTCAGCGGTCTCGACCAAATAAAATATCACTTGACAATATTCTGATTTTTCTTGTTCCTTCGATATCCTGTTAATTATGCAATAAGGAAAATTGCGGGCAGCTATACTACCCAAAGTATTTAGGACCAAGTCGCAAAGAACCGGGCATTTATTAAGAAAATGTTTAAATGGACAGCTGTAGCTGATTAGTTCTAGTTTTTTTCCGTCATTTACTTGACAGGCATATGGACCACCACCGAGCTGATTTAAAAATTGTACAATTAGGCTGGCGAAATCTTTGCTCATCAAAGGACCATCAAGCTTTTGCTCAGCTCTGTACAAATCTTCAAGGCGCAAACCGTTTTTTACAGCTATTTTTTGTAGGCAGAACCGGCTATAATTGTCTGAAACCAATTCATTTAACAAGATATAGTCCGTTAAAGTGTACAAATCTTTTTTTCTCCGTTCCATCATTTTCCCCGCCTTATAAAATTTTTTTCAAGCGAGGCGTATCGGTAATGCCGGGAATGCGACCCCTTTTGGCTACCGGCTGGCCCTCGACTTCCTTAATGTCCATGGTCATGTCAATTGCCGGCGCGCGTGAAATAAAAGATCCTATACCAAATGAATCAATACCGGCTTCTGACAATGCCGGTAGGCGAGTTTCATCAATACCGCCGGAGGCAAAAAGTTTTACATGAGAGAAACCTGCTTGATCCAATCTAGCCCGTATTTCGCGTACTAAGCCCGGAGTTACACCGCCACGTTCTCCAGGTGTATCTAAGCGAATCCCATGTAAATTTTCACGTAGTGCCTTTGCCAAACGCAGTGCTTCCTCTGCCTCATCTTTAAAAGTGTCAACCAAAATAATACGTGGATCTTCAGGCGGCATTATTTCATGATAATACTCAGCTACCTTTAAAGTATCCCCAATAATTAACATTACAGCATGAGGAACGGTACCCATGGGCTCCTGTCCTGCCAGTTTAGCTCCTAAAATACAGCTGCAGCCGTCGACACCGCCAACAATTGCCGCCCTTTCCATCACAGGGGCAATGGCAGGATGAACATGCCGTGCACCAAAGCATATAACCTTCTTGTCACCCGCCAGCTCCTTACAGCGTCTGGCGGCAGTTGCCCATCCGCTGGAGCTGGCCAAAATTCCCAGGATAGCCGTTTCATACACGCCAAACTCACTATAACGTCCTTTGATGCGCAGAACAACTTCCTTCCGCGCAAATTTTTCTCCTTCCTGCAGTCCCCAGACTTGCACGTCTTTATTTTTGAGCAGGTTAATTGTTTCCTCGACACCGCACAGTACACCTTCTCCATTGGCGAAAATTTCTGCAGTTACTTCAGTGTCGTATTTTCCGGCAGCCTTTAATATTTCTAAAGTACGAATAAAATAAATGTCTGTGGTTGCCCCTGCCACAATTTCATCCTGATTGGCAGAATATAAAATACGATCTTTTTGAACATTGAACTGTTTGACATCTGCTAAATTGCGTAACTCGTTCACTATTTTCCCCTCCAGCTATGCTGCTCATTAATATTTTACCCAAGTCAGATAAGTTAATCTTATCACCAATTCGTTTATCTATTCCACATTAGGCTGAAAATTCCTTTTTTCAGAAACTATTTCCCTAAAATACTTTTCCCTATTAACTGTTAAAAAAAGACAAAAAATGCGTACCGGTTGCCCGGTACGCCAAACCCTACCGTCCGTTCATTAGAGCTCTTTCAGCGCGTTCAATAGCCAGCTTTACCAAGTTGCCACAATCGCGGGAAGACACACTGCCCCAGCCTTCGGAACGCACCACATCGGCTACACCCAATTCTTCGGCCAATTCTTCCTTTAACGCTTCAGACATAATCCTGTTACGTCTAGGACTCATTAGCCACACTCCTTTTTTGAACTAATGGATAGGGCTCTAAAAATATTGTTCCTCATTTAAACTGCAATATAGCTGGCAATATCTTAGTTATACTTTAATTTTTTCTTTACTTTTATTTATTATTAGTTAAAGAGCAAAAGTTTATTTTTTTCATAGTATAACAGTAGACAAAATCCTTTTGGAGGCTGCAATGACACGCATTGAAATTAACAGAAAAATGAAAAAGCTAAATTTTTATTTGCAGGGGCAGCTTTATAAAACTTACCCCATAGCCATTGGCAAACCAGAAACACCTACACCCCTTGGCGAGTTTGCAATTTATGAAAAAAATCCGCGGCCGCACCCTAGTCTAGGAACCCGCTGGATGGCATTTACCTACCAGAGGCATGGCATACACGGAACCTTTAATCCCTGGACCATTAATACCGCCGCCACTGCCGGCTGCGTGCGCATGTACAATGAAGATGTGGAAGAGATTTACCCGCTTACACCAATTGGTACACCGGTTATTATTTACGACCGTGAAGAAAAGATAAAAATACCCGAGCATGCCGACAAAGAAATCTATTTTGTCCGGCCGGGAGATACAGTAGAAAAAATTGCCAAGCGCTTTCGGATCACGCCCCAGGAATTAATCGAATTTAATAAGATAAAATACCCCAGCTATTTACACCCGGGAAAAATGCTGCTAATCCCTAAATATAAAAGGAGCTGAACTCAAAAGATCAGCTCCTTTCTTTATTAGCGTCCAATAAACATTTGCGTAAACATCATGCCGTAGGGTCCGCCGCTAACGGCGCCAATGCCAATATGGGTATATCTGCTGTTAAGTATATTGGCGCGATGACCCGGTGAATTCATCAAGCCGCTATGCGCACGTTCCACTGTAGGTGCACCTGCCAAATTCTCGCCGGCGATTCTATATGAAATTCCGGCCGCTTTCATCATGTCAAACGGGGAACCATAAGTTGGTGATTGGTGTGAGAAGTAATTTAAATTGATCATGTCCTGACTCTTTAAGCGGGCCAGCTTAACCAACTCTAAATCTACCTGCAAAGGATGTAAACCTAGTTTTGCCCTCTCTGCATTAA
>ERZ773359.3490-NODE-3490-length-17891-cov-6.064196_pt1 | contig 17891 bp, 13 predicted proteins | sample MGYA00374955_ERZ773359 | MGnify/ENA primary metagenome ERZ773359 (study PRJEB29098, sample SAMN04486028) | biogas fermenter metagenome | study: EMG produced TPA metagenomics assembly of the Biogas fermentation microbial communities from Germany - Plant 4 DNA1... | reverse complement strand
GTAGGGTTTCTCTCAACCCATCGGCTCGGTAGACATGCCGGGCACACAAAAAGGCTCGCTGGAGGGGCCTCCTTCAGCGAGCCTTTGATGTGCATGCTGGAAACCTCTACGGCTCCACCTTGACAACCCAACCAAAGGGATCAGGCAGCCTTCCGGTCTGAATGCCCGTCAGCGTATCGTACAGCTTCTGGGTGAGTTCGCCGGTCTTGCCGCCGCCAATTTCAATGACTCGCTCCTGGTATTCCAGCCTGCCGATGGGGCTGACTACCGCGGCGGTCCCGCAGCCAAAGGCTTCCACCAGCTTGCCAGCGGCGTGGGCCTGGAAAACCTCTTCCACCCCCAGCCGCCGCTCCACAGCGGGGATCCCCCAAGAGCGCAGCAGCTGCAGAATGGAGTCCCTGGTCACACCGGGCAGGATGCTGTCGCCCAAATCAGGCGTGATCAGCTCGCCATCAATGTTGAAAAACACATTCATAGCGCCCACTTCTTCCACATACTTGCGCTCAATGCCATCGAGCCACAGCACCTGGGCGTGCCCCTTGGCTTGGGCGTTCTTCTGCGCGAGCAGGCTGCCAGCGTAATTGCCCGCGGCCTTGGCAAACCCTGTTCCGCCCCGAACGGCGCGTACATAGTGGGGTTCCACGTAGATGCTCACAGGGTTCAGACCTTCTTCGTAATAGGCTCCCACTGGGGAGAGGATGATGATGAACTTGTAGGTGGTAGACGGACGCACACCCAGCACTGTGTCGGTGGCGATGATAAAGGGCCTAATGTACAGCGCTGTTCCCGGTGCCGTGGGAATCCAATCCTGCTCCAAGGCAACCAGCTTTTTCAAAGCCTGCAGGGCGAGCTCTTCGTCGAACGGCGGAATGCTCATACGCTCATTGCTGCGGTTCAGGCGGGCCATGTTCTGCTCCGGGCGGAACAGCAAGATCTCGCCCGCGGGCCCGCGGTAGGCCTTCATTCCTTCGAATACAGCCTGCCCATAGTGCAGAACTGCTGAGGCCGGGTCCATCTCCAGGGGACCGTATGGTACAATGCGTGCATTATGCCAGCCCTGTTGCGGGTTGTAATCCCAGATGAACATATGATCTGTAAAAACTCGTCCAAAGCCCAGCTTAGACGGATCCGGCTTGGGTTTTGGGGTGGTGGTTTTTACCAGGGTAATCTCCACGGATTAACACTCCTTCTAAGATTACTTATGCAATTATTTACTTCCGTTTTTCGTCAGCAATTCCTGCCTCAGGACATGAAGCTGTTTTCCCGTTCCCGACAGGTTCTGCTGCTTTGCGCACCCGTGGAGAAATCCGCTCACGAATGTAAAAGCCCATCGACGCCGCGCAAGTCGTAATCCTCAAAAACGGCACGCGAAATTTATCCGTTCGGCCGCCTATTCCAGATCGAACACGGGATACCAACCCAACAGGCTCAGCTGAGCGGCTTCCCGTTCCAACTGGTAAAGGGCCTGCAGAGCCTGGGGATGACCAGGTTCACTGGCGAACTCCACATAATAGAGCTGCTGGGCCGCGCTGACACGCATGCAGTGCAGGCTGCTAATGGGCAGATTTAGGTCGACAAAGATGCTCACCACCAGCGCCAAGCTGTCGGGTTCGGGTGCCAGTTTTACCAGGATACTAACCTGGCGCGCCCTCGGGGCGATCCCAAACTCTTTCCCCACAACTAGATAGCGCTCCTCTCCATCCAAACCAGCCTGGATGTACAATCCCTCCCGAGCCGCGAGTTCCAGCGCCTTGCAGTATGGCAGCACGGCCGCATCGACCTCGCCTGAACTCACCGCGGCGGCAACCGTAGCGCTGTTCGCGAAGGCCATGATCCTCGCCTTGGGAAAGACCTGCCCACACCCGTCGGCAGCCTCACCCTCCACGGCAGCCAGATTGTACCAGGCGGGCCTGCGTCCTTCCGCTTGCTGCAGGGTGCGGCCCAGTGCCCACGTGGAATCCTGCGCTGCTGCCCGCGCATACTGGCGCTCCCGGGACAGGCGCAGCAGAGTACGGGCCAGCGCCTCGCCATAACTTTCCTGGCCTTGGGGCATGCTGCTGCGGGCCCGGGCCAAGATCACTCCTTCCCGCACCGGTACATACACCGGGATGCCCATCTTCAGCTTGCGTTCTGACACCTGGTCTACCACGGCCAAGCGCCGGGCAAACAGCTGGAAAATCTCGCTGTCAATTGCCGTCAGTTCATTCCGCAAAGCTTCCAGTTGGTCCACTTGTGCTCATCCTCCGCTTCTTCAGGGTCTACCCGTCACTCCGTATGCTCCCACAAACAGGTCGAGGAACACCAGACCTAAAGCCGCCTCTACTGCAGGCAGTGCTCGCGGCACAAGGCAGGGATCATGGCGCCCGGTGATGGATAGGGTATCCTCCCGGCCTGCCTGGACATCCACCGACTGCTGGGGCAGGCCGATGGAAGGTGTTGGTTTCACCGCCACATTGACCACAACTGGCATGCCGTTGGTGATCCCCCCGTTCAAACCGCCATCATTGTTGGTCCGGGTACGCACCCGCCCCTCCTCGAGGCAGAAGGCGTCGTTGTTCTCAGATCCCCTGCGGGCACACACCTGGAAGCCGGCACCAAAGGAGACTCCCTTCACCGCAGGAATGCCGTACAGTAAGGACGCCGCCCGGCTTTCCACGCCGCCGAAGATGGGATCGCCCAAGCCTGGAGGCAGGCCCAGCACAAAGGCCTGGATCACCCCTCCCACAGAGTCTCCGCCGGCCCGGGCTGCTTCGATGGCAGCCTGCATCTCCCTGCCCTTGGTATCATCCACCACAGGAAAATCCTTTTTAGTCAGGGCATGGAGCAGCGGGGGATCTGGCCGCGCTAGGTCCAGGGGCACATCCTGCACCGGCCCGATCTGAGCCAAGCGGGCCGCGACGGTCACACCCCTTCTGCTCAAGATCTGCAGGGCGATGGCACCCGCCAAACAGAGGGGCGCGGTCAGCCGGCCGGAAAAATGCCCCCCGCCTCGGGGATCATTGGCCCCGGCGTAGCGAATCCAGCCCGTGTAATCGGCGTGGCTGGGGCGGGGCAGCTGCTGAAACTGGGTGTATGATTCGGAGCGCACGTCTTTGTTGGCCAGCAGGGCGCAGAGCGGCGTACCGGTAGTGCACCCTTGATAGAACCCGGAAACAATGGAAAAGGAATCCTCTTCCCGCCTCGCCGTGGACCATGGAGTCCGGCCTGGAGCGCGCCTTCGCAGAAAGGCCTGGATACTCTCTAGATCCAACTCCTCCCCAGGGGGCAGGCCGTCCAGCACCACCCCGATCTGAGGTCCGTGTGATTCGCCGAAGATGGTTATTCGCAAATGCTGGCCCCAGCTAGATACCACGCACATCCCCTCCTAAGCGCTGCAGTTCCTGGAAGAAAGTTGGGTAGGATTTTGCCACCGCCTCGCCACCCCGAATGAGCACCCCATGGCGGCTGTTGAGAGCCGCGATAGCTGCCGCCATGGCTATGCGGTGATCGCCACAGGAGTCAACCGTTCCTCCCGCGAGGGGCCGGCCCCCCTGGATAACCAGGGCATTACCGGAGACGGAGACCTCGGCCCCGATGCTCCGCAGCATGAGGCTGGTGGAAAGCAGCCGGTCGCTTTCCTTGAGGCGCAGGCGTTCCAGTTCTTCAATGATGACCACCCCTGGCCGCGCACAGGCGGCAACCGCTAAAATGGGCACCAGATCTGGAATCTGCGCCGCCCCAATGCGTTTTTCTGACCCGACTGGCAGCTGAGCCAGCTCCTCCAGGAGCGGCACGATGGCCCGATCCCCCTGCAGGCTGTGGGGCGCCAGTCCCTCCACCACCAGGGAGTGGCCTAAAAACTTGGCCACCAGCCAGAAGGCCGCCTGGGAATAGTCCGCCTCCAGGTGAGGGGGCTCCTGTGGAATGAGGTAGGCCTGCCTGCCCCTGACCCGCCAGCCCAAACCGGGAAGGGTTTCCACCGCCACCCCAAAATGGCTTAGCACTTGGCAGGTCAGCTCTACATAAGGTGCAGACTGCAGAGGTGTAGTGAGGTAAATACTGCTGTCCCTGTCCACTAAAGGCAGGGCCAGCAGTAAGCCGGTTATGTACTGTGAGCTGATGTGGCCGGGCACGTGGAAGACTCCTCCCTCCAGCCGGCCTTCCACCCGGGCCGGAAGATTACTGGTGCCCGGGAACTCCACGCTCACCCCCTTGCCTCCTAAGATATCTGCATATTCCCTCAACGGCCGCCGGGCAAGGCTTGGACTGCCCACAAACAGGGCAGTGCGGCCCAAAGCCGCGGCCACCGGCAGCAGAAAACGCAGGGTAGATCCGGACTCCCGACAGTCCAATAGCGCTGGACCCTCTCCCGGCGCTAACAAGGCCTGCAGGCAGGCCTTGGTGGCGGCAATATCGTGTCCTACATCGCCGGCCAGGCCCCATTCTGCTACCCTATCAAGCGAGACGCCGGCAAGAGCCGCGGCGATCAGGACCCGGTGGGCCATGCTTTTGGAGGGCGGTGGCGTGACGCTGCCCTGAAGGCGCGATGGGCCAACAAAAACTTCCTGCACACTTACACCTCCAGTTCAAAGGCGGCCAGAATGGCGCGGACGACCTGAGAATCCTCACCGCCGGAATCCACCTGCAAGTCGGCTGCTTCTGCATATAGGGGCCGGCGCCGTTGGTACAGAGCCCAGGCAGACTCCCGCCCCCGGTTGAGCAGAGGCCGCTCTCCTCCTGAGGCACAGCGCTCCCAAGCTGTCTCGAAGGGCACATCCAGGTAAATGACTAGCCCGCCCAGGCTATGGATGAGTTCGACCGTCCCTTGCTGCAGAACCGTGCCTCCTCCTGCCGCCAGCACCAGCGGCCCTTCTGCGCTGAGTTCCTCCTCAAGGCAGGTCCGTTCTAGCTGCCGGAAACCTTCCTCTCCCTGGGCGGCAAAGATATTCGGAATGGTCTGTCCAGCGCGCCGGACCACGCACTCGTCCAGGTCCGCGAAGGGCATCTGCAGACGCTGAGCCAAGAGCCGGCCCACATGGGTTTTCCCCGCACCCATAAATCCGCTGAGCACAAGCTTGAGGGGACTGCTTCTGAACACCTCCCAAGCTAAATCCCGCTCCATGCTCCCAAGTTCCCGTTCGAGCCTGGTGAAATCCCCATCGGGGTTCCAAATCTGCTGCGCAGCTAAGGCCTGGGCCAAGAGCATGCGCAGGCCCCCCTGGGCCCACAACCCTAGGGTTTTGGCCTTGAGCACGAGGCGCGTTGCGGTGGGATTATAGATGGTGTCAAATACAGCCTGGACGTTGGCCAGCTCCTCTGCTGGCACGGGCAGCCCCCCCACCTGGGGCCACATACCCACCGGAGTACCGTTGAGCAGCACATGGCAGCTCACTTGGTCCTGATAGTCCGCACAGTGCACGTGAGAAAACCCCAGGTTACAAACAAGAGCAGCGAGCTCCCGGGCCTGTTCTAATCTGCGGGCCCGGATCACGATTTCCTCCGCCCCAGCCTGTGCGGCTTCCACGGCCAACACCCTGGCCACGCCCCCCGCGCCCAAGATGCACACCCGCTTCCCCCACAGGGGAACGGCACAGCTGCGTAAACCTGCTCCGTCCGTGTTGTGCCCCACCCCGTGGTAGACCGTGTTCACAGCTCCGTAGACCTGAGCAGAAGGAACTAGACTCCGCAGAAAGGGGATAACCTTTTGCTTATAAGGGATGGTGCAGTTGAAACCATCCAGCTCGTCCACAAGCCTGGGCAGTTCCCTGGCGAGCTCGTTTTCCTGCAGTTCGTACAACCTATACTCCCCGCGAATGCCGGCCGCCTCCATGATCCGCTTGTGGATCCAGGGCGAAAGGCTGTGCTGCAGCGGCCTGCCGATTAACCCATAGCGGCGCACAGGCCTGCTCCCCCATGTCTCTCCTTTGGTATAGTCCATGCGCATGACTTATTCTCCCCATTACTAGAGCAACCCGTGGCCGCATCCACGGGCTGCTCTTTTCCGTTACTCGGTCAGACGTAGAAATTCGGCCACATCTGAGGCAGTTAAGCTCACAGCCGCTTCCCAGAAATCGGGTTTGGTCAGGTCCACTCCCAGGTGCTTCTTGGCCAGATCCTCCACGGTCATGCAGGCTGTATCCGCCAGCAGGGCCCGGTAGCGCTGGGCAAAGCTGCTGCCTTCTGCCTTGGCCCGAGCGTACACCCCTGAGCTGAACAGATAGCCGAAGGTGTACGGGAAGTTGTAAAACGGGGTCCGGGTGATGTAAAAGTGCAGTTTCGAGGCCCAGAAGTGAGGATGGTACTCCTTCAGGCAGTCCAGGAAGGCATCCTTTTGCGCCTGGAGCATCAGTTCATTGAGCTGCCGGGCACTGACCATGCCCTCTTTGCGCGCCGCGTAGAACCTGGTTTCAAAGAGGAAGCGCGAGTGGATATCCATGAAGAAGGCCACACTGCGCCCAATCTTGTCCTCCAAGAGGGCCAATTTTCCTTCTGGCGCAGCAGCCGCCTGAATGGCCCCATCTACCACCAGCAGTTCGTTGAAGGTGGAAGCAGTCTCCGCTACGTTCATCGCATAGCGGCGGCGGAACATGGGCTCATCTTTGAGCACAAATCCATGATACGCATGGCCCAATTCGTGGGCTAACGTGCCCACGCCCTTCACGGTGCCGGAATAGGTCATAAACACGCGGGATTCCTTGCTCATGGGGAAGGAAGTGCAGAACGCGCCTGGACGCTTGCCGCCTCTGTTTTCCCATTCGACCCAGTGGCTGCGCAGGGCTTTTTCGGTGAACTCGCCCATTTCCGAGCTGAACTTGCCCAGCTGCTCCACCACGAAACGGGCCGCTTCTGGGAAGGGGATCTCCCGGCTCGCCTCGCCCAAAGGTGCGTTCAGATCATACCACGCGATGCGGTCTAAGCCCAGAAGCTCCGCTTTGCGTTCCAGGTACTTGACCAGGTGGGGCTTGCCCGCTTCCACTGCAGACCACATGGCCTCTAAAGTCTCCCGCTGCATGCGGTTGATCACCAGAGGTTCGGCCAGCACATCCTCCCAGCCCCTGTTCTTATACAGGTTTAGGCGGAACCCAGCCAGGTGATTGAGGGTGCTGGCAAACAGCTCTTCTTCCTGAGCCCAGGCCTGCTCATACTGCTCAAACACCTGGCGGCGGAAATCAGGCTGGGGATCAGCCAGCAAGTTGGCAGCCTGCCCCATGGAGAGCTTCTGCCGTTCTCCATCCTTTTCCACTTCAACCTCCATCCTGCCCACCAAGGCATAGTAGAGCTGTGACCAGGCATGATAGCCATCTACCGCCAAGTCGGTGGCCAGATTTTCCCGCAGCGGATCCAATTTGGTCTTGGCTCGCTCGCGCCGTTCCACAAGGTAAAACTCCAGCTCCGAGAGGTCAGGATCGTGCAGGAGTTCCGCCCAGCGGCCATCGGGGATGCTCACCCAAAGATGATCGATCTGGGTCTGCACAGAGGCCAAGGCCGCGCTGATCTGCCCTAGATCCGCTTCCAAGAGGCGGGCCTGGGCATCCCGCACATCCTGGGCCGTCAAGCAGCCAACAAACGCAGATGCTTGGCTGAACTGCATGAGAATCTCCTGAAGCTCTTCCACGAGACGCTTAAACTCTTCCGCCGTCAAATCCGGTGTCAAGCCTGGCGCCCACGCTGCCAGCTGAGCGATGCGCTCTTTGACCCCAGTTAAGTGCGTACGCAGTTCAGGAGAGGAGCTGCCTCCTGGGAATATGCTGTCTAGGTCCCAATTTGGTCGAATGCTGTCCATACTAGTCTCCTTTCTCAGTCCACAAGCCTGAAGCGTGCAGTAAAGTGCCGCAGGATAGGCGGTTCATATTCAAAGGCTACGCCCTTAATCTTATCCTTCTGGGCGCACACCTTGAGCATCGAATCGGCGATGTAGCGCATGTGATTGTCGGTATAAGTCCTCCTGGGGATGGTCAAGCGGAGCAGTTCCAAATCTGCTAAGCCGTCTTCCCCGGTCTGCGGATCCCGGCCGTAGAGCAAAGAACCGATCTCCACAGCTCTGATGCCGCTTTCTAAGTATAAAGCAACGGCAAAGGCATGGGCGGGATACTGGGTCTTGGGCATCTCCGGCAGGATGCGGCCCACATCCACAAACACGGCATGCCCACCGATGGGTGCTTGGACGGGAACGCCCGCATCCAGCAGCTGTCTGCCCAGAAACTCCACTTGGCTGATGCGCTGGCGCAGGTAATCCTCCTGCACAACTTCTTTCAAGCCCAGGGCCAAGGCTTCCATGTCCCGGCCGGCCAGCCCGCCATAGGTAGGAAAGCCTTCGTAGGGAACTACCAGGGCCTGGCAGGCTCTAAACAGCTCTTCATCCTCTTTCACTGCCAGGAGCCCTCCGATGTTCACCAAGCCGTCCTTCTTGGCGCTCATGGTCAGAGCATCGCCGTAGGAGAACATCTCCCGCACAATCTCTGGAATACTTCGCTGTCCGTAGCCTGCTTCCCTTTGTTTGATGAAATAGGCGTTTTCAGCAAATCGAGCGCTGTCAATGATCACGGGAATGTTGTACTTTTTGCCCAAGGCGTAGGCACCGCGCATATTGGCCATGGACACGGGCTGGCCGCCCACACTGTTGCAGGTGACGGTGGTGATGATGGCGGCAATGGACTCGGCACCGTGCTCCTGGATGAACCGCTCCATGGCTTGGAGATCGAAGTTGCCCTTAAAGGGATACTCGGTGCTGGTATCCAGGGCTTCGGGCGTGATGAAGTTTACCGCGAGAGCTCCTGCCAGCTCAATGTGGGCTTTGGTGGTGTCAAAGTGCATATTGCCCAAAACGTACTTTCTACCTTTGCGCACCAGATAGGGAATGATGATCTGTTCAGCCCCCCGCCCCTGATGGGTAGGCACCACATAGCGGTAGCCGGTGAGCTCCTGGACTGTTTCTTCTAAGTGATAAAAGTTGCGACTGCCCGCATAGGATTCATCACCGAGGAGCAAACCCGCCCACTGCCTGTCGCTCATGGCACCTGTGCCGCTGTCCGTAAGCAGATCTATGTACACGTGTTCACTGCGCAATAAAAACGGGTTGTACCCCGCCTCAATCATGCGCTGTTCCCGTTCCTGCCGGTCCAAGAGCCTGATCGGTTCGACCATCTTGATCTTAAAAGGTTCCGGTTGATACATCAGTTGGCACTCCCTTCCAGTTCGCCGAGTTTGTTCGGTTCTTATTAAGACAATTACTGTTTCTTAACCAGAATCCCTTTCCACAGTTGGTAAACTTTTGCTTGCCACCAGCTGGTAACCGTGCTATATTGATAAAAGGCATATTAAGACAATGCAAAGGAAAGGAGGCATCAGAGCATGAAATCCCTACGGATCTTGTGGCGTTACATGAGCAACAATCGACTACTATACCTCGGGGCAATCCTGTCCGTGGCCTTGGCCGCGTTAGCCAGTATCTCCGGACCTTTAGTGATACGGATCACGATAGACTCGGTCATCGGAGATGCACCTGTCGCGGCACCGCCGTTGATACGCAGCTTTGTAGAAGGCATAGGCCAAAGATTTTGGGTCCCTGGGATAGTGTTGATTGTCATCACAACATTCCGGGGACTTTTTATGTTCTTAAGGGGCCGGCTGTCCGCACAGGCCAGTGAAAGTATTGCTAAAAACATCCGAGACCGCATCTATGACCACATTCAACGCCTGCCGTACAAGTACCATAAGGAGGCTGATACGGGGGATCTCATGCAAAGGTGCACCTCGGACATTGACACCATCCGCCGGTTTTTGGGCGTGCAGCTCGTGGAAGTGGGCAACGGCCTCTCCCTACTGCTGTTAATCGCCACCATCATGTTCCGGGCGGACCGGCGCATGGCCTTGATTTCCATGGCCATGGTACCGATCCTGTTCACCTTCGCTGTGGTGTTCTTCCGCAAGGTCAAGGAAGCCTTCAGGGAAACAGATGAGACGGAAGCCCAGCTCACTTCGGTGCTGCAGGAGAACCTCACCGGGATCCGGGTAGTGCGCGCTTTCCACAACCAGGACTACGAGATCAAGCGTTTCACCGCCAAGAATGAAGTGCACAGGGATAAGGTGTACCGTTTGATCTGGCTCTTGGCGTGCTACTGGTCTTCCAGCGATCTGCTGGCTTTTTCCCAGATCGGCCTGACCTTGGTCGCGGGAGCCTACTTCACTTCCCGGGGAGAGCTGTCCATCGGCACCCTGGTACTGTTCACAAGCTACACAGGTATGCTGGTTTGGCCCGTGCGCCATTTGGGCCGCATCCTCACCGACATGGGTAAGGCCCTGGTGGCCGCGGAACGGCTGGAGGAAGTGTTTGCCCAACCCCAGGAGGTGCTCTTCGAGAATCACGAGCAGCCGCCTATTCGGGGCCACGTGGTGTTCGAAAATGTATCCTTCGGCTATGAACCCGGGCAGCCTGTGTTGAAGAATGTGAGTTTTACGGTCCTGCCTGGACAGACCGTGGGCATCCTGGGCCACACCGGCTCAGGTAAGAGTTCCCTGGTGCAGCTCCTAGCGCGCCTTTATGACTATGATCAAGGTTCCATCAAGGTGGATGGCGTGGAGCTGAAAAACATCGACAAACGCTGGATCCGCAGGAACGTGGCTGTCGTTCCCCAAGAACCGTTTCTGTTCGCCAAGACCATCCGGGAAAACGTGACCCTAGCCAGAGGTGAGGTGCCCGATGAGGAGCTCTATGCCGTCTGCAAAGAAGCCGCCATCCACGATGTGGTGCTCAGCTTTGAGCAAGGCTACGAAACCTTAGTGGGCGAACGGGGCGTCTCCCTCTCCGGTGGACAGAAGCAGCGCGTGGCCATCGCCCGGGCGCTGATTACCCAGAGCCCCATCTTGATCTTCGACGACTCGTTGAGCGCGGTGGATACGGAAACGGAGCTGGCCATTCGCAATGCCCTGAAGAAGAGGGCCCAAAAAGCTACGACTTTCCTCATCTCTCACCGAGTGTCCAGCCTATCCAGCGCCGACCTGATCCTGGTGCTGGAAGATGGGGAGATCGTCGAACGGGGAACCCACACAGAACTCATGGAGCAGAATGGAACCTATCGACGCATCTGGGATATCCAGAACCGTCTGGAAGCCGAACTCGCGGCACAGGAAGAAGGTGAATAAATTGCAGCCGGAATGGCAAGAAGAAGTCTATGCCGAGAAAATAGATGTGGGGCTGTGGCGCCAGATCCTGCGCCTCGCCCGTCCCTACAGGCGTTACATCGGCTGGGCTATTGTCAGCACCGTCGCCCTGGCAGTGGGCGATGCCGCTTTTCCCTACATGACCAAGATCGCCCTGGATCGTTTCGTGATCCCCCAGAACACACAGGGGCTGGGCTGGTTCGCCGCCGCCTATGCCGGCTTGGTGGTGTTTCAGTCCTTCAACATCTACCTGTTCATCTCCATGGCCGGCAAAGTGGAGTCGGGTCTGACCTACACCATCCGCAACGAGGGTTTTGTGCACCTGCACAGGCTGTCCTTCTCCTTCTATGACAAGCGGGCTACGGGGTGGCTGTTGGCCCGGCTGACCAGCGATGCCAACAGGCTGGGTGAGATCGTGTCCTGGAGTCTGATTGACCTGCTCTGGGGAGCTGCGGCCATGTTGCTGTATGTTGTGGCGATGCTCGTCCTCAACTGGCGCCTGGCCCTGCTCACCATGGCGGTCATACCTCCCTTGGCGGTGGCCAGCATCTACTTCCAACGGCAGATCCTCCGTTCCTACCGGGAAGTGCGCCGCCTGAACTCGCGCATCACGGGGGCCTTCAGCGAAGGGATCATGGGTGCAACCACGACCAAGATCCTCAGCCGGGAGGAAAAGAACCTGGAGGAGTTTGCCGACTTGACCCGCAGCCACCGGGCCATGAGCATCAGGGCGGCCACTTTTTCCGCACTGTTCATGCCCATTGTTCTGGTTCTGTCCAGCGTGGGCACGGCCCTCACCCTTTGGCGCGGCGGTACAGGTGTGGCCTTCGGCACCATCAGCTACGGGGTCCTGGCGGCCTTCATCTCCTACGCCGGGCAGTTCTTTGACCCGGTGCGTGAAATCGCCAGGATCTTTGCGGAGCTGCAGATGGCCCATGCAGCCGCCGAGCGGGTGATGGGACTGCTCAACACTGTGCCGGAAATCCAGGACCGCCCGGGGCTCAGAAACGACTGGCCCAAACTGCGGGGTGCTATCCGCTTTGAGAACGTATCGTTTGCCTACAACCCTCAGGAGCCGGTTCTGGAGAACTTCAACCTGGAGGTTCAACCCGGGCAGGTGGTGGCCCTGGTGGGGGAAACCGGATCGGGCAAGAGCACCATCGTTAATCTGGTCTGCCGCTTTTACGAACCAACCCAGGGACGCATCCTGATCGATGGAGTGGATTACCGAGAAAGGCCCTTGGCCTGGCTGCAGAGCAATCTAGGGTGCGTACTGCAGAACCCCCACCTCTTTTCCGGCACCATCCGGGAGAACATCCGCTACGGGAAGCTCACGGCCACCGACGAAGAGGTGGAACGAGCAGCCAAGCTGGTGAACGCCCATGATTTCATCATGCGGCTCCCCATGGGCTACGACACGGAGGTCGGCGAAGGAGGGGGACTGCTCTCCACTGGGCAAAAGCAGCTCATCTCCTTTGCTCGAGCGATCCTAGCCGATCCGGCCATCTTCATCCTGGATGAAGCCACCTCCTCCATCGATACGGAAACGGAGCAGCTGATCCAAAAAGCCATGGAAACAGTGCTCAAGGGGCGCACCAGCTTCGTGATCGCCCACCGGCTTTCGACCGTGCGTTTCGCCGACTTAATCCTGGTGATCCGGGACGGCCGGGTGCTGGAACAGGGCACCCACGAGGAGCTGCTCAAAGCAAGGGGCTACTACTACCGCCTGTATACCAACCAGTTCTTGGCAGACTGAATGCTGACCAGAGGCTCAGGCCCGACCTGAGCCTTTGGCGCGTTCAGGCAAGAAAAATGCCGCTGGGGGAGGACATGGGCGCGTTGCCTACGAATATTGATCCAACACTAACCAAAGGAGGCCTTGCTCCATGGCTGGTTTGCAATTCCTTACCTGGCTGCAGGAACACGGCAGTCCTGCCCTCACCGCCTTTTTCCGCGCGGTGACCAATTTGGGGTCGCTGGAGTTCTATATGCTGGCCATACCCCTCATCTACTGGCTGGTGGACAAGCATTTCGGTTTCCGCTTTTCGGTGTTCTTCATCTTCTCGGCTTACGTCAACTCAGGACTGAAACACATCTTCCACACAGAGCGGCCGCCGCGGGAGCTGCGCCTGGTGACCCAGGAAGGGTACTCCTTCCCCAGCGGCCACGCTCAGGGCAGCACCGCTTTCTGGGGCTTTCTAGCCCTCAAGCTGAAAACCCGCCTAGCCTGGATTGGTGCTGCGGTGTTGATCTTTTTGATCAGTTTTTCCCGCCTTTACTTGGCGGTACACTGGCCCATCGATGTGCTGGGGGGAGTGGTCATTGGCGCGGTACTGCTCTTCGCCTACTCGTTTGTGGCCGAAACAGATCTGCTCCAGATCCCCCTGCGTGCCTGGGTGCTAGGCTCCGTTTTGGCCGCGGCCATCCTGTACCTTATCCACCCAGCAGGCGACGGCCCCATGACCGCAGGTTTTCTTTTGGGAGCCCTCCTTGGTTACAGGCTGGAGCTCCTCTATGTACGCTTCCAAGAAGAGGCCACGGCCCTGCAGAACGTGGCCAAAGCTGTGCTTGGCTTGGCCGTTCTCTTTCTGCTGCGGATTGCTTTGAAACCTCTCGTGGCCTGGCTGCCCGCCGGCTTGAGCGTAGTTGTGCGCTATGCCCTGTTAGGCCTGTGGGCCAGCCTTGGCGCACCCTTTGTCTTCACCAAACTGGGCTGGCATAAAAAGCCCAGTGTAACAATGGTCAACTGAACTGAGAAAGCGAGTGATAACCATCTCTAAGCTCTACTACACCCAACCCTGGCGGCGGGAACTGAACACGGAGATCATCTCCCAACAGCAGAAGGGGGATCACTACCTGGTGGTGCTCGCTGAAACCATTTTCTACCCCACCGGCGGCGGCCAGCCCCATGACCTCGGAACCATTAACGGCGTGCCCTTACTGGACGTGTTCGAAGCAGAAGGCACCATCTACCATGTGCTCCCTGAGCCTCTATCGGGCACCAGTGCCACCGCAGTCCTAGACTGGGAAAGACGCCTGGACCATATGCAGCAGCACAGTGGGCAGCACCTGCTCTCGGCCATTTTCCAAGATGAGTACGGCTACAGAACAGAAAGCTTCCACCTCGGCGCTGAGTACTGCAGTATCGACATCACCGCAGCAAGCATTTCACCAAAGGAACAGGTCAAGGTGGAAAGGCGGGCCAACGAACTGATCCTCGGCGATCTGCCCGTCCTCACCTACACGCTCGAGCCCGATAGATTTCAGCATCTGCCCCTGCGCAAGATCCCAGACCGGGAAGGACCCCTGCGCATCGTGGAGATCCAGGCCTTCGACTTCTCCCCCTGTTCTGGGACTCACGTGGAAAGGACTGGCCAGATCGGCCTGCTCAAGATCCTCAGGACTGAGAAGTACAAAGGGATGACCAGGGTATACTTCCTCTGCGGCAACAGGGCCCTGGAGGATTATCGCCGCAAACACGAAATCTGTTTTGACCTGGTTGCTCTGCTGGCCGCTCCCGAACCAGAGCTGGGCCAGAAAATCCGCGCCGAGCTGGAGCGCAAGAAGGAGCTGGAAAAACGCCTGGAAGACCTCAAGGCCGAGCTGATCCACTTCCGAGCTCAGCAAGTAGTAGGCGCAGCTGCCAGTCCCTACTATTTGGATCTGCCCGACACCAGCGTTGAGGAAGCCCAACAGCTATCCAGGGCGGTGCTGGCACTAACCCAAGGAATGGTTGTGATCAAACTGGGTGAAAGGGTAATCTTGTCCCACAACCTAGCCGATGGGCCTGCCCTGGGACAGCTGGTGAAGGAAAAAGCGCACCCCCTAGGCGGCCGGGGCGGAGGCAGCCCTACTGCCGCTCAGGTGTACTTCGCCGATCCCGATGCGCAGCAGGCCTTTCTTGCGCTGCTGGAGGAGGAAGTCGGGATCAACAGGTCTGTATAAATTTTCAGAAATGACGCAACATGACGAACTTTGTCGGTAGGAAAAGTAAAAAATCCGTCGAATAGCCCCTTAGTGAATTCGTGCACAAAAGGGGCTGGTTTTCTTGTCCAATTGGGTTGGGGCCGCTGCAGGGCATTTTCTCATGGAGTGCGTGCAGACCTACGATGCGGTACGCCTCCTGGGCCGTCCCACGCAGTGGTCGAGGATTGGCTCTTTCGCCGCCCTGCAGGCCCTCGCTACAGTCGTCTTGACGCACGTGATGCCCTTAGTCGAGCTGCGCTTCCTGCTTCTTTCCGTAAGCAGCCTCGTCTTCTTCATGTGGGTGTTCAACGTGGGCATGTTCCCCGATGCCCTCTTCGGTTACCTCATCCCCCACTCCCTGCACGCGATCGGAAGGGCCATCTTCTTACCTCTCTTCGCCTACCGCTTTCCCCAAATGTTGGAGACTCCTTGGTCTGCCCGGGCGGGCTGGTTATCTGATGACTTAACCGCTTACCTGCCCAGTCTCATCTTGGCCGCCTTCTTTCTCCTTACTGAAACATCTGAAACTGGCCAAGGGGTGCAGAACTCCGGGCGCCCCCGTTACTTTGGCTGGTTCTTGATCTTTTTGAGCATGGTCATCTCCAGTTATCAGACGTCGGCAGCTCTTAAGTCAGCAACCCACCCTGATGGGCACTACCTGAGCGTTCTCGGTCTGCGCCTCGTTGTCTTCCCCATTTTGGTGTTCATCCTGCACCAGTCTTCTCAGCGCGAAGCCAAGAACGAAAAGGTGCTCCAATTCCACCTCAGGCGGAGCAGCATTCAGGAAGCAGCTCTGCAGACCATGCGGGAAGAGCGGCATGACCTGCTCAATGAACTGACCCTCATTTCCACCTATGTGCAGCTGGGCAAAACAGAAGAAGCGCTGCAGGCAATCGCCTACAGCGCAGCCAAACTCTCTGATCGCCACAACTATTCCACCCTGCCGGCGGACGCCTGGAGCACAGTGCTGCGCGTCAAGCAAGCTGAAGCACAGCGCCTGGGGATCGAGTTCTCCTTGGCGGTGGAAGCAGAACCTCCCGAAGATTTCCACGAACAGCGCCTGCTGCCCAAGGTGATCATGAACTTGGTGGATAACGCCTTTGCCGCGGTGATGCAGCAAAAAGAGCCCTGGGTCAGACTGTCCTGGTCAGTGGATGCCTACGGACGGCGTCTGCTCGCAGTGAGCAACAATGGGCCGGAAATCAGCGCCCTCGACCGACGGAGGATCTTCCGAGCCGGGGTCACTTCCAAGCAGGACCCTTCGGGCAACCACGGCTGGGGCCTGGTGATCTGCAACCGCATAGCCGAAGAGCTGGGCGGCACACTTACCGTCACCAGCTCACCTGACTTGACCGTGTTTACATTGGCCCTGCCTCCTGCACAGAGGCAGGAGCAGCTCCCAGCTACTTAGCACGGTAGGGAACCAGCTCATCCCGGCCTTTGCAGATCATGCCGCCTGGAATGGAGCCACGCACGGACGTGAGGGGATAGATCAAGCTGCCTGCTCCGATCAGGGTGCCCGGATTCAGCACCGCATTGCAGCCCACTTCTACTCCGTCCCCCACAATCGCTCCGAACTTGCGCATACTGGTCTCAATTACCACATCTCCGATGCGCACCTTCACCGGCTCTTTCGTGGATTTGAAGTTGGAGACGATCGCGCCGGCCCCCAGATGCGCGCCGCGTCCCAGAATGGAGTCTCCTACATAGTTAAAATGGGGCAGCTGCACACCGGAGAACAAAATGGCCTGCTTGACTTCACTGGCATTGCCCAGAACCACTCCATCGCCGGCAATCACATTACCGCGTACAAAGGCATTGGGTCTGATCTCGCAGTTTTTTCCAAAGAGGGCTGGCCCCTGCAGCGTGGCCGTGGCGGCCACGGTGGTACCTTCACCAACCCATACTCCAGGCGCGACCTCCCGGTAGGTGGAGCGCTTCTCCTCAATAAGCTCTTCTAAGAGCTGAGCGATGCGGGGGATCACTTCCCAAGGATACTGGATATCAGTAAACAGATCAGCGACGGGACAACCTTCTAGACTGAAAAACTCCTCTAGTTTGAGCACTGACAACACCCCTAACTCTCGTTTTCACGGTTGAAGAAAGAGCCTATCCACACCCCGCCGGCAAAGAGGGCTAGGCAAAGCACCCACTCCCAGCCCCACCGGGGAAAACCCGGGAAGGCTGCTCCCAGGGAACCCAGCATCAGGCCTAGGATGGCATAGTAGATCTGTCCGAATCTGCGCTCGAAGAACCAGTTCATAGCCTTAGACAACAGCACCAGGCCTGGAACGAAACCCAAGGCCGCAGGAAGCAGTATGGCCAGATCAAGACGGGCAACCGCCCCCAACAACTCTTCATACAGGCCCAAGGCCAGAAGCAGCATTGATACGCTCAAACCGGGAACAACCAGGGCTGCGCCCACTATGGCACCCTTCAGTACATAAGCGAACAGCCCCAGGCTCTCCCAAAGCTGCCCGCTGGCGGCCGGGAGCCCGCTCACAACCAGGAGTAGACAGGTACCCGCAATAAGGCTTAACCCATGGGACAGGCCAAAACCCTGTGCGTTAGCTAGCCTGAAGACAGAAGGCAGCCCGGCTAGCACTAGACCAAAGAAAAAGTACACGGTGGGCAGGGGATAGCAGGTAATCAGAAACTGCAGGGCCCTGCTCAAAAACAGCACACAGGCTCCCGCTCCCAAACCGAGGGGCAGGAAAAACCGCAGGTGCCCCCGCCAATTCTCCAGGGGCTTGGCAATGGCGGCCACGATGGGTTCATACAGCCCC
>ERZ773359.3489-NODE-3489-length-17898-cov-15.843076_pt1 | contig 17898 bp, 10 predicted proteins | sample MGYA00374955_ERZ773359 | MGnify/ENA primary metagenome ERZ773359 (study PRJEB29098, sample SAMN04486028) | biogas fermenter metagenome | study: EMG produced TPA metagenomics assembly of the Biogas fermentation microbial communities from Germany - Plant 4 DNA1... | reverse complement strand
CACTCTCCACACACGGGACAATAGAGTTTGAATTGGACTAACGTAGGATTGAAATCCCGAAGCGGGCGTTCTGAAGGGAGGCCCATATGTAGTTTACATTGGACTAATGCAGGATAAAAACCCAGGTTTGAACCCTTTGCACCAGATCCATCACGGGATGGAAACCAGTATAGATGAGCATATCTCCCTCCGCGGTACAAGATAGAAGTACGGTGAAATGGTGTGAGACTCCTTCTAAAACTCCAGGCAGCTGCCGACCAGAAAAATATCTCCCTCGATTACAACAAACTGCAGGGGTTCGTCTACCGCCTGCTCCACGAAAGCGGCTACCCGGGCATCCATGACAAAGAGGGCTATAAGTACTTCAGTTTCTCAAACGTCTTCCCCTACGACGATATGAAAGAAGGCGATATCCGGAACTTCATCCTTGCCTCACCAAACAACAACGTCATCGAAACGATTGCCGCGCACCTCATAACCTACAAGGATAAGCCGATCCACATCGGCGACTGCTCCTTCGCTCTCCGTCGCGTTGATAAGTTTAATTACACCCTTCCCCCCGCCCCGGTACGAATAATCTCTGCAACCCCGATCATCATCAGGATCCCGGAATACAATTACGACCGCTACAACGTGCCAGCCACCGAGCGCATGCCCCGGTACGTCTACTGGCGGCCAGCGATATCCTTCGACGCCTTCGTCAAACAACTCTCGGAGAATCTGATCAAGAAGTATAATGACTATTACGGCACAGAGATCGCCACAACAACCCTCTTCGAGCAGTTCTTCTTCCGAAAACCGGTGTATACCCGGATCATCATCGATGGAAAGAGTTACGGCGTTGCGGCAAGCATGTGGGAATTCTTCTGGAGCCACATGACCCCGATCCAGAAACAAATCATTGGGTTCGGGCTGAATACAGGGTTTGGAGAACGGAACAGTTTTGGATTTGGGTTTGTAAACATCGCAAACCCACGAAAACCTGCCGGATCTACTCGATAAAAGCATTGGGATCGCGGCGATCGACCAGCAGCCCGAGGTCCCGGTCGTATACAGCGTCCACAAAGAGCATCCCCTCACTCGCAGAAATCCGGCCTTCGCTCTTCAGCCGGTGATACTGCCCCCGACTGAGCGGGAGCGTGTACTGCATCGCACCATAAATATCCCCTTCCTGACTGCAGTCAAAGTACTCAGTCCTGAATATCTCAGGGACTGCCTCAATTGAATTAAACAGCCGGTAAAAGTCGGATTCGCTCCGATCCGCGTTTGAGAACGGAACTATCGCATTGACAACCTCTGTAAACACCCTCCGTGTCTCGGAGAAGATCTTCTCATCTCCCCCAAACCCATCCCGATAAACCCGGTCTGTCGCTTCCTGCACCAGCCACTCGTGCAGCAGATCCATACCCGCAAGCTCGTCAAGCGTGCGCGCGACAAGGTGTTCGTCGTAGATGTACGTATCCTGCTCTGACCCTCTGGTGAAGACATACACCGCAGAGATCCCCTTCTCCCGTTTCCGATTGACGCGCCCGAACCGCTGAATCAACGCATCCATTGGAGCCGGTTCAGTGTAGCAGACATCATAATCGATATCAAGGGAGACCTCAATCGCCTGTGTCCCGACGAGCAGGTCAAGCGAATCAACCTCCTGCTCGATCCGCTCACGATCGCCCAGGGTGAACCTCGAATGCAACAACCCTGACCGGGGCTGGATCTCCCTCAGGGCGTCGTAAACCCCCTGAGCCTGCCTGACCGTGTTACACACGACAAGCACTCGCTCCTTGTTCAGGAGCCGATCCCTGATCTCATCGATGTGGTCATAGATATCCCCGTCGAGGAGGCTACATCTGTGTCTGGTATACTCACGAAGTTCTGATCTCTCCATCGTCAGGGTGGTTGCGATCTCCAGCGTCTCCGAGAAGAGTTTCAGGACAAACTCCGGCAACGTCGCTGACATCAGGAGGATCTTCGCATCCAGTTCGTTCTTTACGAATTCGCACATCGATAAGATGAGGCCGACGGTCCTTGCATCATATGCATGGATCTCATCAAGGATGAACGTCCCCTGATACATCTCCAGGAGACCCATCTCGTAGCCCTTGATGGAGAAGAGATGTTTCAGTGACTGGAACGGCGTCATCACCTTGTAGGGGCTGTAGATCTTTCTTGCCACATCCCGCATCAACCTGGATTCATGGGGATCGTCATACAGCTTTGAGAGGTAGTATGCTGCTTTGCCGTGGAGGAGGGAGACCGCCCCCTCGTCGCTGTACCGAGGAGCCAGCCGCTCGGTGAGCCTCCGATACATGGCATTGATGCTTGCTGTGTATGGAAGCGAGTAAAATATCCTGTTCCCACCGGCCCGATTGAGATTATTCGTCGCCCAGAAGAGCGCCGCCTCGGTCTTCCCCGAACCCGTGGGGGAGATGACGATGGCGTCCCCTTTCGTCTTCCGGCACATCTCCTGAATACTGGTGTAGGTCGGAAACGCAAACACCGCATCAAGCGACGGCAGGGGTTTGAGCACCTTCCGGACGCCCCCTGACGCCAGGTAGTCAGAGGTGTTGACAAACCCCTTCCCGAAGATCCCCACATATTTTAACCTCTCCCGGCACTCCGGGTTTCGGATACACCGAAAACCTGCCCGGAGGACCTGTTCCCATGATTCCCCGGTATACCCGGTGATATCGACCGGTACAAGGCGGGTCTGCTCGCCGAAACACCGGTCTGCCAGGGGGGGATACGCATCCTGGAACCTGAGAAGTCCTGGTATGTTCGGTATGACCTCAGCAAGGCGATCCTGGAACGTTGGTTCGTTGACGAGCCCACCGGCAGGATCAGCGGCATACCGTATGAGTTCATCGAGGTCTTTGTGGTGCGTGAGGACAAGCAGCTTGACGATATCAGTATCCCCGTCAGGTAACGCATCCACGAACGGGACCGAGAGGATCTCGTGCCGGTAGTGCCAGGGTTTCCCACCATTCAATCGGTTCTGGAACCCGGTGGCGGCTTTTCCAAAATCGTGAAAAAAGAGGGCGTTGAAGACAACCCGGTAAAAATCGGGATATCCTGTCTTTCGATCGATATCCGGGTAGCACTCCCGGAGCGATGAGAAGACACTGAGGCAGGCACGGGTGTGCGCCTCGAGGCTTTCTCCATCGATCTTTGCTTTAATTTGAGAATTCATGGAGATATACGCCCACGCTCCTCTCCGGATCCAGGTATCCAGGTGAGATCGTCTGCGGCGAGTCCACGATGCAGTAAGGCGTCACCTTCAGCGGTTTTCGTTCAGCCTCATCGGTAAAATCCGATGGCAGGGAGACGACCTGCCCGGGGATATTCCCGGTAAACGGGACGATCGTGTTCTTTATCTCGACGTTCTCCTGTTCGATGATCGTGACTCTATCAACCGCCTCTACCCAAGCAAGGTCAGACTGTCGCCCCAGAAGAAGATTGTAGCGGGGTCGTTTGAGGTAATCCTCAAACGTCAGGTCAGTGAGGTAGAGTGTCAATGTGCAGTCGTAGAGGAACTCACGGTTGATGATATCAGTGCCGCGGAATGAGGTAGGTTTGGTCTTCTTCTCGTCCCCGTAGATACGAATCCGCTCAAGATCAAGACCGGTCCCTTCCGCAACAAAGTCATACCCAACCCGCAGGTCATGCAGGTGTACCTTCTCCCCCTTTGCCGCGGAGAGAAGCCCGTAGATCGTCGTGATCGGGGGGACCCGGTAGGTCGGCTGGTATGAGGCCATGAACATAGGGTAGCGGAAGGATGCGGTCATCGCACGTATTGTAGCACGGAGAACATCCATCCTCATGCCTCGAAGAGAGCGTTGTTTCCTGAAATTTCCTGGATAAATCCGTCGATGGCCTTCACCGGCGTGGTCACCGTGAGCGTCACTCCTTCAGGGGCCTTAAACTGTATCAGTTCCTTCTCGTTCTCGGTTCCGAATCCGGGAAGTATGCCAACATATACCGAGGAGAGCAGGTCATCCTGGTAGTCTTCGAGGACAGCATAGAGCGCATCCAGATTGATGAGACCCTGTTCGTAGTCCTGGTGGGGGAAGACATTCATGAAGATGTTGTTTCCGCTATTCAGGACCGCCAGGATGATGACCTTCGGTGTGACGTCGGTGTGGTGGAGGGTTTGCATGGCCCCGCCGTTGAGGTACTTGAGCGCAGCGAGGGTTTCAGTCACCCTCTTCTTCTTCAGGTCTGACGGTATGGCGTAGCGTTTCGTGTCGTCCCCAACCGCCATACCCTCAGCCTCGCACCGCTGCACCAGGTCTTCGGAGAGGTTCTTCGATCCAGGTTTGTCGATAGCGGTGAACGTTCCAGCGCTATCAAGGTCGAGGGCGAAGATCCCTTTCAGGATATTGCTGTAGAACTGGTGGTTATAAAGGACCGGATCCCCCTCGAAATCGCGGTTCATCACGCCGAAGTCAGACGTGACCCTGATCGGGAGTCCGATCAGCGGTGAGCACTTCAAGGGAGATACCCTTGTCACGGTTACGTTCTGAGCTTTCTTCTTTCCCTCGACCTCGACCTTCCTGGCGCTCATGTACCCGAAGATGTCGTCGTCATCGTATACAACCGGATCAGCCGCGGTTATCGCCTGGTTGCTCCCGACCTTCTCAACCGGGGAGCAGTTCCAGTTGAACTTCTCCTTGAGGACCTTGCGCCACCAGTAGCGCAGTGCCTGGGCCGAAACATAGGGACGGATCCCCTCAGGTGAGTTGATCGTCTTCGTTGCAACCTCGTTTTCGTTCGCTGCTCTGGTGTCGATGCCCCTGTTGTTCAGGGCAGAAAACGGGGCGTCTATCAGGTATGCTCCGATAATTGTCTTCATTCTTCAACCTCCTCAGGTTCAACTTCTCTTGCAAGGAGATCGTGCAACTGTTCATACAGCCGCACGACCATCAGGTCACGGACCTCTGTCCACCCCCGGTAGTCCCCGGGTATCAGGACTGCGGTGTAATCATCAAACGTGGTCAGTGGTTCTTCTTTTCCGAGTTTCTGCCAGTCCTTCATGACCAGCTGCAACTGGTTCCGGAATGACGGCAGGTCCTTTGCTGCCGCGATGTCCAGAACCCTCCTGGGCTTTTTCGACTCACGGATACACAGAGCGATATTATCGCTCAAATCTCTAATTCGGTCGATTCTTTGTTGATTCATACCTCTCACACTCCGCATATACCCCTCAACAACCGCCCACGGCATGGTGGGCGTCTTTGTCCTGTCGTCCTTAAAGGCCCACAGGATGCTCTTTTGCTCTAAAAGGGATACGTGGATGATGTTGTAGTTTGTCTTCCAGACAGGAAGTTCTTCATCGCCCTTTGTCTTCGCATAGTGTTGACCAAGGAGCGCAAACCATGCTGACCGATACTCGGGGCTGTTCATCATGAAGGCCACGAACCGGAAGACGTTGCTTGGCAGGGAATAGATCCGTATCCCTGCCGGGTTCTGGTTGTAGTTATCGATGTGGTAAAGCACAATGGAGTCGTCTGGCCTGCAGATCCCTTTCAGGCAGTAATCTTTGCCGAACTTGTATGCGAGGTGGAATAGAGCGTTCTGGGGTGATTTGAATTTTTCATCAAACAACCCGGAATTATCGCTTGATTCATACTCGCCAGAGGCCACGCGTGCCCGGATCGTCCGAAAGACCTCCTCCCCGAACTCCCGGAGGAGGGTCTGGTTGTTTGAACTGACCAGACAGGGTTTTCCTCCTACTTTATACCAGAGCAACGGCGCGAACTGGATGGCCAGCGCACACCGTGCGCAGATGTTGAGCCCGTTCTGGAAGGAGGGGAAAAAGTTCGTAAAACTGCCAGAACCGACGAGAGGCACGTGGGTTTTGTAGAATGCCATCTCCTGGTGCGCCGGGGAGCCGCAGTAACAACAGAACGTGGTGGAATCAGATGTGTGGTTCATACCGTCGATGAGGCCGTACAGAAATCCTTGTGAGCGCTTCCGGTGGTTGTAGCCTTTGCTGGACTGAATATAGGTGCTGTTTGGGAATATTGAGTAGAGTTCCTTCTTCCAGGCAGGTGTCAGGTAGATATCAATCAGGGTGTCTGCGGCCGACTTGAGGTCTTCTGGAGTACAGGCATTGAAGGGCTTTTCCGTCATCAGTTCTATCGCGAGGATGCCGGCATCGACGAAGGGGTCTCCGACAATATCCCTCGGAGGGGTTTTTGATTCTGGACTGACCTGCAGGAACATAAATATCACAAAATAATTATTTCATGCATCCTATATATGGATGTCGATGCATTTCATCTCTATGCAGATCCCGCAGGATCCGCTCTTCACGGGGACCCAGGTGAACTATTCTCTGGTCTGTTCGACAAAACTCTGGCTCTTTTCACACAATGTGACCATGGAGTCTTCTTCAGATCTGGTCGGGATAGGACGGGTGATTCACGAGACTTCCTATCCCCGGGAACGAAAGGACGTGATCATCGGTAAGATCGGGGTTGATTATATCAAAAAGGGCGACCGGATCACGATCCACGAAGTGAAGAAATCGAGGAAATTCGAGGAAGCCCACCGATACCAAGTCTACTACTACATCTACTACCTGCAGACGGTTCTGGGCATCCCGGACGTAGATGGCATGCTCGACTATCCAGAGATCCGGAAACGGGAGCACCTGACGCTGACGGACGACATCCGCGCAGATCTGGAGCGGGTCTTCCGAAGGATTGAGGAGACGATCCAGCTGCGGCACCCTCCGCCCCCGGTGAGGGGGACTCACTGCAAAAAGTGCGCATACTATGAACTCTGCTGGGTGTGATAGATGAAACAAAATTTCTACATTCTCAAGAACGGAAAGATCATTCGAAAGCAGAACACGATCTATTTTGTCAGCCGAAAGGACGAGCCTGCACCGCGGGTACAACCGGATGACGAGGACCCTGAATTTATCCAGGAGATCGACGGCGAGGAATCTCCTGTCGACCTGCCGGATAGCTCAGATAAACCAGAGTATGTGAAGCGGGCTCTGCCAGTGGAGCAGATCGGTGCGATATTCGCTTACGGGCGGGTTTCGATCACATCGGGGGTGATCTCATTCCTCGCGAAGTACAACATTCCGGTTCACTTCTTTGGCTACTATGGTCACTACGAGAGTACCCTGCTTCCAAAGGAGACCTTGCTCTCAGGCGAGATGCATGTGCGGCAGGCGGCACACTACAGTGATCCTGAGAAGAGGATGGTGATTGCGCGGGCGTTTGTCTCGGGCGCGGCACAGAACATCCTCAGAAACCTTGAGTATTATCGGAATCGGGGATTGGACAGAGAGATTGCATCGATTCGAAATGTCCTGGGAGAGATAGGGTCATGGAGAAACGTTGCAGAACTCATGGCGGCGGAAGGGAACATCCGGAGCACCTACTATGCCACGTTTGATCGCATTCTCGGCGGTGGGTTTTCTTTTGGAGAGCGGACACGGCGACCACCCCAAAATCCGGTGAACGCGATGATCAGTTTCGGGAACTCCTTGATGTATGGGGTTGTGATCAACGCGATCTATCATACCCAGCTTGACCAGACGATCTCGTTTCTGCACGAACCTTCAGCGAGAAGATTCTCGCTGGCGCTTGACATCGCGGAAATTTTCAAGCCGTTTCTGGTGGACCGGACGATCTTTAAACTCGTGAACAAGGGGATGATCTCGCCAGACGACTTTGAGACGGATCTCAACTCGTGTCTGCTCAATGATAATGGACGCAGGCTCTTTCTGGCTGAGTTCAATTCCCGATTGGACACGACGATCAAACACCGAACTCTCAAGCGGAGTGTTTCGTATGGGAGGCTTCCGTATCTTGAGTGCCTTAAACTCTGCAAGCACCTGATGGGCCTTGGCCGGTATGAGCCGTTCGTTATCTGGTGGTAGGATGTACGTTATTATTGTCTATGATGTCTCTGTGGATCGAGTCGCAAAGGTCTGCAACTACCTGCGTCGCTACCTCAACTGGGTCCAGAACTCAGTGTTTGAGGGAACTATCACCCAGAAGCAGTGGGCGGAGATCCAGCATGGGCTCAGGAGTTTGACCAAGGATGCTGAGGATTCGGTGCGTGTTTATTTGTTCCGAACGCAGGATGCGGTGACCGTAAAAACGATCGGCCTGGAGAAAGGGGATACGTGCACGATTATCTGACCCGTCGTGGATCTTTATAAAGCGAATACGTTATCAGGGATCCACGACATAACGTATTGTACTGTGCTCTCAGGTTCTTTCGCTGGCCGAAAAGGACGGAAATGGGCGCTGTTTGAATTGGACTAAGATAGGATTGAAACTGAGAAGGGTTGCGAAAATTGTCCCGCGCATATGTCGTTTGAATTGGACTAAGATAGGATTGAAACAATACGGCTAATTTGAGGAGATCTAAAAAACAAGCGCGTTTGAATTGGACTAAGATAGGATTGAAACTTGTCCTTGCTCCGGGACTTTATGACCCCGAACCCGTTTGAATTGGACTAAGATAGGATTGAAACTTGTGGATCATATTCATCATTTAACAATTCTTTATTTGTTTGAATTGGACTAAGATAGGATTGAAACTGAAGGGTCGCGTTGGTCGCTCCACCCGGCTTGTACGTTTGAATTGGACTAAGATAGGATTGAAACCCGCTTCAGGTTTCGTAGCTGTGGGGGACTGTGCCGTTTGAATTGGACTAAGATAGGATTGAAACACGACACCTGCGTCACGATCAACATCGACGGACTGCCTGGTTTGAATTGGACTAAGATAGGATTGAAACACCTGACCGGCCTCTCCGTCTCGGTCCCGGTGATCGGTTTGAATTGGACTAAGATAGGATTGAAACCATCATACAACACGTCATACCCTGCTTAATATGCCTGTTTGAATTGGACTAAGATAGGATTGAAACATGACTTAGCAGAGCAGATTCTTTACGAGATTACAGTTTGAATTGGACTAAGATAGGATTGAAACCTGCCGGCGTCGGAGTATATCGAGCCCGGTGAATACCGGTTTGAATTGGACTAAGATAGGATTGAAACAACGGTAGCGAGCACCCCGGCAGCGCTCGGACCCGGTTTGAATTGGACTAAGATAGGATTGAAACATCTATCATGATCTATCACGCTATGACTTTCGGTAAAGTTTGAATTGGACTAAGATAGGATTGAAACATTAGATCATATACTATCTCGCAATAGCGATATCGTGTTTGAATTGGACTAAGATAGGATTGAAACTTTTACTTTAGGTATACGGTTCAATCCAGAAAAGGGTTTGAATTGGACTAAGATAGGATTGAAACTGCTCCGGTGGACCGACCTCCTCGCGCTGCTCCGGCACGGTTTGAATTGGACTAAGATAGGATTGAAACTTGGAAGGATCGGCTATCTGGTACTCCCAGGTATCGTTTGAATTGGACTAAGATAGGATTGAAACACTCCTGCGTCGGCTGCCGGTCGCATTACCGCGAGCGGTTTGAATTGGACTAAGATAGGATTGAAACTTCGCGGGGCGGGATCTTTTTCAAGGTGTACTCAACAGTTTGAATTGGACTAAGATAGGATTGAAACACGAAGCCCGGGAACTGCGGGCGCCTCGGTCATGCCGTTTGAATTGGACTAAGATAGGATTGAAACGGTGCAGGAGTGGATGAGGCCGAACGCGAGCGCGTGGTTTGAATTGGACTAAGATAGGATTGAAACATCGCATCTGCGAGATCGAGGTTCACGACACGAGCGCCGGTTTGAATTGGACTAAGATAGGATTGAAACAAGTACTACTACAAGTTCGAGTGCGAATACCCTTACGTTTGAATTGGACTAAGATAGGATTGAAACCTCCCTGGGCGCCGACATGCGTCTCCCACCGGTTCGCGTTTGAATTGGACTAAGATAGGATTGAAACGTAGGAAAGATTAGTTTCTTGTCTTTAAGATCTCTAAGTTTGAATTGGACTAAGATAGGATTGAAACTCATCGGGGCGGATGCCGCCGGGAGGGGGTCGCACCTGTTTGAATTGGACTAAGATAGGATTGAAACCAGATCACCATTCGCTCACTGTCCGGCAGCTGATCGGTTTGAATTGGACTAAGATAGGATTGAAACGTTTTAGAGACCTCTACACAGTAATAATCCTTCGGTGTTTGAATTGGACTAAGATAGGATTGAAACTATCAGAGTTTTGAGGTAGCCTTCGGTATCGGGTTTAGTTTGAATTGGACTAAGATAGGATTGAAACGGGTCGGGACCGGCCGGGGATCTTGCGGGAGCGCCATGGTTTGAATTGGACTAAGATAGGATTGAAACGCAGTACTCGATCGTCTTCCGGAAGGCCTTGCCTCGGTTTGAATTGGACTAAGATAGGATTGAAACGGAGGGGGATGCCCGGCGCGAGGAGCGAGCCGCGGCCGTTTGAATTGGACTAAGATAGGATTGAAACTAGATCAGAGCATGTTTGCTCCCGGTGAAAATTTCTGTTTGAATTGGACTAAGATAGGATTGAAACCTGCTTGGGAACCTTGTCAAAGACCCGCTCGATAGTGTTTGAATTGGACTAAGATAGGATTGAAACGGACGAGGACCGGGTCGACAAGGCGATCTCGAAGACGTTTGAATTGGACTAAGATAGGATTGAAACGCCTGCCGGTAGGGAAGACGTGTGCCCTATGCGGAAGTTTGAATTGGACTAAGATAGGATTGAAACAAGTATGTTCAGTTGCTGAACATGTCTGAACAGGTAGTTTGAATTGGACTAAGATAGGATTGAAACACGAGCACCGGCGGCATTTGTGGACCCGTTACGGCCTGTTTGAATTGGACTAAGATAGGATTGAAACGGCTTCGACGTCGCCAAAGACGGTCCGGTTCGTCGGTTTGAATTGGACTAAGATAGGATTGAAACATATAGCACCCGATTTTCTGCGCGTCCCCCTCCGGCCACGTTTGAATTGGACTAAGATAGGATTGAAACTCAGCATATATAGAAGGAAGTATTATTGGCGTTGAAGGTTTGAATTGGACTAAGATAGGATTGAAACACGACATGCCGCCACCCCTCGAATCCTCCGAGCGGCGGTTTGAATTGGACTAAGATAGGATTGAAACTTTTTGCATTTAATCACTTCCTAATCCCTTAACGGGTTTGAATTGGACTAAGATAGGATTGAAACATACCTTCAACCGAAAACTGTCTCATGCCTGTATCCGGGTTTGAATTGGACTAAGATAGGATTGAAACTCGACGCCATGGATCGTGCCGTCCAGGTGCAGGATCGTTTGAATTGGACTAAGATAGGATTGAAACAGGTAATTGCGATGATTTCCGGTTCGAGTTCGGCGCGTTTGAATTGGACTAAGATAGGATTGAAACTGAAGTGCCGGATAATCTGGTTCGGCGTAATTGCCCGTTTGAATTGGACTAAGATAGGATTGAAACGTCTCATGCCGGCGACACCACCACTCTTGATTATTGGTTTGAATTGGACTAAGATAGGATTGAAACTGTTAAAGGCGACTATTCGATCATCAAGCCGATAGAGTTTGAATTGGACTAAGATAGGATTGAAACTATCGAGAGTGACTGCACCACGACCGCTCCATGCCCGTTTGAATTGGACTAAGATAGGATTGAAACTTCCTGACTGCTGCGACCGCATGTGCCCGGGCGACCGTTTGAATTGGACTAAGATAGGATTGAAACAACATCGTCTGCCTCGCAGGGGATGTCGCAGGGGAAGTTTGAATTGGACTAAGATAGGATTGAAACTGCTACCTGATCACCAGACCGTACAACATAGGGGCAGTTTGAATTGGACTAAGATAGGATTGAAACGAGATCCTACGAGGCCGGCAATGGGTGACGTTGGCACGTTTGAATTGGACTAAGATAGGATTGAAACGAGGGGCAGGAGCAGATGAGACATGGAACAGATCGTGTTTGAATTGGACTAAGATAGGATTGAAACGCGGCAGGGTTCAGGTTGCACCCCTACTTCTACATGCGTTTGAATTGGACTAAGATAGGATTGAAACAAGCTCGAAGAATCCCTCGCCGTCCTGAACGCGTGGGTTTGAATTGGACTAAGATAGGATTGAAACGTGATCGTCAGGATCGGGAACGGTGACGAGATTGAGGGTTTGAATTGGACTAAGATAGGATTGAAACTACAAGACCGGGACGTACCGCCGATCGTTTGAGATGGGTTTGAATTGGACTAAGATAGGATTGAAACGCAGCGTTGACGCCTTGACCTTCGCCTCGACGAACGTCGTTTGAATTGGACTAAGATAGGATTGAAACCCCGGTTCATCGGCTCTCCCGTCTCCGGATCGATACGTTTGAATTGGACTAAGATAGGATTGAAACTGATAGGCGATCGAGGCAGTAGTCCGGCGTCCACCGTTTGAATTGGACTAAGATAGGATTGAAACTGAGTCGGGTGCGATGATCGAGCCCGGTCCGGGGGTGTTTGAATTGGACTAAGATAGGATTGAAACTTGAGGTCGAGGAAAACAGCGATCTCCTCGTCAGAGAGTTTGAATTGGACTAAGATAGGATTGAAACCGCGAAGATCACCGGCGAGCTCCAGGACGGAAAGCCTAGTTTGAATTGGACTAAGATAGGATTGAAACTCCGCTGCGCGGCACCGTCGCAATCTTCCAGGGCGGTTTGAATTGGACTAAGATAGGATTGAAACGCCTCTCGGACGCCCCGACCCTGGCGGTCGTGGCCGGGTTTGAATTGGACTAAGATAGGATTGAAACCTGTCGCGATCGGCAAAGCTGAGGCATTGCTCGGCAGTTTGAATTGGACTAAGATAGGATTGAAACGACGCGATCTCCATCTGAATGGTCTTGACGATCTCCTGGTTTGAATTGGACTAAGATAGGATTGAAACATTCTCTTGCATGACTAACGCTAAAATCTCTTTCTGTTTGAATTGGACTAAGATAGGATTGAAACGCTCTCTGAGATGGTCCTCCAGGACGGCGAGTCGCTGTTTGAATTGGACTAAGATAGGATTGAAACACTCGACATCGCGCTCCGGGAGCACGAGCACCACAGGCGTTTGAATTGGACTAAGATAGGATTGAAACCGGCGAGCCCCTGCTGCAGCCGGGGGATCATCTCCGTTTGAATTGGACTAAGATAGGATTGAAACGACGAAGTGCAACGGGCAATCAATTCCCGACAATTTTCGTTTGAATTGGACTAAGATAGGATTGAAACGGTGTTTTCATGCGGATTGATCGCGAAGTTCTGCCCGGTTTGAATTGGACTAAGATAGGATTGAAACGGTATCGATTGCAGGCTTTGCAGAATTCTGCAAAGGCGTTTGAATTGGACTAAGATAGGATTGAAACACGACATGCCGCCACCCCTCGAATCCTCCGAGCGGCGGTTTGAATTGGACTAAGATAGGATTGAAACGATCTTCCTCTTCAAACTTGTAATATCCCCAATCACGTTTGAATTGGACTAAGATAGGATTGAAACAAAATTGGTAGGGAGGAAGTGAAAGAAATGAAAATCTGTTTGAATTGGACTAAGATAGGATTGAAACCTGTTTATACGTCATGGTTAGTGCGCGCGATATTGACGTTTGAATTGGACTAAGATAGGATTGAAACTTTGGTAGGATGTTTGCTGAACAGTATGCGGAACAGGTTTGAATTGGACTAAGATAGGATTGAAACTTGCATAAACTCTTTCATATCCTTAAACTGCTTTGTCGTTTGAATTGGACTAAGATAGGATTGAAACAGTGTAAGGACATCATACACATGATTCGAGATTTTGATGTTTGAATTGGACTAAGATAGGATTGAAACACAGTAATCTAAGAACGCTTCAGCAAGTTTAATCAATGTTTGAATTGGACTAAGATAGGATTGAAACTCTATGATTACACATTGCACATGATTTAGACAGGGGGTTTGAATTGGACTAAGATAGGATTGAAACCTCATTGAATTCAGAACTGTAGCAAATCAGACAAAATGTTTGAATTGGACTAAGATAGGATTGAAACTAGAACCGGAGGGTCTGGGCGATCGTTTTCGAAGCCGTTTGAATTGGACTAAGATAGGATTGAAACTCGTGGAGATGTCGATGCTCCTCGCAGGGGGTGGTATGGTTTGAATTGGACTAAGATAGGATTGAAACAATTTTCTGAGTTCTCTGAGGAGAATCCTGCCCTTGAGTTTGAATTGGACTAAGATAGGATTGAAACATGACCGGCTCGGTGATGACCGGGGCATATGTGATGTTTGAATTGGACTAAGATAGGATTGAAACTTGGGGGAGGAGATTGAGAAAATGCATTACGAAACAAGTTTGAATTGGACTAAGATAGGATTGAAACGTCTGGGATGAGGGGGAAGTCAGTGAACTTTCGACAGTTTGAATTGGACTAAGATAGGATTGAAACCCAGACCTTGACGTAGGCTGCGAGCTCGTCCCGAGTCGTTTGAATTGGACTAAGATAGGATTGAAACCGTGCATGTGGCGGTTCGTCAGGACGATCGCCGGCCGGTTTGAATTGGACTAAGATAGGATTGAAACCGTGCATGTGGCGGTTCGTCAGGACGATCGCCGGCCGGTTTGAATTGGACTAAGATAGGATTGAAACTCGCGTTCGCCATGAACTCGGTTGCGCCGGCGAACGGTTTGAATTGGACTAAGATAGGATTGAAACGTCCGAGAAGATCTACCACCCCAGATCGACTGCCCCCCGTTTGAATTGGACTAAGATAGGATTGAAACTGATGAGACGGGACAGATTATTGCAATGGCTATGGATGGTTTGAATTGGACTAAGATAGGATTGAAACTTTACACTGAAGAATACTTTAAAATCTTTCTTGTAAGTTTGAATTGGACTAAGATAGGATTGAAACTGTGTGTACAGTTTTCCCCTGGCGGTGTCGATGTGTTGTTTGAATTGGACTAAGATAGGATTGAAACTCATCTCATCGATGACCAGGCGGTTCCCGGTCTCGTGTTTGAATTGGACTAAGATAGGATTGAAACTTCCCGCCTGAAGTACATCCCGGCGACCGGGCGGATGTTTGAATTGGACTAAGATAGGATTGAAACACATCCAGCCAAAGAGAATCGGCTCGTGCTGATAATGAGTTTGAATTGGACTAAGATAGGATTGAAACAGTAGGGTTCGAAGTTCGAGCAACTGGGTTTGAGGCGTTTGAATTGGACTAAGATAGGATTGAAACGGGTTACCATCCAGAACCTTAACGTCTACTCCCCGAGTTTGAATTGGACTAAGATAGGATTGAAACGTTGAGGGGTTGACGGTCGTCGTGTTCCAGACCCGGAGGTTTGAATTGGACTAAGATAGGATTGAAACGCGTATAATTCATTGCAAGTGCTCCTCCGTGCGTAGCGTTTGAATTGGACTAAGATAGGATTGAAACCGAGCGAGGCATGAGCGCCGGAGAGCGCGTCCACCTGTTTGAATTGGACTAAGATAGGATTGAAACGTGGATTCTGAGCAGGGGTGCGAAGATCGAGCACTCAGCGTTTGAATTGGACTAAGATAGGATTGAAACTTCTTGGTTCCGTCGTGCCCGGTGACAGAGAGCTTGGTTTGAATTGGACTAAGATAGGATTGAAACGTGGATGCGGGAGGACTTCCGGCACCCGGACCTCCTGTTTGAATTGGACTAAGATAGGATTGAAACGTTGTTCCCGGCGGCGACGATCGCCCGGACCTCGTCCTCGTTTGAATTGGACTAAGATAGGATTGAAACAAAGAAGAAATTAAACCAGAAGTTGTAGAAGAAAAGGTTTGAATTGGACTAAGATAGGATTGAAACGATTACAACAAATACTTCTGAGGAATTTTACGAGCAAGTTTGAATTGGACTAAGATAGGATTGAAACTTTTACATCCTAACAAAGATAAATCTCTATACGTACGGTTTGAATTGGACTAAGATAGGATTGAAACGAACAGATGACACTTGAAGATATTGAACTTTACCGTAAGTTTGAATTGGACTAAGATAGGATTGAAACCTGAGGTGTATGACAATGCTTTCCTCAACATAGATAAGTTTGAATTGGACTAAGATAGGATTGAAACTCCCGGTCGCACATCCCGTAGCGTTCGGCACGGGGACGTTTGAATTGGACTAAGATAGGATTGAAACTCCAGGAAAACGTCCATCGCGTTCCCCATAAACTCCGTTTGAATTGGACTAAGATAGGATTGAAACCGCGACCCCCAGGGTCAGCGCAGCGGCGATCAGGCGGTTTGAATTGGACTAAGATAGGATTGAAACTGTCGAGCGGGATTGAGATCGTGTGCGTCATCTCCATGTTTGAATTGGACTAAGATAGGATTGAAACGCGAGGTCGCGGAGGTCGCGTTCCGGCCGGTCTTTTGTTTGAATTGGACTAAGATAGGATTGAAACGTCGGGGTAGTAGGCTTTTTTCGGCTCGACGGTTGGGGTTTGAATTGGACTAAGATAGGATTGAAACTCGACCTGATCGAGCGAGAGGAACGGCACGATCCGCGGTTTGAATTGGACTAAGATAGGATTGAAACATAATCGCTTCGAGCTGCTGCTGTGCCGTCCTACCCGTTTGAATTGGACTAAGATAGGATTGAAACCATCTTTCGGAACCATCGTATCTTTGACCTGTCCGACGTTTGAATTGGACTAAGATAGGATTGAAACTCAATCTGCGCCGGGGTTTCCGCATCGTCTTTGATTGAGTTTGAATTGGACTAAGATAGGATTGAAACATTAAAAATTGATGTGGTTATGAGCTGTCATGCAGGTTTGAATTGGACTAAGATAGGATTGAAACTTCCTACCAGGAATACAGCCGCGCCTGCGAGCCCAAGTTTGAATTGGACTAAGATAGGATTGAAACTGCTTTCGCTGCATCACTCGAACCTGAGAGTATGCTCTGTTTGAATTGGACTAAGATAGGATTGAAACTTCGCGTTCGAGACGGATATCAGGAGCGATAGGAGTTGTTTGAATTGGACTAAGATAGGATTGAAACGAGCTCCTCTAAACATAGCACGTCTTGAAGCTGATACTGTTTGAATTGGACTAAGATAGGATTGAAACTGGCTAAACGACATGCGCAAACGCGATCAGGAGGAGGTTTGAATTGGACTAAGATAGGATTGAAACTCAGGAGGAGCGCCCCCAAGATCGTAACTGGCTGCGGTTTGAATTGGACTAAGATAGGATTGAAACCTACATCTTCACGCTCGTCGAATTCTTTCTGCAGAGCCTGTTTGAATTGGACTAAGATAGGATTGAAACGCGTTCGATGGAACAGATATTAGTCGCAATACGATCAGTTTGAATTGGACTAAGATAGGATTGAAACGATACTCACCCTCACGTATTCCCAATCGTCGAATGGTTTGAATTGGACTAAGATAGGATTGAAACCGCCGTATTCTTCACCGTAGCGGTATTGGACCGTCAAGTTTGAATTGGACTAAGATAGGATTGAAACCATCAAGCCCCTTGCACGCACTCTCGATGATACCGGGTTTGAATTGGACTAAGATAGGATTGAAACCTTTTTCTATAGAGTTCTCCTATTTTCTCCTGTATGATAGTTTGAATTGGACTAAGATAGGATTGAAACGCCGCATCAAGACCGCCCAGGACTCCAAAAGCCATCGTTTGAATTGGACTAAGATAGGATTGAAACGCATGAATGCATCAACGTGCGGTTTTAGTTCCGGGTTTGAATTGGACTAAGATAGGATTGAAACCCCTGCCAGCCCTCCCGTAATCGACTTACTCAAACTGTTTGAATTGGACTAAGATAGGATTGAAACCGCTGGGTTCGGGACTACCGCGCGTACAGGTACACTACGTTTGAATTGGACTAAGATAGGATTGAAACGT
>ERZ773359.3484-NODE-3484-length-17908-cov-454.495323_pt1 | contig 17908 bp, 14 predicted proteins | sample MGYA00374955_ERZ773359 | MGnify/ENA primary metagenome ERZ773359 (study PRJEB29098, sample SAMN04486028) | biogas fermenter metagenome | study: EMG produced TPA metagenomics assembly of the Biogas fermentation microbial communities from Germany - Plant 4 DNA1... | reverse complement strand
AAATCCATTCAGAAAACCCACCTAATTCTCTGCCCAAGGGTGCGAAAAGCAGGGTCCATGGCTCCAAGGAAAGGGGCCAGTACGCAACAGACGGGCAAATCTGTCTGCTGGTACTGGCCTTTTTTCTCTGGTATAATGTGAAATTGTCCCCAAAAGAGATGAACTTTTTCCTGAAACGGGAGAAAAAATGGACTTAGTGGTGAACCTGTCACATACAATCCCGTTGGGGGTGAGCAGATGCTTGTCCGGTTTGCGGTGCAGAACTTCCGATCCTTTAGCGAGCAGACTGGCATTTCTATGGTCGCCAATGGACGTATTCGGCGTATGGAGGATCACGTTGTCACTTGCGGGGATCTGAAGCTTCTGCGCGGTGCCTTTGTCTACGGTGCCAACGCCTCGGGAAAATCCAACCTCATCCGGGCAGTAGATTTTGCGACGAAAATTGTCGACCTTGGCTCCACTGACGCTGTGAACTTCTACGACCAGTACTGTAAGCTCAACAAGGAGGCTGTGGATCAATCCGGTGTATTTCAGTTTGACATCCTCATTGACAACCGGGTCTATTCCTACGGATTCGCGTTGTCGTATCGGGATGGAAGAGTTGTAGAGGAATGGCTGTACAACTTGGGCGCCAGTGGTTCTGAGTTCTGCTACTTCGCGCGGGATGAACGCGGGCATGTGAGAACCGATCTGAATCTCCGTGGAGAGAGTAGGAAACGCTTTGAGGTCTATCGGGGTGGTGTGAAAGCACTGCAGAGCGGCCTCTTCCTCGCCGAAATGGCCAAGAAGCCGGAGCACGAGGATTTCCGTGTGTTTAGGCAAGTTCATGAGTGGTTCAAAAGGGTCATCGTGATCTTCCCAGAGTCCGTGTATAGGCCTTTGCCCTTGGTTGTTCGCGACAAAAAGAGGAAGCGCCAGCTAGAGGCATGTCTTACTCATTTTGATACAGGCATCGACTCCATTGGGGTCCATCCCACAACTCTAGAGAATGAGCTGGGCAGTGCCACAGCGAAAAGACTAAGAGAGAGACTCAGGGCTCAGCTTGCCGACAAGGAGGAGTATGTATACAGAGACCGAAGGGTGCTCCTGGTGGTCCGTCGCGAGAAGGACGAGCTGAAGGTAGGAAAACTGAGACTTAACCATAAGGACGCCGTGGAGCCCTTTAACTTCGTAGAGGAATCGTGCGGTACGAAGAGGCTGTTCGACCTAATCCCTTTGTTCTTTGACGATTTGGGTGATTGTATCGTGTTCATCGATGAGCTTGACCGCAGTCTGCATCCGCGGCTCACGGTTGAGTTCGTAAACCTGTTTTACCGGTTTACTCAAGGCAGAAATCTGCAGATGATCGTTACCACCCACGAATCGGCTCTGCTGGACCTCAACCTCATTCGCCAGGACGAGATTTGGCTTGTGGAAAGGCTGCCGACCGGTTCCACTTTGTATTCGCTCAACGATTTCAAAGTGCGTTTTGACAAACAGATCGAAAAGGATTATCTGCTGGGGCGTTTTGGCGCTGTGCCGTTCTTCTCCTCTAACTATGTTTCTGAGGAGGGTGAGGAATATGGGGACCCTCAAACATAGGCTGAAAGGTGGTTCTGTGTTTCGTAGAGAGCTGAGCGAAACCCAAGAACCGTATCGTATCATCTTCCTGTCGGTTGAGGGCAAGATAGAAGCGCGTGGGATGTTGCGCCCATCGATGAGACGGCATGTGCTTCCCAAGAATGACTGAATGCTCGCTACTCTTCGTGAACCGATGTGGATCGTCGCCGTCCTCTTCAGATCTGGACGAGTCAGTCATGATCGTATAAAATGAAATCAATATATCAACACGGGGAGGAGAGAGTGTATGGACGCTTACAAAGTGGTCTTGGAGTACTTCGAGAAAGCCACAGCTCCGGCAAGAACAGGCGACATTGTAGAAGCAACTGGCCTGGACAAAAAAGAAGTGGAAAAGGCCATGAACCAGTTGAAGAAGGAAGAAAAGATCGTCTCTCCGAAACGCTGCTATTGGGAAATCAAGAAGTAACAGAAGTAAGCTCCTCGGCTGTCCGGCAGGGGAGCTTTGTCCTAAGTGGACATGCCATTTTGCTTACCACTATTCAGCTGTACGTTGCAGGAATAGGCAAATTGTTGTAGAAAAGTCAAAACAATTTGTTTGCGGTGCCGAGACTGACATACTATGTAGTGACGGAGACTCGGAAGGAGGTGCACTGAGGTGGCAACTACTGTTAGGGTAGACGTGAGCCGGGAGGTCCTTGAGTGGGCCCTTGATAGGTCTGGCAAAAGGCCTCATCTGGAGAGGCAGCTGCCTATGCTACGCAGGTGGCTAGATGGGGAGGTCAAGCCCACGCTTAGGCAGCTCGAGGCGTTGGCCAAACGGGTCCATGTACCACTAGGTGTACTGTTCCTCGCGCATCCCCCTGTAGAGGAGCTGTCCATCACCAATTACCGAACATACGGAGACGATTTGATCGGTGAGCCGAGCCGTGATTTATTAGATACCGTCCGTATGATGGAGAGACGCCAGGCGTGGCTCCGTGAATACCTGATGGAATCGGGTTACGAGCCCAAGAGTTTTGTCGGGTCTGCCAGCATATTTGATGATGCTACGAATATTGCAGCAAGCATTAGGAGTGTCCTTGGTCTTCCCAATGATTGGGCTGAGCGTGTTCGCACCTGGGAAGAGGCTCTAAGGATTATTCTCCGGAGTATCGAACACGCTGGAATCATGGTGGTCAGGAGTGGAGTGGTGGGTAACAGCACTAGCAGAACACTGGATGTGATGGAGTTCCGTGGGTTCGTGCTGGTCGACGAGTATGCTCCGCTAATCTTTCTCAACGGAAACGATTCGAAAGCGGCGCAGATGTTTACCCTAGCCCATGAGCTTGCCCATATATGGCTGGGCAGCAGTGCTGTATTTGACTTGGCGTATCTACAACCTGCTGATTCGGACATGGAACAGGCCTGCAATAGGATCGCAGCTGAGTTTCTGGTGCCATCCGACGCTTTGGAAAGTCAGTTGCCCAGGAGTCTTGAGCATAGGGATCACGACACCGTCTTTCAACATCTGGCGCGACGCTTTAAGGTGAGTCCTCTTGTCATTGCCAGGCGCGTGTTAGACATGGGGTTGTTGAGCCGCCGGGAGTACCGCGTGTACTACCGGCACTACTTGGAGCGGCTCCGTCAGCTAGAAGAAAGCGGTCGCGATGACGATAGCGGTCCCTACTTCTACGAAATTCAGCGCTTCCGTGTGAGTAGGCTTTTCCTTACCAATGTGGTTGCGGCCTTGAAAGAAGGCAGGCTTCTCTATCGGGAAGCGTATAGCCTGACTGGGTTACGCGGAGACACCTTTGCCGCATTGGTGGCACGTGAATTAGGAGGTTTGGCACCATGAAAACCGCCGTCGGCTATCTCATCGATGCTAGTGTCTTTATCCAAGCCGCCCGACAGTACTACGCCTTTGACATAGTACCGTCATTTTGGCCAAGGTTATTGAACCTGGCTGCGGATGGTACTGTTTTCACCATCGACCGAGTATATGATGAGATCTTACGTGGCAAGGACGCGTTGGCGGCGTGGATGGTGCAGCATTTCAGCCACGGTGTCGTGTGCTCGGAGGAATCCAGCGTTGTAGAGACCTATTCCGGGATAATCAAATGGGTTTTTGACCCGAACCAGGAGTTCCGTGACTATGCCAGAAACGAGTTTGCCTCAGGTGCAGATCCGTGGTTGATTGCCTATGCAGCTGTCCATAGCTTTGCGTGGTAACGCAGGAGACGTATAAGCCAGGGCTCATGAGAAAAGTTCCCATCCCAAATGTCCAGTATACGGACACGTTCGAAATGATGCGGAGGTTAGCTGTGGCGATTTAGAATCGACGCCTATGGTCAATGCGGTGTTTGTACAGGACGTTGGGATTCTTTGCTGCCGAGCAGGGGAGCTCCTTCTAGATTGCGCTCTGATCCCTCGTTTTCAACCTAGCCCATCCAGGGCACGGTGTCCGCCTTAACCCTACAAGGTTAAGTACCTCAACTTAACCTTGTAGGGTTAAGTAGTATGTGCTAAAATGACAGCAAGAGGGGGTGACTGATCTGAGCATCTCGCCTGCATTTCTGTTTACGCTAACTCTGACCATGGGGTACGAATACTGTCCCAAGCAATGCTGGGATTCTTTGAAACCACGGATGTCGAGACCGACTCTGGGGTACTTTTTGTATCGGTTGGTCCACTGGTGGCTTCTGGCTGCGACTGGGTGGTTGCTGTCGCGTGACATCTCTTTCGGCGAATGGATGGCTTTTTCCTTGGTGTCTGTTCTGGTGGGCTGTCTGGAACTACCAGTCAGCTTGATCATAAGACGAGTCCGGAAGCGCACAAGCTTTTCAGTCGATGAACTGAACTATGTCGTGCCAGTAGCTCTTACCGTTGTTTCGAGCTGGATGGCATGCACACCGAGATTTGATCTGGACTATCGCTTGGTCTTCTTGATCGTGTTTCTGTCCCACCCTGCAAACTACTTGATCCGCTGGGCTTTGGCGCGTTCTGATTCTGCCCTGAAGGTGCAATCTGCAAGTGAAAGCGGCAAGGCCATGGCCGAAGTGGCGGCGGCAGGCGGCAGTGGGAGAGATGCGGATGAAGATCGCCTCAAGGTGGGACGTAGAATAGGAACGATAGAGCGATGGTTGATCGTACTGCTCATAGCGACTAAAAATGTCGCCAGTATAGGCCTGGTGATCACCGCTAAATCCATCGTCAGGTATCCCCAGCTGAGTGACAAGGATTTTGCTGAGTACTACCTTTTTGGCACGCTGCTGAGTGTCGTGTTAGCCCTAGCCAGTGGGCTCGTGGTCCTAGGGGGAATCTAAAGTGCAGTATATGGCTCTTAAGTTTGACATGGTAAGGTCGCGCAGGCTTCGGGGACGGGATGAGGTTCAAAAGCAATTCTTGGCCACAGTCGCAGACATCAACCGCCAGTTTAGGGCCTGTTTGGCTGCAGACTTTGTGGTGACCCATGGCGATGAAGCACAAGTTCTGTTAGGGGCTCAGCAAGGGCGATGGGCATTCCAGCTCTTCGAACACTTGGTCTTTTCCATGCGCGGGGTTGAGTTCCGCTGTGGGATCGGTTTGGGGACCCTGAGCACGGCCCTTCAGCCGCTGTCCATTGGTATGGATGGTGAAGCCTGGCAGAACGCGCAACAGGCGTTAGATAAGGCCAAGAAAGGGAGGCTGATCATCTCCTTCAGCGGGTTTAACCCAGAACTTGAGTTCCAGCTCAATGCCTTGGGGAACTTGCTCTGCCATGTGCAGGCGCGGTGGAGTGGAGAGCAGCTCGAGACGATCCTGCTGCTGTCTCGTTTGGGTAAACAGCGCGTTGTCGCAGCTAAACTGGGCATATCAGAAGCCGCGGTATCTAAACAGCTTACCGCCGCGGGCTGGCATCATTACTCACGGGGCCGAGCCGCATTGGAACGGCTTTTGGTGAAGGCCACAGGAGACTGAGGGAGGAACAGTGATTAGCAGCTCTGCCCACATCAGAACTGTATCCGGCGCAATGGATAGCGAAACCAACCCGGAGCGGCTTTACCGCAGCTGCGGATTTGAGGGCAGCGACACTTGGTGGCTGCTGCGTCGCTGAGTATGCGCTGCCGCCGAGCGAAATCAAAGATATGTGAAGGTCGACAGAAAAGAAAGCTCCTTTGCCATCGGGCAGGGGAGCTTCTTTTATGGGGGGAACGGTTGCTTGCGCGCATGTTCTATCTCTTTTTCCCGCATAACTTCCCGTCGGCAAATGCCCTGTTTTGTTGCGCAAACGTGCGCAAGGGAACCGCGAGGGGCGCAAAGGGTTGTAAAAAATAAAACAATAAAAGAGGAGAACTGCAATATAAATAGAATAATAGTCGGGGAACCAAAGGGATGGTTCACCTCAAATGCGTTGCGCAAACTGCGCAACGGAACGGATGGTGAGTATGCGTCAAAGCTGCACTGAACTCTTGCACTCGTACCAACAGCAGCGGGAAGTTATCCAATCTGAGAAGTTAGCTTTCAAAGGCATCACCGGCTTAGATGTGTACAACATCACCGCTCCCCTCCTTGATCAGGGCGAGCACTTTATCCTGGGGCGCGTGGAGCCCCGGGCTTCCGAGTATTCACAAATCATCGCTTTCCGCCAGCGGGGCAGGGAGTGGGTGTTGGCGGAAGACATCCCGGCTCTGGACTTGCAGGATCCTTTCTGGAGCCGTATCCATGGCCAGCTCATCGTGGGGGGCGTGGAGGTTTACCCTCACCCCAGTAAACCCGGTTACCTGGGCTGGCGCACCAAGTTTTACCGGGGCAAGGGCCTCAAGGATCTGGAGCACTTTGCCACTGGGCCCGAGATGATGAAGGATATCCGTTTGGCGGAACTCCCCGACGGAAACATAGCGGTGTTCACCCGCCCCCAGGGCGATCCCGGCGGGCTGGGCACCATCGGCTATACCCAAATCTCTAAGTTGGATGAACTGCACCCCGACATAATCCAGCGGGCAGAGCTCTTGGAGCAGTTTGTGCCCGGTGAATGGGGAGGCGCCAACGAAGTGCATCTGCTCAAGGACGGGCAATTAGGAGTGCTGGGGCACATTGCCTGTTTCGACCAGGTTGGAGACCGCCACTACTACGCCATGACCTTTGTCTTTGATCCGGTAACCAGGAAGCCTGGGGCCATGCGCATCATCGCCGCCCGCACGGACTTCCCCAGCGGGGTGAGTAAACGTCCTGATCTCCAGGATGTGATCTTCAGCGGAGGCTTACAGAGGGTAGAAAACGACCGGGCTTGGCTTTACGCAGGCTTAAGTGATGCGGAGGCGGGCCGGATACTCATAGCAGATCCCTTCAGCCCTAAACTCAGGGGTCAGGTACGTTGGAGGAGGCAGGGGCAGTGAGCGTCACCTTAAGGGACATTGCAGAAGCATTGGGAATATCCGTCACCACCGTCTCCCGGGCCCTCACCGGGCAGGGGCGGGTGAGCAGTGAAACCCGGGAAAGGGTGATCGCCAAGGCCCTGGAAATGGGCTATGATTTCAAGCCCAACCCCGGCAGCCTCAATGACCACAAACACATCTGCATCGTCTTTAACTCCCGTCTGCAGTCCCTCTCTGGGGACCCCTTCTACGGAAGCGTTTTGGTGGGTGTGGAAAATGAGTGTCAGAAATATGGATACAAGGTGTTTTTGCAGACCATCAGCAGACCCGATGACCGCGCCATTTGGGAAATGCACCAGGCTGTGCGCCTGGACGGCCTAATCTTTGTGGGCGCCGATGTCTACCCCAATATCGTGCAGCAGGCCAGGCAGCAGGGGATCCCTGCGGTACTCATTGATAACTGGATCCCGGAGATGAATGTGGACGCGGTGGTGACAGACAACTGCGGGGGCATCATGCGTCTAGTAAACTTCCTGGTCAGCCAAGGCCATGAGCGCATCGGCTTCATCGGCGGGCCCCTTTCCCACCGTTCCCTCCAGGAGCGCTACGACGGCTACCGCACAGCCCTGAGGGAACACGGCATCAGCCGCCAGCAGGAATGGGACTGGATCCATTCCCAGCCGGGCCCCCAGGTGGATCAGGGCCGGCAGGGGATGGAAGCGCTGCTGGCCAGGGGCATGCCCGTGACTGCGGTGGTCACGGACAACGACAGCACAGCCTACGGGGTGCTCCAGGCCTGTGCCCAAGCAGGGGTGAAGGTGCCGGAGGACCTTTCCCTGGTGGGCTTTGACAACGTGGAGCTCAGCCAGTTTGTGAATCCTCCCCTGACCACGGTGCACATTCCCAAACAGCGCATGGGGGCCATCGCCGCCCGCAGGCTGCACGAGCTCATAGAAGGACAGGATGCAGATGTGGCCTTGAGGATAGTCCTGGGCACGGAGCTGATCATCCGCCATTCGGTTCAACCGCCGCAGTAGTATAGGAATCAGGAGGAGAATAGATGTTCAAACTGCACCGCCTATCGGACCAGCCGGTTCTTGCACCCATCCCAGAACACCCTTGGGAGCAAGCGGCAGTGTTCAACTGTGCTGTAACCCTGCATGGGGGGAAAATCCACATGATTTACAGGGCATCGGATCGGGACTTCGCTGTTCTGAACCGCCCCAAGCCTGAAGAAGAGATCAAATTCACTTCCTCCTTTGGCCACGCGGTGAGCGAAGATGGGATCAACTTCATCCGGGAGGATCAGCCCATCTACGTGGGCCAGGGGGAGCAGGAAGCCTGGGGCGTGGAGGATCCCCGCCTGAGTAAAATAGATGATACCTTTTACATGGTCTACACCGCCTTCGGCGGCAAGAGCTGGGACAATCACAAGATTGCCCTGGCTTCATCAAAGGATCTGCGCACCTGGCAGCGCCACGGAGTGCTGCTCGATGAGCCCAACAAAGACGGGGGCCTGCTGGAAGAAAAGGTGGACGGCAAATACCTGCTGTTCCACCGCCGGGTGCCCCATATCTGGACCGCCCTTTCCTCAGATTTGAAAAACTGGCATGATCATAAGATTCTCATGGAAACCATCCCCGGCGGCTGGGAAAGCTTCAAGATCGGCATTGCCGGGCCGCCCGTGCGCATCCGCCAGGGCTATCTGCTTATCTATCATGCCGTGGACGACAGCCGGACCTATCGCTTAGGTGCAGCCCTCCTCGACGGTGAAGATCCCACCAAGGTGGTGCGGCGCCTGCCCGAACCCATCCTCGAGCCAGAGCTGGAATGGGAACGGGAGGGCTACGTGCCCAACGTGGTCTTCAGCTGCGGCCAGGTGATCAAGGATGATTTCCTCTACGTCTATTACGGCGCAGCCGACAAGGTGATCGGTGCAGCCGGCATCGAGCTGAACAAGATCGTCTTTTAAGTTCAAAACTTACGGAAAGGATGGCTGAACGTGAGTAGCGGACACAAGCTCAAAAGCATCAGCATCATAGGCCTGCTTGCCCTGCTGATCGCGGGGGCATTGTGTCCGTTTTCCGTTTTCGGACGGGAGCTGCGCTACCATGAGTACCTGCAGATCTGGCAGGACAGGAAGCGTCCAGAACAGGAACTGGTGGTGCCGGCCTGGGCACTTCTGAAGGAAGGGGAAACGATGGAGTGGACCGTGGATGTCCCTGAGGAAGGCCTCTACAACCTGACCCTGGTTTACCTGCCTGTGCAGGGCCGGGGGGCCAGCATGGAACTGGAGCTCACCCTCAACGGCGAACGACCCTTCTCCGAAGCTGGCTACCTGCTCTTCCACCGTATTTTCGGCGATGCGGGCCCCATCATGCGGGACAGCTTGGGCAATGAGATCCGGGCTGCACAGGTGGAGTTCCCGTCCTTTAGAAGGCAGCCCCTGAGTGATTCCCGGGGGTATACCCAAGAACCCTTCTTGTTCTATTTCCCTGAAGGGCCCAACACCATCCGCTTGGAAGCCCGCCAGGAGTCCATCTTCATTGCCGAACTGATTGTGGACCAGATTGAGCCGCCTGCACCCTATGCGGAGGTGAAGGCTGGCTGGCCGGAGGTTTATCCCCAAGGCGTTTTCATCAAGGTTCAGGGGGAAGATGCCCTGCACCGCTCCCATTCCACCCTCTTTGCCATCAGCGATATGGGAGATCCCACAGTGGAGCCCTATCACCCAGCCCAGATCCGCCTCAACTCCATCGGCGGCTGGCGCTTCAACCAGCCGGGGCAGTGGATCAGCTGGGAATTCGAAGTCCCCCAAGAGGGGCTCTATACCATCGCCTTTAAAGCCAAACAGAACCTGCGCCGGGGCATCGCCAGCAACCGGCGGGTGCTGATTGATGGCAGGGTGCCCTTCGCCGAGCTGGAAACGGTGGAGTTCCCCTATTCCACCCGCTACCAGATGCACCGCTTAGGAGGCGAGGAGCCTTACCTGATCTATTTTGAAGAGGGCAGGCATGAAATCGCCCTGGAGGTTGTCTTAGGCGATCAGGCCGCCCTAATCCAGGCTGTGGAGGATAGCCTTTACGAGCTGAACAGGATCTACCGCCAGCTGATCATGGTGCTCTCGCCGGATCCGGATCCCCTCCGGGACTATCAACTGGAAGAGAGGATCCCCCAGGTGCTGGTGGACATGGCTGAGCAAGCCAGGATCCTCCACAGTATTGCCGATGAGATGGAAGGATCCGCTGGCCGGGGAGGCCACATGCTCACCGTGCGCAACCTGGCCCTGCAGCTGGAAAGCATGGCCCAAAAGCCCGAGTCTGTACAGCTGCGCCTGGATGAGTACCGGGATAACCTGAGTGCCCTGGGTACCTGGCTGCTGCAGACCGTGGAGCAGCCCCTGCAGATCGATTATCTCATCGTGGCCAGCCCCGAACAGGAGCTGCCCCGGGCAGAGCCCACCGTGTGGCAGACAGCCCGCCATGAACTGGCCAAACTTGTGGCAAGTTTCACACACGACTACAGCGCCCTGGGCGATCTGGGCACGGAGGTGGCGGGGGACCGCAGCATCAAGGTGTGGATCGGTACCGGCCGGGACCAGGCCCAGGCTTTGAAAACCATGATCGAAGATACCTTCACGCCCCAGACGGGTATCCGTGTAGATCTGGAATTGGTGGACATGAACATCTTGCTCCAAGCAACCCTGGCGGGGCAGGGGCCCGATGTGGCCTTGGGCGTTGATCCATCCCAGCCCATGAACTATGGGCTCAGGGGTGCGGTCTTGGACCTGGCCGCTTTCCCAGATTTCCAGGAAATCGCCGATCGCTTCTACCCGGCGTCACTGGAGCCCTTTACCTTCCGGGACTGGGTGTTTGCCCTGCCGGAGCAGCTGCCCTTCTTCATGCTCTTTTACCGCCAGGATATCCTGGCTGAGCTGGGGATCGACGTTCCCCAAACCTGGGATGAGGTGCTCCAGGTCATTCCTGAACTGCAGAAGCTGAACATGAACTTTGGTCTCCCCTGGACGGAGATCAAGCGCAACGTGGGCGGACGGGTAGGCGAAACCCCCGCGGGGGTAGGCAGCCTTTCCGCCAGCCAGGGCGTGATCACATTTCTTATGTTCCTGAGCCAAAGGGGCATGGAGCTCTTCGGGGAGGATGCGGCTCAGACCAACCTGGATACCCAGGAAGCCTACGAGGCCTTCCAATTCTGGACTGATCTTTATGAGCTTTACGATCTGCCGGTGGAATACAACGCGGAAAACCGCTTCCGCCTGGGCGAGATGCCGCTGTTGATTGCCCCTTACACCCTGTACAACACCCTCACCGTGTTCGCTCCGGAGCTGAGGGGCGAGTGGGGCTTTGCCCCGGTGCCGGGGATCAGGCGGGAAGACGGGACCATTGACCGCACCGTCCCGGCCAGCGGGACAGCGGCGGTGATCCTCACAGGCGCGCAAGACAGGGAAGCGGCCTGGGAGTTTGTAAAATGGTGGACGGAGGCGGAAACCCAGACCCGTTATGCCCTGGATCTGGAAGCTTTGATGGGCGCGGCGGCGCGCTATCCAGCCGCCAACCCGGAAACCCTGCGCAACTTGCCCTGGCCCTTGGAAGACTACCTCAAGCTTGAGGCGCAGCTCCAGTGGGTGCGGGGAGTACCGGAGGTTCCAGGCGGCTACATGGTGGGGCGCCACCTAGATAACGCCTTCCGCAAGGTAGTGGAAAAACAAGCGCCGGTTCGGGAAACCCTCTTGGATTACAACCGGGTGATGAACGAGGAAATCCTGGCCAAGAGGCTGGAGCTGGGCCTGGACGCTGAACAAGGGGGGAACAGGCCGTGAGGCGGGGAGCATTTTGGAAAAAATGGGGCGTGTCTTACCTGTTTGCCGCGCCCTATATCCTCCTCTTCCTTCTCTTCACTGTGGTGCCAGTTGTGGTGGCCATAGCCTTAAGCTTCACTTCGTACAATATGCTCCAGCCTCCGGTCTGGGTGGGGTGGGCCAACTACGTGAAGCTGCTCTTCTCCGACGATGTATTCCTCATCGCGGTGAAGAACACCCTGCTTTTCGCAGCCATCACGGGCCCCTTAAGTTATATGCTCTGTTTGCTCTTGGCTTGGTTCATCAACGAACTCAAGCCCGCCATGCGCACTTTTCTCACCCTGCTCTTCTACGCCCCGTCCATTTCGGGGAATGTGTTCATGATCTGGACCATCCTCTTCAGCGGGGATATGTACGGCTGGGTGAACAGTGTGCTGATCCGCTGGGGGATCATCTACGAGCCCGTGCGCTGGCTCACCAACCCGGACACCCTCTTGTGGGTGACCATGCTGGTTACTCTGTGGATGAGCCTGGGCACCTCGTTCCTGGCTTTCATAGCGGGCCTGCAGGGCATCGATGAGTCCCTGTACGAGGCCGGGGCTATCGACGGGGTGCGCAACCGCTGGCAAGAGCTCTGGTTCATCACCTTGCCCGCCATGCGTCCCCAGCTGCTCTTTGGTGCCATTATCAACATTACTGCATCCTTCGCCGCGGGAAGCCACATCGTGGCCTTAGTGGGCTTCCCCAGCACAGACTATGCCGGGCACACGGTGATCACGCACCTCATGGACTACGGCAACATCCGCTTCGAGATGGGTTACGCATCCGCCATTGCCACCCTGCTCTTCGTGGCCATGCTGGCCACCCAGCAGCTGGTGCAGCGGATGCTGCGCAAGATCGGTTAAGGGGGGAACGGCATGCAGCTGCCCATATACCGCAAAAGGGTTACACGCTCGCCTGGGGGCGACCTGGCGGCCTTAGTGCTCCTTTTGGCCTTGGGGGCCTTTACTGCCCTGCCCATGGTCTATGTGGTGAGCAGCGCCTTTAAGCCCCTGAACGAGCTGTTCCTCTTTCCGCCCAGGTTCTTTGTGCGCAACCCCACCCTGGACAATTTCAAGGATCTGGCCATTCTCATGGCTGAGTCGTGGGTGCCCATCTCCAGGTATCTCTTGAATACCTTAATCATCACCTGCCTGGGCACCGCGGGCCATGTGCTCTTTGCATCGCTCTGTGCCTTTGCCATTGCCAAACATCGCTTCCCAGGTTCGCGGCTGATCTTCAACATGATCGTGATCTCCCTCATGTTCGCACCGGAGGTCACGGCCATCCCCAACTACTTGATCATCGCCCGCCTGGGCTGGATCGACAGCTACCGGGCGGTGATCGTACCCGCCTGGCAGTCCAGTTTGGGGCTCTTCTTGATGAAGCAGTTCATGGACCAGATGGTGCCGGACAGTCTCCTAGAGGCCGCCCGCATCGACGGAGCCAACGAGTGGGTGGTGTTCCGGAAGGTGGCTATGCCCACCGTGCGCCCAGCCTGGCTCACTTTGATCATTTTGTCTTTCCAGAGTCTGTGGGGGAACACGGGCAGCAACTTCATTTACAGTGAAAACCTGAAGACTCTGCCCTATGCTTTGAACCAGATCGTGGCCGGCGGCATCGCTCGGGCGGGCGTGGGTGCTGCCGTGGCCTTGGTAATGATGATCGTACCTGTCACTGTCTTTATCCTCAACCAGCGCAGCGTGGTGCAGACCATGGGCACCTCGGGCTTGAAGGAATAAAGGGGAGGGGAGGAACCGTGCGCAAACTTGCCGGCTGGCTCATTGCGGCCCTGCTTCTCGTGGGGGGAGAGCTTGTGTTTGCCGCCCCCTATGCCAGTTATACCTATGATTTCTACGGGAACGCGGTGCCTGCTCCCCAGGCTTACACTGCCCAGGGCATCATCGACGGAGCGAGCCTCGGGATCTCTCCCCTGCGGGAGCCCAGGGATCTGGCTGTATCCCCAGGGGGCGAAATCTACATCGCCGATACGGGGAACAACCGCATTCTGCGCCTGGACAGAGACTTTGAACTGATCCAAGTGATTGACGGCTTTTGGAGGGAAGGCAGCTGGGACACCTTCAGCGCACCCGTAGCCCTGTATATCACCGAGCGGGGGCGGCTGTACGTTGCCGATCGGGACAACGCCCGCCTGGTGGAGCTCACCGCGGATGGCACTTTTGTGCGCATCATCGGCCCTCCCCAAGCGGATCTCAAGGGCACGCTGCCGGAGAACTTCAACTACCGCCCCTTTAAGGTCGCGGTGGACCAGGGCGGGCGCATCTATGTCTTAGCCGATGGCATCTACGAAGGGCTTTTAGAATTCGATGTGGACGGCAACTTCCGAGGCTTCTTGGGTGCGCCTTTGGTCAGGCCAACTATCCTGGAGCGCTTTTGGGCTAAGCTCGCCACCAGGGAGCAGCGCAAGCGTATGGTGCTCTTCCTGCCCACGGAATACACCACGGTGGATCTCGATGAACGGGGCTTTCTCTACGTGGCGGAGTTTAACCAGATCCGCCGCCTCAACCCCAGCGGAACCGATGTTTTGCGCAAAAACGGCTTTTTCGAGCCCATTGGCGATGTGCCCACCGCGCCGGAATATCGGCCCTCGGAAGAGGTGCCTTCCACGTCCTTTATTGACATCGTGGCCCGGCAAAATGGCATGTACTCCGTTTTAGACCGTCAGCGGGGCCGCATTTTTACCTACGAAAGCGACGGGCATCTGCTTTACGTCTTTGGCGGCCTGGGCACCACAGAGGCCACCTTCCGGGTGCCTGTGGCCCTGGATGTCTTAGGCGACACCATCTTGGTCGTGGATCGGGGAGCCAACCGCGTTGTAGTGTTTGAACCCACCGCCTACGCCCAGCTCATCCACGCCGCCATCCAGGAGTATTTGGGGGGCAACTACGAACGCTCCGCGGAGCTCTGGACCGATGTGCTGCGCCGCAACCTCAACTACGATCTGGCCTATACCGGGATCGGCCGGGCACTGCTCAGGCAGGATCGCTTTGCCGAAGCCATGACAAGCTTCCGCCTGGGCAGCAACCGGGAGCAGTACTCCAAGGCCTTCAGCCTCTACCGCCGGGAAGTGATGGCGGAGAACTTCGGGAAAGTGATGGCAGGGCTCTTAGTGGCAGTTTTGGCCATCGGGGTGTGGCTTAAAATCAAGCCCCGCCTGGCCGTGGCGGAGGCGGCAGTCACCCGCTTTGTGCCGGTGCGCAGGCCCCAGGGCTTTGTAACCAGTCTCCTTTACGCCAAGCATGTGATCTTCCATCCCTATGACGGGTTCTGGGATCTAAAGCACGAGAAGCGGGGCACTATGCGCGCCGCCCTGACCATTGTGGGCCTGGTGGCCGTGACCTATGTGGTGATGCGCCAGTACACCGGGTTTATCTTCAACCCCCGGGATCTCTCCCGGCTCAACGTTATCGTGGAACTGCTCAGCGTTTTGGTTCCCTTCTTCCTCTGGGCCGTGGTGAACTGGGCTCTTACCACCTTGATGGACGGCAAGGGCACCTTTAGGGATATCATTATCGCCACTGCCTACGCCCTGGTACCCTTTGTCCTGATCAATCTGCCCTTAACCTTTGTGAGTAACTACCTGACCATGGAAGAGGGGACGTTTTACCACTTCTTTAGAATTGCCGCGGCTTTGTGGAGCGGCTACCTGGTGTTCATTGGCATGGCCGTCACCCACGACTACGAGTCGGGGAAGAACTTCTGGACCTGTATCTTGACTGTGGTGGGTATTGGTGTGGTGCTGTTTATCGGCCTGCTCTTTATCCATGTGATCAATGTGGTGGTTGGCTTTATCTCCTCGGTCTACGCCGAGCTGGTACTGCGCTTGTAGGGGGTGAGAAGATGCGCCGCTTGGGAGTTTTCGTGATCATATTTGTGCTGGCTTTGGCCTTTGCTGCCCGGGCACAGGTGCCCGAGGGCTTGCCCGAGGGCTTTGAGCTCTGCGCGGACAACGGGCAGCTGGCCCTGTATATCCATCCAGAGACCACGGAAATCGCGCTTTGGGACAAGGCCGCTGGGGAAGTGTGGTTTTCCAATCCCCAGGGGCGGAACATGCGCGCCGCGGTGGCCCAGGATGTGGTGCAGATCCGCTATGATGCCCCCACAAGCCCCGACAAGCTCATGGACAGCTACACCCACAGCGTGCAGCTGGGGCAGGCCCAGATCATCCCCCTGCCAGAGGGAGTGCGGGTGGAGTACCGCTTTGGGGCTGAGTACCCAGAAAGCGTTGTGCCCATGCCCCAGCTGATCAAGGCAAGTGTCTTTGAAGAGGAGATCCTGGCCCAGGTCAGTTCCTCGGATCAGAATACCCTACTGCGCTACTATACCCCCATCTTCGTGCGGGAACCGCACCCCTTCGAGCTGGGCGTAACCAGCGCGGCTAGGGATCTGGAAAGGCAGTTCTTTGGAAACTTAATCATCGTGCCCCTAACTGAGGAATACCAGGCGTTGGTGGAAGAGGCCAAGGGGCTCGCGCCCGGATCGCCGGAGCTGCGCAGCCTAGAGGAGAAGCTGGCCAAGCAGCGGATGGATGCCCTCTATCTCCTCTTGGAGAAGTTCACCGGTTACCTTTTGGGCAGCGGAGAAGGGGCCAGATCCGTGGGCTTCAGGAAGGATATCACCAGCTCTTCCGAGCTTACCAAGGCTGATTTCGCCCATCTGACCCAAGAGCCCAGTTACCTTTTGGCCCGTTTAGCGCCCCTTTTGCAGGATCAGGTGGCCAGGATCTTTGCCAAGGTGGGCTACGGCATCGAGGATCTAGCCCGGGATCACGTGCAGAACCGCCTGGATCCGCCCATTCCTTCCGTGGAGCGTTTTATGGTGCCGGTGGAATACCGCCTGGAGGGGCGGGAGCTCTTGGTGACCATCCCCATGGCTGAAGTGGTTTACCCCAAGGACCAGCCCACGGCCTACGAGGTGAACTGGGACGGCTCTTTAGGGGATGAGGTCGTGATCTACGATCACAGCAAGGAGCTGGTAACCTATCCCTTAACCAGTATCGCCCTTTTGCGCTATTTCGGGGCCGCGGATACCGAGGCCCAAGGCTACATCTTCGTCCCGGATGGGAGCGGGGCGCTGATCTACCTCAACAACGGCAAGACTAACCAGACCCTCTACAGCGAGGCGGTGTACGGCCGCGATGGGGCCCTCCCCGTGGCGGAGCGGCGTCCCTACGACCGGGAGAACAACCACCTGCCCGTGTTTGGGTTGAAGCAGGGGGAGAAGGCGTTCTTCGCCGTGATTGAGGAGGGCGAAGCCATCGCCCAGATCCGGGCAGACATTGCTAGGCCCACGTCCCAGTACAACGTGGCCTACGCGGCCTTTCAGACCATACCTAAGGCGCAGCGGCGGCTGGATCAGTTCACCCAGATCAACCTCTACCAGAGCCGGCCGTATCTGGGGGACATTACGGTGCGCTACACCTTCCTCTATGGGGAAGAGGCCACCTACAGCGGCATGGCCCGCTACTATCAGGACTACCTGATCAGCCGGGGACAGCTCTCCCAGCGCCGCAAGGGTGAGGGGATACCCTTCTTCTTGGAAGTGATCGGCGTTGTGCCTAAGATTCAGCCCGTGGTGGGTGTGGCCCGGGAAGTGCAGCTCGCCCTCACCACCTTCGGCCAGGCCCAGGAGATGGTGGAAGAGCTTTTAGACTTAGGAGTGGAAAACTTGAGCCTGCGCTATTCCGGCTGGCTCACGGGGGGAATTGAGCATAAATACCCCGCGGGGGTGCGCTTGGCTCCCGGATTGGGCGGTGAGAAGGGGCTCACTGCCTTAGCCCAGTTTCTAGAGGAAAGGCAAGTGCCCTTCTATCCAGCGGTGGAGTTTCTCAAGGTACAGCGCTCAGGGGCGCTCCAGGGCTTTGCTCCCGCACGGCAGGCAGCCCGGGCGGTGAACGGGATGTACGCCACCTGGCCGGATTTCAACCCTGTTACCTATGAAGCTCTCTCGAAACCCACGCGGTATATCCTCTCACCCCAGGTGCTGCCGGATCTGGTGGAGCGGTTTCTTGAGGACTACAGCGGCCTTGGGATCAATGGCCTCGCCGTGCCCAGCATGGGGCTGGAGGTGCACTCGGATCTCAAGCGGGATGAGTCCCAGGTGGTGGACCGGGTGCAGGCCGCGGAGCAAATCCAGGCCC
>ERZ773359.3483-NODE-3483-length-17909-cov-4.789235_pt1 | contig 17909 bp, 19 predicted proteins | sample MGYA00374955_ERZ773359 | MGnify/ENA primary metagenome ERZ773359 (study PRJEB29098, sample SAMN04486028) | biogas fermenter metagenome | study: EMG produced TPA metagenomics assembly of the Biogas fermentation microbial communities from Germany - Plant 4 DNA1... | reverse complement strand
AAATAAAAGAGCGTATCGTAAAGGTGGCAAAACAGACATCTGTCGATATTGTGATCACGGAAATTGGCGGCACCGTGGGAGATATAGAAAGCCTGCCCTTTCTAGAAGCCATCAGGCAATTAAAAAGTGATTTGGGCCGCGAAAATGTGATGTATATCCATGTTACGCTTATTCCTTATTTGTCCATGACGGGTGAATTAAAAACCAAACCGACACAGCACTCGGTGAAAGAATTACGTTCCATTGGTATTCAGCCCGATGTGATAGTCTGCCGGACGGAAAAACCGCTTTCGCAGGAGATTAAGGATAAAATTGCTCTTTTTTGCGATATTGCCCCCGGCGGCGTTATCGAGAATGCTGATGTGGAAACAATTTATGAAGTGCCGCTTTTATTAAATGCTGAAGGCTTAGACAAAATAGTGCTGCAGCAGTTAGGTTTGCCGCAGGGAGAATGCTCCCTTGATGAGTGGCGTGCACTGGTGGAGCGAATTAAAAACTTACAAAAGAAAGTTACCATTGCACTGGTGGGGAAATATGTTTCCCTGAGGGATGCCTACTTAAGCGTGGCCGAATCTTTATACCATGGCGGCTTTGAAAATAATGCGGAAGTAAATATCAAATGGGTTCAGGCGGAAGATGTGGAAGAGCTGGGTCCGGAGGAGCTTTTGGCCGATGTAAATGGTATTTTAGTTCCCGGCGGTTTTGGTGAGCGTGGGATAGAAGGCAAAATTGCGGCCACCCGCTATGCCCGGGAAAACAATATTCCTTTTTTTGGTATTTGTTTAGGCATGCACTGTGCAGCAATTGAATTTGCGCGTCATGTCTGCCGCTGGGAAGATGCCAATTCATCTGAATTTGACCCGTCCACAAAATACCCGGTTATAGATCTTTTGCCGGAACAAAAAGAGATAAAAGATTTCGGCGGGACAATGCGTTTAGGCCGCTATCCCTGTAAAATCATGCCCGGCACCCGTGCTGCTGAAGCTTATCAAGATGAAGTGATCTATGAGCGGCATCGCCATCGTTATGAATTAAATAATCTTTTCCGGGAGGAACTGGCGCAAAAGGGTCTGGTGATGAGCGGTGTTTCCCCCGATAACCAATTGGTGGAAATGATTGAATTACGCGATCACCCGTGGTTTGTAGCCACACAATTCCATCCTGAATTTAAATCTCGACCCAATCGTGCCCATCCTCTTTTCCGCGATTTTATCGCTGCAGCTCTTCGGTATAAGGAAAATAAAGAGTAGTTATTTGACTTGTTTTGTTGTATTTTCGGCCGTATTGTGGTAAAAAGTTATTGTATATTAAATACTTAAATACTAAAAAGGTTAGCATATACTTTAGGAAAGGATGTGTCCAGATTGCCTCATGTAATTAATGATGAATGCATTAGCTGCGGTTCCTGCGAACCCGAATGCCCCGTTGATGCCATTTCCGAAGGCGAAGATAAGTATGAAATTGATCCGGAATTGTGTATCGACTGCGGTGCTTGCGCAGAAGTCTGTCCGGTTGAGGCTATTCATCCGGATGATGAGTAGTTAGTGGTTTTTATTTCCCAATAAAAGAGAGGGCTTGCAAGCCCTCTCTTTATGCTTGGAAATTGTTCTATTTACTTGCTCTTTTAATTTTCTTTGATAGTTAACAAGCCGTCTGTGGCGGAATACTCAGTATAAAGTAGTGTGGATGCGGAAAAATTAAAAACAAAGCATATTAAGGAGGTTTGCCGTCATGTTTTTCCGCATCCGTAAATCTCGCACCCGCCGCATATTGGATTGGTTTTCCGCATTATTTAACAGCATCCGCCGTTGGCTGCAAAAATAATAAATTTGTCTTTAGCAAAAGTTGTCAATTAAAAGGAAAATGCCTCCCCAAGGAGAATAAGTTACACAAAAACTTGTTGAGGGGGAGGTGCTTTAATGTCTGCGACAATTTTGGTTGTTGATGACCGGGCAGGAATACGCAAATTACTGCAGGAGGTACTGCAAAGCGCTGGATACGAAGTAATTTCTGCGGCCAGCGGTAATGAAGCCATCACCATTGTAGGTCAAGAAAAAATAGATTTAGTCTTGCTGGATATGAAGATGTCGGGAATGGATGGTTTAGAAACATTAACCAAGATTAAAGAGGAAGCACCGCATATAGTAGTTTTAATCATGACAGCCTATGAGGAATTGGAGGTGTTGCAGGAAGCAGCTCGGCAAGGAGCCGCTGCCTGTATTTCCAAACCTTTTGATATTGATGAATTAAAAGAACTTGTGGCACAAAAATTACGCGCCGCCAGTGCCTAGAAAATCCGCAATCTGTTTACCGGAAGACAAATTTTCAAGGAGGAAGAAAAAATGCCTTTTGTTACATTAAGAGAAGTATTAGCTGAAGCAAAACGCGGTCATTATGCAGTAGGAGCCTTTAATACTAATAATATGGAAATTGTGCAGGCCATTGTGGAAGCAGCGGAAGAGGAAAGATCTCCGGTTATTTTACAAGCCAGCCAGGGCGCTTTAAAGTATGCCGGCATTGAATACATAACTGCCATGGTCAAAGCGGCAGCAAGTACAGTTTCTGTACCTGTTGTTTTACATTTGGATCATGGTACCAGCTTTGAACAAACCATGCTGTGTCTCAAACATGGTTTTACTTCTGTCATGTTTGACGGCTCGAAATATCCTCTAGAGGAGAATATTGCCCTGACGCGCAAAGTAGTGGAAGTGGCTCATGCTATGGGGGCTTCCGTTGAAGGAGAACTGGGCAAAATCGGCGGAACGGAAGACGATATTTCTGTGGACGAACGCGATGCCTTGTTTACAGATCCTGCCGAGGCGGAACAATTTGTGGCTGAAACACAGGTTGATGCTTTGGCGGTGGCCATTGGCACTGCCCACGGGCCTTATAAAGGAGAACCGGTTTTGGATTTTGAGCGTTTGGCTGACATTAACAGCCGGATAGAAACACCTATTGTTTTACATGGGGCTTCAGGTGTGCCCGATGCCAGTATCAGAAAAGCCATTGAAACCGGTGTGCAGAAAATAAATATTGATACAGAGCTCAGGCAGGCCTTTACCCGCGCCGTACAAAAGGTTGTGACAGAACGGCCGCAGGAATATGATCCGCGGAAGATCTTGGGGCCGGCAAAAGAGGCCATGAAGGAGGTCATAAAAACCAAGATGCGCCTCTTTGGCTGCTCCGGAAAGGCATAGGAGTGATAAAAAAGTGAAATTATTTCTCGATACTGCCAATCTGCAGGAAATACAACAGGCTGCAGCTTGGGGTGTCATTGACGGTGTAACCACCAATCCCACTTTAGTGGCCAAAGAAGGGGGCGATTTCCCCTCTAGACTTGCGCAAATTTGTGAGCTTGTCAAGGGCCCTGTTTCGGCAGAAGTGCTGGCCACTGATACTAAGGGTATGATTGCCGAAGCAAAGGAATTAGCCGCCATTTCTCCACAAATTGTGATTAAAATCCCCATGACAGCTGACGGACTGCAGGCCGTGGCCGCTTTAAAGGAAGAGGGTATCCGCTGTAATGTGACGTTGATTTTTTCCTTTAATCAAGCGCTTTTGGCTGCCAAAGCCGGCGCCGCTTATATCAGCCCTTTTTTGGGGCGCTTGGATGATTTGGGGCATGACGGCGTGCAGTTGGTACAGGATATTTGTCATGTTTTTCAGCATTATAATTTTACCACCAAAATAATTGCTGCCAGTATCCGCCACCCACTGCATGTCCTGCAGGTAGCACAAGCAGGTGCTCATATTGCCACACTGCCCTTTTCTGTTCTGGAGAAAATGTTTAAACATCCTTTAACAGACCAGGGCCTTGAGCGCTTTTTAGCTGACTGGCAAAAAATGAAATAGTTTTACGCTTGGATCTAATGCCAACTGCGGTGGTATCTATGGTATAATTAAAAATAGCAGAACAAGCAAAAGCGTGTAGGCAAAGGTTTTTGCAGCAAGCCACACGCTTTTGGTATTTCTGATCCTGAAGGGGAAGCTATATACCATAAGGGGGAAGAGAAAATGGAAAGAGAATTGGCATTGGAATTTGTGCGGATTACGGAAGCAGCAGCTTTAGCGGCCGGCCGTTTTATGGGACGCGGTGATAAAGAAGCTGCAGACCAGGCTGCCGTCGATGCCATGCGGTCGGTTTTTGACACGGTACATATTGACGGTACGGTGGTAATCGGTGAGGGAGAAATGGATGAGGCTCCCATGCTGTATATAGGTGAAAAAGTGGGGATTGGCAGCCAACCGAAGGTGGATGTCGCTGTGGATCCTTTGGAAGGGACTAATCTGGTGGCTAAAGGACTACCCAATGCGCTGTCCGTGGTGGCTGTGGCTCCTGCCGGCTGCTTACTCCATGCGCCGGATATTTATATGGATAAAATAGCCGTAGGCCCCCAGGCAAAAGGCTGTATTAAACTGGATGCCTCCGTGAGGGAAAATTTACAGGCCGTGGCAGACGCATTGCACAAGGATGTGCAGGATGTAACGGCCATTATTTTGGATCGCCCTCGGCACGCTGAGATTATCAAAGAAATCCGTGCCGCCGGAGCACGCGTTAAACTAATTAGTGACGGCGATGTTTCTGCCGCCATTGCCACAGCTTTGCCCAATACCGGTGTGGATATTCTGTTTGGCATTGGCGGTGCCCCCGAAGGCGTCATAGCTGCTGCGGCGCTTAAATGTTTAGGCGGCGATATGCAGGCACGTTTAAAACCGGAAGGCCCGGAAGAAGTGGAGCGCGTCCGTAAAATGGGGCTGGATGACCCGGCAAAATTATTGCAGCTGGATGATCTGGTAAAAGGTGAAGATGTTTTCTTTGCTGCCACCGGCATTACAGACGGCGATATGCTGCGTGGAGTGCGCTATCTCGGCCAGACGGCGGAAACACATTCTTTAGTAATGCGCGGCATTACCGGCACAATTCGCAATATTACCGCTACCCATATTTTGTCCCGGAAACCGCGCTTTGTGGCAAAAAACTGTTAGCAGAAAATAAAGGATAAAAACCCATATTTTACCTCAGGGCTAAGCAAAAATGCATAAATCAGCAAAAATTGGGCAGAATTAGGTCGTAAACTTTAGCTGGAAAACTTTGTGGTAAAAAACTTTTGCAAAAAATGCTTTTGCTTAGTAAAAGAGGTGAAATATAAATGTATAAAAGTAAAAAAGGCATGCTGATGGTGCTGTTGGTGCTGCAGCTGCTGGCAAAGAATGTGTTAGCTGCCGCCGTTCCCGTGGTGGCCGATGCACCGACATCCATTCCCGCGGAAAGCAGCTATCAACCCACTTATTATAGACAGCTTGATCAATGGCGCAGCAAAATGGAGGAGGAAGCTGCAGAAAAAGCAGCATTCCAGCATACCATTAAACGGGGGGAAACACTTACTGCCATTGCCAAAAAGTATGGCACCAGCATTGAGCTTTTAATGCGGGTAAATAACCTGCAGGATCCAAACTTTATTTACGCCGGCCAAGTCCTGACTCTGGTGAGTGATGAGGAAGCAGCCGCCGGTTTTACTGCCCCCGTTATTCACAGGCTGCAGCGCGGTGAAACTGTGTGGGGGTTGGCTAAACGCTACCAGGCAGATGTAAAGGAAATCCTAGCAGCCAATAATATTGAGGACCCCAAAAAATTAAAACCCGGTACAGAGCTGGTTATTCCCGGTGCAGTGCTACCGGTAGCCAACAGCTCTCGGCGGGTGGTTGCTTCGCGCTCACCCAAACGTGTGACGAACAATACAGGCTTCATCTGGCCCTGCCAAGGTTATATTTCTTCTGGCTATGGCCCCCGCTGGGGCAGATTCCACTATGGATTGGATATTGCCGCTAACCTCGGTACACCCATTGTGGCCATTGCCGGCGGTGTGGTAACAGATGCCGGCTGGCGCCCCAGCTATGGTTATATGGTTAGAATAGACCATCAAAATGGCTGGGCTTCCGTTTATGGACACTGTTCTAAGCTTTATGTAAAAGCAGGGCAAAAGGTGCAGCGCGGACAGCAGATTGCCGCCGTGGGGCAAACGGGAAATGCTACCGGTCCCCATGTCCATTTGGAAATTTGGAAGGATAATCAACACCAGAATCCGCTTCACTATTTGCCGGCACGTTAAAAGTAAATGTTTTTTTAAAAATCTTGCACTGACGGTCACCTTATGTTAAGATTATAGACGCGGTATTTTTATAGCGGAAAGAGGTGAACCACAGTGAAACCGAAAATTCATCCCGAATATCATAAAACTACCGTAACTTGTGCTTGCGGTTATTCATTTGAAACCGGTTCGACTAAAAAAGACTTAAGAGTAGATATTTGCTCTAATTGTCATCCTTTCTTTACCGGCAAACAAAAATATGTTGATACCGGAGGACGGGTAGAACGTTTCAAGCGCAAGTACGGAATGGAATAAAATTCTGAGCCTGAAATTGATGTGATAGGCCAAACAGCAGCGTCTTACGCTGCTCTTTTTTACTGTTAATAAGGGGGGATATGATGTCTGCTACTCCCAAAATCGGCGGCCAGGCGGTAATTGAAGGTGTCATGATGCGCCATGAAAAGCAGTTGGCCATTGCTGTAAGGAAGCCCGATGCGCAAATCGCAGTGCACAAGGAGACACTTACTACTGCGGGGGAAAAATTTCCCTTACTTAAGCTGCCGCTGCTGCGGGGAACAGTGGCGCTTGTGGAATCGCTGCTGATAGGTGCGCGGGCTCTTACCATTTCTGCCAACGAGGCGGCAGAGGGAGAAGAGGAGGAATTGGCGCCCTGGCAGCTGACACTGACGGTAGGCTTCGCCCTGTTGTTGGGGGTGGTACTGTTTTTTATTTTACCCACCCTTATCACCAGCTTTTTAGCTGGCAGGATCTCCTCCCGGCCCCTAGTATTAAATTTAGTGGAAGGATTAATTCGCCTGCTTATCTTTTTGGCTTACCTGATTGTGGTAACACAGCTGGAAGATATTCAGCGGGTGTTTGCCTATCATGGTGCTGAACACAAATCCATTGCCTGTTTTGAAGCGGGTGAAGCTCTGACACCGGCCAATGCGCGCAAATATTCAACGCTTCATCCCCGCTGCGGTACCAGCTTTTTACTGCTGGTCATGACCATAAGCATCCTATTGTTTTCCCTTTTCGCCTGGCCAAATATTTGGCAAAGGTTGATTTTGCGTTTAGCTTTACTGCCGCTTGTGGCAGGTATAGCCTATGAGCTGATACAGCTGGCGGGACGTTTTCGTTTTTTCCGTTATTTAACCTATCCGGGCTTGTGGCTGCAGCGGCTGACGACCCGTGAGCCGGATGATGAGCAGTTGGAAGTTGCCATTTGTGCCATAGAGGCCGTGTTAGCAGCTGTTGAGAAGCGCGAGGTGTGAAGAGTGATTGAAAAATTACAAAGTATAGAAGACAGATATTTGGAATTGGAGCGACAGATCAGCGATCCTGCCGTAATTGCCCGGCAGGAAGAATGGCGGAAACTGACTAAAGAACATGCTCACCTGACAGATATAGTGACAACTTTCCGTCAATATAAACAGGTAAAAGCAGATTTAGAGGAAGCTAAAGAACTGCTGGCAGAGAGTACAGATGAGGAAATGAAAAATTTCCTCAAGGAGGAAATCACCACCAATACGGAAAAGATTGAAAAGTTAACGGAAGAATTAAAAATTTTGCTTTTACCGCGGGACCCCAATGATGACAAAGATGTTATCGTGGAAATCCGTGCCGGTACAGGCGGAGAAGAGGCTGCGCTTTTTGCGGCCGATCTTTTGCGGATGTATACACGCTATGCTGAGCGTAAAGGCTGGAAAACAGAAATTATTTCCGATAATGCCACCGATATTGGCGGCTTTAAAGAGGTGGTTTTTGCCATTGCCGGTAACGGCGCCTACAGCCGCCTGAAATTTGAAAGCGGTGTGCATCGCGTGCAGCGTGTCCCCACCACCGAGTCAGGAGGAAGGATTCATACCTCTGCAGCCACAGTGGCTGTACTGCCGGAAGTGGAAGAGGTGGAAGTGGAAATTGACCCCAATGATCTGCGCATAGATGTTTTTTGTTCCTCCGGACCCGGCGGGCAAAGTGTCAATACCACCCAGTCGGCCGTGCGGATTACCCATCTGCCTACCGGCATTGTTGTTTCTTGTCAAGATGAAAAGTCACAATTAAAAAATAAAGAAAAAGCCATGCGTGTCCTGCGTGCCCGTCTGTATGAAAAGGCCCAGGAAGAGCAGCAAGCTGCCTTGGCACAAACGCGGAAATCACAAGTAGGCAGCGGGGACCGCAGCGAAAGAATCCGCACTTACAATTTCCCTCAGGGACGCGTTACAGACCACCGCATTGGCCTTACCCTTTATAAATTGGATCAGTTTTTAGACGGTGATCTGGATGAAATGGTGGATGCTTTAATTACAAATGAACAAGCTGAGTTGCTGAAGAAGGTGGAGGAGTGATCACAGTAAAAGAAGCCCTGCAGAGGGCCTCTTTTCAGCTCCGGGAAGCCGGCATCACAGCTCCCCGGCGGGAAGCGGAAATCCTACTGGCCGCCATTTTAGAAAAATCACGCGCCTGGCTGTATGCTCATGCTGACGAAATTTTAGGGAATGCTGCTTACCTCCAATTTCGGCAGTGGGTAAAGCGCCGGGCCGAAGGGGAGCCATATGCTTATCTCTGCGGCGAGCGAGAATTTATGGGGCTGCCCTTTCTTGTTACACCTGCCGTGCTAATTCCGCGTCCGGAAACGGAAATTTTAGTGGAGGCAGTGGCCGAGGAACTGCGGGAGTGCCCCAACCCAAAGCTTTTGGAAATAGGGGCGGGCAGCGGTGCCATTGCCGTAACTCTTGCCACACTGCTGCCGCAGGCAGAAATTGTCGCCGTGGACATTTCAACGGCGGCACTGGAAGTGGCAGCACTTAACGCTGAACGTTTACGGGTAGGTAAGCGCCTGCGCCTTTTGCCGGGGGACTTATATGCGCCGGTGCGCGGACAAAAATTTACAGCCGTCATCAGCAATCCGCCTTATATTCCGACAAAAGATCTTACCAATTTGACTAAAGACGTTAAAGATTATGAACCGCAAGTGGCTTTAGACGGCGGTCCGGACGGATTAGCCTTCTACCGCCGACTGACGGTCGAATTAAAGGAATTGGCAGCAGCACCGCGGTTTTTGGCCCTGGAAGTGGGGCAAGGGCAGGCAGCGTCAGTTAGTGCTCTTTGCCACCATGCCGGCTACCAAAAAATAAAAAAAATACCGGATTTGGCCGGCATCCCCCGTGTAATACTGGCCAAACTTTAAAGAAAAAGCGCAAAGGCGCTTTTTTTCTTTTCCCAAAAACAAATTTGAGGAAAATATTGGCTGGATTTCCTTCTTTTATGTTTACTGCCTGAAAATTATGGCAATACTAGGGAGCAGGAAGGTTTAAGGGGGAAAGAAAATGCAGGCCAGAAAAGTTAAAATTAGCGGTGTTAATACATATAAGCTGCCTGTTCTCAGTAGTGCGCGCATGAAAGAGCTGTTTTTAAAGATGCAGGCAGGAGACAAAAATGCCCGGCGCGAGCTGATAAACGGTAATTTACGTTTAGTTTTAAGTGTGCTGCAGCGCTTTAAAAACCGCGGGGAAAATTTAGATGATTTGTTCCAGGTAGGCTGCATTGGCTTGATGAAAGCTGTAGACAACTTTTCACTGGAACATAATGTTCACTTTTCCACTTATGCCGTCCCCATGATTATTGGCGAAATAAAACGCCATCTGCGGGATAATAATGCAGTACGCGTTAGTCGTTCTTTAAAGCTGCTGGCACAAAAAGCACAGCAGGTGCGGGAAGAATTAACACGTAAACTTTTACGCGAACCCACTATCCAGGAAATTGCCTTGCAGTTAAAGGTGCCGGCAGAAGAAGTGATTTTTGCTTACCAGGCCATTAATGAACCTGTTTCCCTACATGACCCAGTTTTTAACGACTCTACCGATCCCGTTTATGTTATGGATGTGGTAAGTGACCCTAAAAACAATACGGAATTATGGGTGGAAGATATTGCCCTACATCAATCTTTAGCCATTCTTTCTGAACGGGAAAGGCAAATTTTAGAGGCACGTTTCTTTGAAGGGCGAACACAAACGGAAATTGCCGCTGCCATAGGCATTTCACAGGCACAAGTTTCCCGTATTGAAAAGGCGGCCCTAAGGCGCATCCGCCATCATTTAGCAGAAGAAGGGGGCGGCACAGATGCAAACAATTAAAAAATATTTGCTGGTATTTTTGCTTCTGTTGCCGTTATGTTTTGCCGGCAGCCCGGCAGATAGAGCGCAGCCGGCGCTGCTAAGGCTGCATGTGCGGGCCCACAGTGATGCACCGGCGGATCAGGCTTTAAAATATGAAGTGCGCAATGCTGTTTTGGCAGTTCTAAGCCCTTACCTGCGGCAGGCGGAAAATCTGGAGGCGGCCAAAGCCCAAATTGCCAACAACTTACCGCAAGTGGCGGCTGTTGCACAGCAGACTGTGGAGGCAGCCGGTTATAATTACCCTGTGACTGTCTCCTGGGGTAAAGCTGTTTTCCCCACCCGCCTTTATGGAGGTAAGCTTTATAGAGCCGGAACATATCAGGCGCTGCAAATTTATTTAGGTGAAGGTAAAGGGCAGAACTGGTGGTGCGTACTTTTTCCGCCTTTATGCTTTATTGAACTGCCAAAAGAGGGGGGAGAAAGTAGTGCGTCGGTTCCGGCAGCCGGTAGTACTACTGAGGAGATAAGGCCGCAGTGCCGCTCCCGTCTGTTGGAAGGACTGCAGAAGCTGTACTGCAAATTAATAACAGTTTGGCGGGCCTGGCGCGAAATAAGAAGTAATTGTAATTGAAATGAGCAAATCCTTCCCTTATAATGAAAATGGACAAGTCTGGCTCTTTGCCTAGAACCGGGGAGGATTTATGGTTGTTAGAATAATTATGCAGTTAATCGGAGGATTAGGGCTTTTTCTTTTCGGGATGCAGCTGATGGCTTCCGGAATGCAAAAAGCCGCCGGGGATCGAATGCGGCGGATCCTGGAGCTTCTGACCAATAACCGTATTGTGGCAGTTTTTACAGGAATTATTGCCACGGTGCTTGTACAAAGCAGCAGTACCATTACGGTAATGATTGTAGGTTTTGTTAATGCCGGCTTGATGACACTTTATCAAGCGGCAGGGGTTATTTACGGTGCCAATATTGGTACCACCTTTACCGGGCAAATAATTGCCTTTGATATCAATACTTTAATTTATCCTGCCATTGGGCTGGGAGCACTTTTGAACTTTTTTGGCCAGCGCCGTACTTATAAATATATTGGTCAGGCAGCACTGGGAATTGGGGTTATTTTTTTGGGCATGAATATTATGTCCGATGCCATGAGGCCGGCACGGGAGCTGCCCTTTTTTTTGAATATGATTGCAACTTTTGGTACTAAACCGCTTTTAGGTGTACTGATCGGTGCCGTCTTTACCGGACTCATTCAGGCCAGCGGTGCTACACTGGCATTGGTAATTGTCATGACAACACAGGGGATTATTACTTTGCCGGCTGCCATTGCCGTCTTAGTGGGCTCCAATATCGGGACATGTGTTACCGCCATGATTGCCAGTATCGGCACATCAGTGCCGGCTCGCCGCACGGCCGTGGCCCATTTGTTATTTAATGTGACAGGTGCAGTTCTGGTACTGATCTTTTTCAAGCCCTTTGTCGCCTTAATTACGGCCACTGCCTCCGGGATAACGAGACAAACTGCCAATGCCCATACTTTCTTTAATGTCATTAATACTTTATTATTTTTACCCTTTACCAAGCAGTTTGTAGCGCTGGTAACCCGTTTGGTCCCGGGCGATGATGTGGTTGTGGAGGCAGGTCCTAAATATTTGGACAAACGGATGCTTTTAACTCCCGATGTGGCTATTGGCGGTGTGCGCAATGAACTGCTGCGCATGGCTGCATTGGCACGGGAGATGGTACAGGAAGCAGTACAGGTGTTTTTACAAGACGATAAGAAATTAATCCAACAGGTGATGCAAAAAGAGGATTTGGTGGACAGCCTGGAAAAAGAAATTACCCTTTATTTGGCGGAACTGGCACAGCATTCGCTAACTAAAGCACAATCAAAAGAAGTTTCTGTTTTAATGCATGCCGTTAATGACTTGGAAAGAATTGCTGATCATGCTGAAAATATTACGCGTTTGTCTGAAGAAAAACTGGAGGGCCGCCTGCCTATCTCGGATCAGGCGCGGGAAGAACTGCAGACCATGTATGCCAAAGTAGATGAAATGCTTGAAAATGCTTTACTGGCCTTTGAAAAGAGAGATTTCCTGCTGGCGGGGCAGGTGGTGGATCAGGACGATGAAATTGATACTTTGGAAAAGGTTTTGCGCAAATCTCATATTAGCCGTATCAACGACAAAATTTGCTTCCCGCCCAGCGGTATTATTTTCCTTGATGTAATTAGTAATTTGGAGCGGATTGCTGACCATACCACTAATTTTGCCCAGGTTGTTTTGGGTGAATATTAAAAATTTGCAAATTGGGGGATTTTACTTGAGGAAAATCTTTGGGGGACGCTTTGCTTGGCCCATTTTTTTGCTGCTTTTACTTTTGGCCTTGCCTGTTTGGGCAACTAATGCGCCTTCCTTTGGTGATGACAGCAGCACCGTAATTTTACGCGGCCGCGTTCTGGCAGTGGAAGATGTGGAAGTTACCGCTGAAATGGAAGGGATTGTCAAAGCAGAACAGCTGGCGGAAATAGAAATAATCTCCGGCGACTTCCGCGGAGAAAAACATACACTGCTGAATGGTTTAATGGGGAATCCCTTTTTTGATATTGAACTGGAAGAAGGCAGCCTGGTGATACTTTATGGGGAAGTCGATGACAGCGGCCGGCTGCGCAATATCTATTTGGCAGACCGCATGCGGGATACTTATCTTTACATTTTGGCTGCACTTTTTGTTTTTTTAATTTTGGTCATCGGTCGCCGTAAAGGTCTAGTTACCATAGTAACATTATTGATCACCATAATTGCAGTCTTTCGCATTTTGCTGCCCATGCTGCTGAAAGGCTATGCACCCATTCCCAGTACGGTTTTGGTGGCCAGCGGTGTTACTTTTATTACGCTGCTGGGTATTGGCGGCTGGCAGAGAAAAACCCTTGCCGCCGTCATTGGTACAGTGAGCGGGGTTCTGGTGGCGGGGCTTTTGGCCTTGATTGTTGGCAATGCCGCCAATTTAACCGGTTTTAGCAGTGAAGAGGCACAAATGCTGACCTTTATGGAAGGTGTAAATCTTGATGTGCGCGGCCTTTTATTTGCCGGCATCATTATCGGTGCACTTGGGGCGGTCATGGATGTGGCCATGTCTATCGCCGCTGCCTCTTACGAGGTCTATGCCGTAAATCCAAGTATAAGTGTGCGGGAGCAAATTAAATCAGGACTTAATGTGGGGCGTGATGTGATGGGAACTATGGCTAATACACTGATTTTGGCTTATGTTGGTGCCTCAATACCCCTTTTACTGCTGTTTTTAGGTTACAATACCCCTTATATTACAATTATTAATCTTGATATGGTGGCCACAGAGGTGGTCAGAGCTTTAGCAGGCAGTATCGGCATTATTTCCGCCGTTCCCTTAACGGCAGTTTCTGCCGGCCTGCTGCGTAAATTTGATCGGATACCGCAAATGGAAGTAAGTGAAGAAGCAAAACGGTAAGCCAATGAAAGCTTACCGTTTTTTTTCTTGCTGCAGGTAGGCTGCCAGAGCTGCCTGATAAATTATTTTGAGCGGGACGCCTTTTTGGCGTGCCAGTTTGGCGCAATCCTCATATTCAGGGGCTGCGTTTTCGCTGCCTTCTTTTCCCATGGCAACCTTAATCCGAACAGGGCCATATTCTGTCTCAATGGATGTATGACGGCGCGAAAGCATTATTTTATCATTGACGGCGCGCCTAATTCCCAAAGTTGTTGTTTCGCGAAAAATCATGTTAATTACCTGCTGTTCCTGTGCCGGATGCACCAGCACCGTCAGTTTTGTACCGGGGCGGTTTTTTTTCATATAAACGGGGGTAAGTGTTACATCTGCCGCTCCGGCTGCAAGTAATTGTTCTGTGAGATAACCAAAAAACTCCGGATTCATATCATCGATAGTGCTTTCTAACACGCTGATGCTTCCGTGCAAGTAAGAAGAGCTGCTTTCGGTTTCACCCACTATCACGCGCAGCACATTGGCGATGGGTAAATCCTTTGTCCCGGCACCGTAACCGATCTTTTGCACGGTATAGGGCGGAGGAGGGGAAAAGTCAGCCACTGTGGTTAAAATGGCAGCACCGGTGGGAGTTAAAAGCTCGCCTTTAATGCCGCGGCTGTAAATGGGGACGCCTGCAAGTAACTCCAAAGTGGCCGGTGCCGGCACCGGCAGTTCACCGTGGGCACAGCGGACTGTGCCGCAGCCGGTATGGAGTGCCGAAGCATAAATGCGGTCCGCTTTCATTTCAGCCAGTGCTGCCGCCGCTCCCACGATATCAACAATGGAATCGACGGCCCCTATTTCATGAAAATGAACTGTTTCCGGTGGTACCCCATGTACTTTGGCTTCTGCCTCTGCCAAACGGGCAAAGATGTCTAAAGCCAGCTGCTTTACTTCCGGGGTGAGGCTGCTGTTTGCCAGCATTTCTTTAATCTCGGCATAGTGGCGGTGCGGCTGCTGATCTTCTTGGACCAGCACTTTCAAAGCAGTAGCGGCTATACCATTTTTAGTTACTTGAGCTATCTGTAGCTCATAGCCTGAAAGCGGCAGCTTTGCCAGTTCTGCTTTAATGGCCTTAAGAGATGCACCTGCTGCTACCAGTGCCCCCAAAATCATATCGCCGCTGGCACCGCTAAAACAATCAAAATAAAGTATTTTCACCTTTATTCCTCCCCATTGTTAGTTTGTAGGCGGTTAATTAAAGCGGCAGTATAACCTCCGCCAAAGCCATTATCAATATTGACCACGGCAACTCCGGTGGCACAGCTGTTAAGCATGGTTAACAATGGGGCAATACCGCCAAAATTGGCGCCATAGCCAACGGAAGTGGGAACGGCAATGACCGGCTTGTCCACCAGACCGCCTACCACACTGGCCAGGGCACCTTCCATGCCGGCCACCACCACAATAACATTGGCAGCTGCCAGTTTATCGACACCGGCAAAGAGGCGATGAATACCGGAAACACCCACATCATAAAGGCGTTCCACCCGGCTGCCCATAAGCCTTGCCGTAAGTGCCGCTTCTTCTGCCACCGGTAAATCGGCCGTGCCGGCGGCTACAATTAAAACCATGCCCGTTTCTTTTTCCGGCTGCCGGTTTACTACCACCGCCTTAGGCAGCTGGTGGTATTCGGCATCGGGAAAAACTTTTTTTAATGCATCAAAAACATGGGGTTCTGCCCGCGTCGCCAAAACATTATTGGTGGTTTCGGCCATTCTTTCCGCTATTTTAACAATCTGTTCCGTTGTTTTTCCCGGGCAGAAAATAACTTCCGGAAAACCTTGGCGCAAAGCCCGGTGATGATCAAGCTTGGCAAAACCTAAATCTTCAAATTCTAAATGGCGCAGCCTTTCCAATGCTTCTTCAACGGTCAGGTCACTGTTTTGCACGTTTGTCAGCAGTGAGCGCAAATATTTTTTGTCCATGAGTTCCCCCCTGCAAAAATATTCTGGTGTTAATAATTTATCATATTTTCATGCCGATGGTAATGGGATGCGGTGACAAAGCGCATTTTGGGCACAATATTTTAAAGGAATTATAATCTATTTTGTCGAACAAGTAATTTTTATTGTTAACTTTTTATGGTGAGGGCTAGATGATTAAAACTACCGCTAAAGGGACAAAAATATTTACCGTCTCAAGTTCCGCTGCGCCTGAAATCAGAGCAGTAGCTGAACTGATTCGGGCGGGAGAACTGGTCGCCTTTCCGACGGAAACGGTATACGGTCTTGGCGCCCATGCTCTGCGGGCAGATGCCGTGGCTAAAATTTTTGCTGCCAAAGAACGCCCTGCCGATAACCCGCTGATTATACATATTTATGATTTAAGGCAGCTAAAAACTTTAGCAGCGGATATTCCGGAGGAAGCCTGGCAGTTAGCCCATCATTTTTGGCCGGGGCCGCTGACTTTAATTCTACGGAAGAAAGCCCAAGTGCCGGATCTTGTCACAGGTGGCCTGGATAGCGTGGCGATACGTATGCCTAACCATACTCTTGCTTTGGCTTTACTGCAGCAAGCGGATGTACCGGTGGCGGCACCCAGTGCCAACCTCTCCGGCCGCCCCAGCCCCACTACGGCTGATCATGTGCTGACAGATTTAGACGGCCGCATTGCCGCCGTTTTAGACGGCGGCCCATGCAGCGTGGGGGTGGAATCAACGGTGCTGGATATTCGCCAAGGCGAGCCCAAAATATTGCGCCCCGGCGGAGTTACGCCGGAAGAAATCAGCGCGGTTTTGCGCCGCCCCTGCTCTCTAGTGCACTGGCTGCCCCAAAGTGAGGATGCACCGCCTTCACCCGGTTTAAAATATTTGCACTATGCACCGCGTGCGCCTTTATATCTGCTGACAGGGGCACCGGAAAGGCAAATAAAAAAAATGCAAGAGCTGCTGCAAAACTTTCAGGCCGAGGGTAAACGTGTGGGCTTGCTTGTCTCGCAAGAAAGCGCAGGCAAATTTTCGGGTGCAGAAATTATTGTTTTAGGCAGCCGCCGGCGGCCGGATCAGCTGGCGGCGGGACTATTTGCCGCCTTGCGCAGTTTTGATGAGAAACAGGTTGATGTGATTCTTGCCGAAGGATATAGTAAGAAGGGCGTGGGCCTGGCAGTGATGAATCGCTTGCAAAAGGCAGCCGGTCCGCGGGTAATTAATGTGGGAGGAGATGAATAATGTCCTCAAAAAAGAAATTATTGCTTTTTGTCTGTACAGGAAATACCTGTCGCAGCCCGCTGGCGCAAGTGATAGCTGCCCGCCTGCTGGAAAAGGAGGGTTTAAGTGACTGGACTGTTGCTTCGGCAGGGCTGGCGGCTTTAAACGGCATGTCAGCCAGTCGGCAGGCGCTGACGGTGGCTAATACTTTGGGACTGGATTTGGCCTTGCATCAGTCCAGAAGTTTGACGGAGGAATTGGCGGCAAAAGCGGAATTAATTTTAGTTATGACGCAGGCACATAAAGAAATGCTGCTGAAAATACTGCCCCAGTATGGGGAAAAAGTTTTTACGCTCAAAGAATTTATCGGACAAACAGGTGATATAGCCGATCCTTTCGGCGGCAGTGTGGCGGTCTACATGGAAACGGCACAGGAGCTGCAGGATTTACTGCAACTTGCCGTTAAGAAATTAGCAAATCCAAACGATAAAGATTAAAGGCGGGAGGGAAAAATGAAAATAGCGATTGCCAGTGATCACGGCGGAGTAAATTTGAAGCGCCACATCCTGAAGTTCTTGGCAGAACAAAACTATCATTTTTATGATTTTGGTACTTTTTCTGACGAATCGGTTGATTATCCCGATTTTGCAGAGCTGGCGGCAGAGGCGGTGGCTAAGGGAGATTATGACTTGGGAATTATTTGCTGTGGGACAGGCATTGGTGTCAGCATTGCCGCCAATAAAGTGCCCGGTATTCGTGCCGCCCTTTGCCATGATACATTTTCTGCCCGCATGAGCCGCGAACATAATGATGCCAACATTCTTGCTTTAGGTGAGCGGGTGGTGGGACCGGGACTGGCGGTGGATATTGTGGCTGCTTTTTTGCAGGCAGAGCACGCCGGCGGCCGCCATGCCCGACGGGTGGCTAAAATTAAAGCAATTGAGGAAAAATACGCCAAACAGGGGTAAGGAGGAACAGATGAGCAAACTGCATTTATTTGATCCGGAAATTGCGCAGGCCATTGAA
>ERZ773359.3473-NODE-3473-length-17944-cov-6.129465_pt1 | contig 17944 bp, 18 predicted proteins | sample MGYA00374955_ERZ773359 | MGnify/ENA primary metagenome ERZ773359 (study PRJEB29098, sample SAMN04486028) | biogas fermenter metagenome | study: EMG produced TPA metagenomics assembly of the Biogas fermentation microbial communities from Germany - Plant 4 DNA1... | reverse complement strand
TGCCATAGTTGAAGATGCAAGGAAGCAGGCAGAACAGGAAAAAATTAAACTGGATGCGGAACTTGAAAATGAGAGGGAAAAAATTATAGATTTAAAACGTGATATTAAATCTATAAAAGAAGATGTTATCGAAATGCTCTCTAAGTTTCGGTCTTCACTGGAACAGGCCGAGAATTACATAGAAGAAATTGAAACTAAATATTTTGAACCTGGCAGTGAGCAAGCAAGCTAAAGATAATGACAAATATAATATTCTTATATGAGAAAGCCACGGCCCTGCAGACAGCAGGGTCTTGATTTATAACTATTTATTTCTTGATCAATTTCAATCTCTGTTAGAAATAGTCAAATCATTTTGGAGGGAGAAAATATGGAAAAGCAGCTTCTTGATATTTTAAAAACCAATGGAAGAATCAAGGAAGAAGACCTGGCTGTAATGCTGAATACTTCGGTGGATGAAGTAAAAAGCACCATAGAGAGGTTGGAAAAGGAAGGTGTTATTTTAGGTTATGACACCTTAATTGACTGGGAAAAAACGGATTATGAAAAGGTCATTGCGTATATTGAGGTTAAAGTAACTCCTCAAAGAGGGCAGGGTTTTGATAAAGTTGCTGAAAGAATTTATAACTATCCTCAGGTTACTGCCTGCAGCCTTATGTCAGGACGCTATGATCTTTTTGTTGTAGTAGAAGGAAAAACTATGAAAGAAGTGGCGTTATTTGTTGCGGAAAAGCTTGCGCCTATTGAATCAGTTTTAAGTACAGCCACTCATTTCGTTTTGAAAAAATATAAGGATAATGGAATTGTCTTTAATAAGCCCAGGAAAGATAAGCGGGAGGCAGTAGTATTATGAGCATCGAACAAATGATTAAAGAGAATATAGTCAATACACCGCCATCCGGTATCAGAAAGTATTTTGATCTTATTAATGACATGAAGGATGCAATTTCACTTGGAATAGGGGAGCCCGATTTTGAAACTCCCTGGAGTATCCGGGAAGAAGGTATATATTCACTTGAGCAGGGAAGAACCTTTTATACGTCAAATGCCGGACTTCCGGAACTCAGACGCGAGATTTCAAGGTATATGAAAGACCGTTTTAATCTTGCATATCAGGCCGAAGATGAGGTGCTTGTCACTGTTGGCGGCAGTGAAGCCATTGATCTGGCCATTCGTACCTTTGCGGGCCCAGGAGACGAGGTTATTATTCCTGAGCCTTGTTTTGTCGCTTATAAAGGCTGTGTCATGTTTACAGGTGCTACCCCTGTTACAATAGAATTAAAGGCAGAACACGATTTTAAGCTACAGCCTGAACAGGTTTTAAATGCTATTACAGACAAAACAAAAGCAATTATTCTTGGATATCCAAATAATCCTACAGGCGCAACCATGGGTTACGATGATTATAAAGCTTTGGTAGAAGTTCTGAAGGATAAAAATATAGTGGTTATATCGGACGAGTTATACGCTGAGCTCACATATAAAGGGAAACATGTTTCCATAGCAAACTTTCCTGAGATGAAAGATAAAACCATTGTTATAAATGGTTTTTCAAAGGCTTTTGCCATGACGGGCTGGAGGATTGGATTTGCTTGTGGACATCCGGCTGCCATAAAACAAATGCAAAAGATCCACCAGTATGCTATTATGTGCAGTCCAACCACTGCTCAGTTTGCTGCAATAGAAGCATTAAAAAATGGGCTCGAAGAAGTTGAAAAGATGGTTGAAGAGTATAACAGAAGAAGGCTTGTAATGGTGGATGGTTTCAGAAAAGCTGGACTTGACTGCTATGAGCCCACAGGTGCATTTTATGTGTTTCCTGATTTAAGAAAATTTGGACTTAGCTCCGATGAGTTTTGTGAACGTCTTTTGCTTGAAGAAAAGGTCCTGATGGTTCCCGGCAACGCTTTTGGTGAGTGCGGGGAAGGGTTTGCAAGGGCGACATATGCCACCTCATTGGAGAATATCAAGGAAGCATTGAGAAGAATTAAGTGTTTTGTTGACAAATTGAACCGATAAAAATTATGAAAAAAAAGGGGCAAAAACCTTTCCGGCTATTGCCCCTTAATTCTGAATTTTTTATTTTTCTGCGATTTCATTTTCTCTACAATTAAATTATCCAGTTGTCTGCTTATCGAAAGTATAACATCCATGCTGTACCCTGATGAAATAGCTTTGTTTAACCTGCTTCTCACCCGTTCAATCTTTTTCATTTGTAAACCCCTCCACTTCAAGGAAAGCAGATCTTACAAGAGAATAATAGCATAATTCGTCTAAAAAGTCAATGAAACCTGCATTATATCTGGGTTTGCGACAATTTTCGTCAAAATTCGCCTTTTTACTACAATTATCTGATGTGCTTTGTTTTTTCTTTGGGGTTCTTAATTCTTGAATTAGGACAGTAAATAATATATATTATTTATTATCAGATAATAATAATTGATGATAAACGGAGGTTATAGTAATGCAGGATATATTCAAAGGAAAAAATATACTCATTATGGGCGTGAGAAACAAATGGAGCATTGCCTGGGGGATAGCCAGGGCAGTACAGCCTTTAGGTGCTAATTTGATATTCACTTATCTTGGAGACAGGGAAAAAGAATCCATTGAGAAGCTTACAGCAAATATGGATAATGTATCAATATATCCCTGTGATGTATCAAGCGACAAAGAACTGGATGATTTATTTGCTGAAATAAAAGAGAAATATGGAGTGCTTCATGGGGTAGTTCATGCTATTGCTTTTGCAAAAAGTGAAGATTTGCAGGACACTTTTGTAAATACATCCAGGGATGGTTTTCATACTGCAATGGATATAAGTGCTTATTCTTTGCTGGCTGTATCTAAAAGGGCAAAGGAGCTCATGACTGAAGGCGGAAGTATTGTTACCCTGACTTACAGGGGCTCAGAAAAGGTATATCCGGGATACAACATAATGGGAGTTGCGAAGGCTGCTTTGGAAGCCAGTGTCCGCTATATAGCCTATGAACTGGGGCCAAGTAATATAAGGGTTAATGCCATATCGGCTGGTCCTGTTAAAACTATGTCAGCAAGAGGTGTAAAGAATTTCACAGACATTCTTGGAGTAGTGGCGGAAAAATCATTCCTTAAGCGCAATGTTACCCTTGAGGATTTGGGGGGCACTTCTGTTTTCCTGCTCAGTGACCTGTCTTCCGGGGTGACTGGTGAGATTATTTATGTAGATGCCGGATACAATAATATGGGTCTGTAAATTTAAGGTTATAGTCCGATGATGCAGTTTTTTATTAACAATTTGTTCATATTATGTTCATTTATATAATTCATAATTGATTTAACTTTAATAATGCGGGTTTACAGAAATAGCCCGCTATCTTTTTGATTTTTAACTGTGAATCAAAAAGAAGGAGGATTAGTATGATAGAAATACAAAATCTGACCAAAGAATACGGTAAGATAAAAGCTGTTGACAATATCAGCTTTTCGGTCGAAAAAGGCGAAATACTAGGCTTTTTGGGACCTAATGGCGCTGGAAAATCAACTACTATGAATATTCTTACCGGATATATTTCTTCTACATCAGGAACAGTCAAGGTAGCAGGTCATGATATACTTGAAAATCCTGTAGAAGTGAAAAAACGAATAGGATATCTTCCTGAACAGCCACCTCTTTATCTGGACATGACCGTTGATGAATATCTTAATTTCTGTGCACAACTGAAATCTGTTCCTGCAAAGAGATGGAGAAGCGAGAAAAAAGATATTATGGAACTTGTGAAGATAAGTCATGTAAGCCACCGGCTTATCAAAAACCTTTCAAAAGGTTATAAGCAAAGGGTTGGTCTTGCACAGGCCCTGATAGGTACACCTGACGTTCTTATTTTGGACGAGCCTACTGTCGGGCTGGACCCAAAGCAAATAATAGAAATCAGAAAATTAATAAAGGCTCTGGGCAAGAATCACACTATTATTTTAAGTACCCACATCCTTCCTGAAGTAAGTGCAGTCTGCGATCGTGTGGTAATTATCAATAAAGGAAGGATAGCTGCCATAGATACACCGGATAATCTTTCAAAAATGCTATCGGACTTTTCAAGATTCTCAGTAACAATTGCAGGTCCTGAAAATAAAGTCAGGAATGCCCTTTCTGATATTTATGGGGTTAAATATCTTGAAGTCAGCAACAGAATAAAGGATGACGAGTACAGCTATATAATTGAAGCTGATAAGGATGTGGATGTCAGAAAACCTATGTTCAACAGGCTTGCTCAGTTAGGTTTTCCTATTCTTGAACTGAAATCTTTGAATCTTTCTTTGGAAGAAATATTTATCCAATTGACCACCACTGAAGAAATGGAGGTTCAATAAGATGTTTGCAGTTTTAAAACGTGATTTCAAATCCTATTTTAATTCTCCCATTGCTTATGTACTGATAGGTTTGTTCATGTTTTTGTCCAGTTATTTCTTTAATAGTTATCTCTCCTATGGTGTTTCAGACATTACAAGCAATGTAGTAAGTGATATGAGTTTTTTATTGTTGTTTGTTATTCCCATTTTGACAATGAAATCAATGGCTGAAGATAAAAAGAACGGTACAGAAGTTTTGCTTTTGACTTCTCCTGCCAGGATCACAGAAATCGTTATGGGAAAATTTCTGGCACTTTATTGTGTTTTTCTGATAATGACCGGGTTTACATTAATATTCCCGATCATTCTTACAGTATTCGGCGATCCTGATTTAGCCCTTATTTTCAGCTCCTATTTAGGTTTTGTTCTTTACGGTGCCGTATTTGTTGCCGTTGGACTTTTTGCATCGTCCCTTACTGAAAATCAGATAGTAGCTGCTATTATAGGTTTTGTTGGATTATTTGCCCTTTACACAATAAGATACCTGGCCAGTTATTTCAGCGGTTTTCTTTATGATGTCTTTACCTGGCTTTCAATAGCTGACCGGTACAATGATTTTATGAACGGGATTATAGATATCTCATCAGTTATTTTTATGATTAGCCTTGCAGCTATATTCATTTATCTGACAGTAAGAGTAGTTGAACGCAAACGTTGGAGTCAGGGGTGATGGGTATGAAAAAATTAGGAATAAACAAGAAAAGCTTAAAATATGGGTCATATGCACTATTATCAACTGTTTTGGTAATTTCGCTCATAATAATATTCAATGCTTTGGCAGGACTGGATATTGTAAGAAACAGACTGCGTTTTGATATCACCAAAAATAAAATGTTCTCGCTCAGTGAGCAAAGTCTGAATATATTGAAAGAACTTGACAAAGATGTTGAGGTTATAATTCTGACAGAAGAAAAGAATTTTAATGTTCCCGAAATCACTGAAATGCTTATTCAGTACAATGTTAAGAGTAACGGTAAAGTTACTACCCGTTTTGTTGATGTGGAGAAAGATCCTTTGTTTATAGAACGGGAACTTGATCCGGAACAGGTCAAGGGTATCAGCAAGGGAAGCATTGTGGTTAAATCAGGGGAAAAGAATATGGTCATATCACAAAATGATATGATTGAATATGATTACAGTTACGGTATGCCGCAGGCTTCCGGTTTAAAGATTGAACAGGCATTCACAAGTGCAATTAAAAATGTTACTTCAGAACATACACCCGTGGTGTATTTTGTCCAGGGTCACGGGGAATATGTTTTGGACGATTATCTAAATGAGCTTAAATCTGCAATTACAGCAAACAGCTATGAGGTAAAGGAGTTGTCTCTCGGAAACGGGATTCCTGAGGATGCAGCTGTCCTGTTTTTTGTTTCGCCGAAGAGTGATTTGTTGCCCGATGAGATGGAGCATCTTTTAACTTATTTGGAAAATGGCGGAGATGCAATTTTCCTGATGGATGTACAGCAGAGCAGCAATGAGCTTGCCAATTTTAATTCTGTACTGGAGCGGTATAATCTGGCTGTAAATAACGACTTAATACTTGAGCTGGATCAAAGCAGTTATTTACAGGATTTCACCATAGTTATACCGAAAATTTTTGAAACCGATGTATCCACTAATCTTGATCCTTATTCACAGGCGCTTTACCTGCCCCAGTGCAGAAGTATTGAGATTTTACAGGCTGAAAAAGAGTGGATCACAACTAAGCCTTTATTTATGACATCTGCCAGATCACAAAGTCAAAACATAGTGACCGGGGAGACACAGATAGGTCCTTTCCTTCTGGGAGCCATATCAGAATATCAGGGTATGAAAACAAGCAGAGTTGTCCTTGTAGGAAATGCACAGTTTGTTTCAGACAACTGGATGAACTACAGAAATGACAATGGAAAAAGGTATGTTATGTCAATGCTTAACTGGATGCAGGATCAGGAAGGTTCAGTTTATATTCCGTCCAAGAGCCTGGCATCCAAAAGAATACAGCTTACTGCACAGAGCAGATATATTGCTTTCATTTCTCTGACATTCCTTCTGCCTCTGATAATCATAGGATTTGGCATATTTGTATGGATAAGGAGGAAACATCTATGATGAAGGACTGGAAAAAAATTATAGTCCTCGCAGTTGTCCTTGTCGTGTTTATAGGTGCCTTTGTATTTTTAAGCAATATCAAAGATACGCAAAATTCAGATCAAACTGATACAGATTCTGAAGAGAGACTGCTTAATATAGACAGGGAGGAAATAAAAAGCATTACATTGAAGCATGGTCAGGAAGAGCTTGTTTTCAACAAGGAAGAAGTAGAAGTTGAAAGTGAGGTAACTGACGAAGAAGGTAATACCAAAACTGTAACTCAGAAGAAGGAGATTTGGACAAACAGTGACTTTAGAGTAGATGAATCCAAAATTAACAATATCGCGCTGTCTGCTGAAATCACCACCATAACGCGAACTATTGATGAAGATCCTCAGAACCTTGCGGCTTATGGTCTGGATGACCCAATTGTTGTAAGCATTTTAATGAAAGATGGCAGCAGTCATTATATTGAAATCGGAGGGCAGACTCCCACTCAAGACAGCTATTATGCAAGAAGAAGCGGTGACAGGACTGTTTATACCATCAGCAAATACAGAGGAGAAATATTCAGCTACGGCAAATTTGACATTATGAGCAAGAACCTGTATGAGAAGGATGAAGTAACTGCTGAGGATATCACAGCCTTGACCTTTACCAGAAATGGTGAAAAAATATTTGCTTCAGCCTATGATACTTCTTCTTCCAAATGGTATATCAACTGGCCTTTGGAAGTTGAAGTCGATGTGATGGAGTTTCCGAAATTTATTGAATGGCTCTCAGGTGTTAATGTAGCCGAATATATTGAGAAAAACCCCTCGGATTTAAGTGAGTATGGGCTGGACAAACCTTCATATGTCTTTGATTTTGTATTGGACGGCAAAGAATACAGTATTAAGCTTGGAAGCAAGAACGAGGATGATACACGTTATTATGCCCAACTGAATGATGAACCCACGGTATTTGCTGTAAGCAGTTCTTCACTGAATTTTGTGGATTCGCCGCTCATCGACCTTATTTCAAGATTTATTTTCATTCCCAACATTGCCGATGTTGAAAAACTTGTTATAGAAATGGACGGGCGGGTTGATACACTTCTTATTAATGCAAATAACGAGGATAAATCCAAAGAGGAATTCTTCTTCAATGGAAGAAAGATGGAGACAGACAAGGAAGTATCGTTGTTTAGAGGCTACTATCAGGGGGCTATAGGCATAATTGCCGACAGGCTGGATTTTGAAGCAAAACCTGAAGGCAAAGCCGAAATCCGGCTGACATACACCATGAAAGAGGCCAAACCCGATAAAGTAGTTGTAGTGGAATTAATTCCTACCAATGACGGATATGGATATTATCTGGTAAAGAACGGGGAGTATTTTGGATTTGTTATGGGCAAAAGACAGCTGGATAAAGATCACGGTATCAATACCTTATATAAAAAGCTTATAGATGGGCTTGCAGAAAGCTCTTCTGAGTAATACCCCACATTATAAAAAATTACACTGTACCGGCATTGTATTATGGCTGCAGAATTAATTTCTGCAGCTTTTTTTCATACATATTAATACAGTATTATGTATACAAAAAAAGCGCGAAATTTATTGAATTATCACCCGCTATGTGATATAATTAACAAGAATTTTTGTTAACTGTTTAACAAGTATTTATCAGAATAAACAGGAGGTTTTTATATGAGCTGCACTGGCTGCTGTGCTGATAATAAGTTGAAGGAACTGGAAAAAATAATTGAAAAATATAAGGATATTCGTGGAGCTTTGATTCCTGTTCTTCATGAGGCACAAGAATTGTACGGCTATTTGCCATTAAGTGTTCAGAAAAAAATTGCTGAAGGACTTAATATACCTTTGTCTGAAGTATATGGTGTCGTTACGTTTTACACTCAGTTCTCTTTAAATCCCAAAGGAAAATACAAGATCAGCGTTTGTCTTGGAACGGCCTGTTATGTTAAAGGGGCTGGCGAAATTTACGACAAGATCTCTGAAATCCTTAATATAAAGAGTGGAGAATGTACACCAGACGGGCTTTTCTCTTTGGATGCCTGCCGTTGTATAGGTGCATGTGGTTTGGCTCCTGTTATTACAATCAATGAGGATGTCCATGGCAGACTCACAGTTGATGATGTTCCTGGCATCATTCAGAAATATATTGATAAAGAAAAAGAAGCAAAGGACCAAGAAAAATTAGTTGAGGCATGAAAGATATAGCGCATCACTTGCTGGATATTGCGCAGAATTCAGTTTCAGCTGGAGCCAATATTATCACAATAAAAATAACGGTGTCTCCTAAAAGTAAATCTGCCGGTAAACAAGATCTGATAATCGAAGAAAAAGTATCTGATACACTGACATGTGAAATTATTGACAATGGCCGGGGAATGGATCAGGAGTTCTGTAAAAAAGTATTGGATCCTTTTGAAACAACCAGGGAAACACGAGATGTAGGGCTGGGGATTCCTTTGCTTAAACAATCTTGTGAATTGGCAGGCGGAAAGCTTTCTATCAACTCGGTACCTTACGAGGGTACGACTGTCAAAGCTGAGTTTGAAATTGATCATATTGACAGGATACCTTTAGGAGATGTTGCCGGAACCGTTAAAATGCTGATAATAGCTAACCCTGAAATTACCTGGAACATAAAATTCAGTTCACCTGAAAAAGAATTTGGCCTCAACACATGTGAAATCAAACATTATTTAGAAGATATCCCGTTAAACAATTATGACGTTTTAGTCTGGATAGAACAGAAAATCAATGAGGGAATCCGAGAAGTTTTTGGAGGTGTTTTGAATGAAATCAGTTGAAGAATTGAAAGCCATTCGGGAGAAAGCCCTTAAAGAAATTTCAATTCGCGACAACGAAAACAAAATAAGAATAGTTGTCGGTATGGCTACATGTGGCATTGCTGCAGGAGCCAAATCAGTAATGAATGCCTTTGCGGAAGAATTAGCCAAGAGAAATATCAACAACGCTACCGTATCAATGACAGGATGTATTGGTATATGCCGGTTGGAGCCAATTGCAGAAGTAATTGGTGTTGATGGCGAAAAGACCACTTATGTTAAGCTTGATGCTGAAAAAGCAAGAAGAATTGTAGCTGAGCATATAGTCAATCAAAAGCCCGTTGTTGAGTATACAATTGGTGAGGCAGAAAAGTAAGGAGGTCAATTAGCAATGATATACAGATCACATGTCCTCGTTTGTAACGGTACCGGTTGTGTTTCTTCAAAGTCTCCGGATCTGATGGCGAAAATGGAGGAACTCCTGGTTGCAAACGGTATTGAAAACGAGGTTAAGATTATCAAAACAGGATGTTTCGGTCTTTGTGAGAAAGGTCCCATCTTGGTCATCTATCCAGAGGGTGCCACATATTGCAATGTGTCAGTTGATGATATTGAAGAGATTGTAAATGAACATCTTGTAAAGGGTCGTATTGTAAAACGTCTTCTTTTAGGCGATAAAGAAGCTGAGGACGTATCCAAATCCCGTGACAATGTCGGCTTCTTTGCAAAACAGAAACGTATCGCCCTTAGAAACTGTGGTGTCATTAACCCGGAGAATATTGAAGAGTACATAGCACATGACGGTTATTTGGCTCTTGCAAAAGCGGTTACTGAAATGACACCTGCAGAAGTTATAGCTGAAATTACTAAATCAGGTCTCCGTGGACGCGGCGGCGCAGGTTTCCCTGTAGGCAGAAAATGGCAGTTTGCTGCTCAGGAAGTAAGCGATCAAAAATATGTCTGCTGTAATGCTGACGAAGGTGACCCCGGAGCTTTCATGGACAGGTCCATTTTGGAAGGTGACCCTCATTCAGTAATTGAAGCAATGGCCATTGCAGGCTATGCAATTGGTGCAAATCAGGGATATATTTATGTACGTGCTGAATATCCCATTGCGGTAGAAAGACTTAATATTGCCATTAAGCAGGCTCATGAGTATGGACTTCTCGGAAAGAATATATTCAATACTGATTTCTCCTTTAATTTGGAGCTTCGCCTTGGTGCAGGTGCTTTTGTATGTGGTGAAGAAACTGCTCTTATGACATCTATTGAAGGAAATCGCGGAGAACCGAGAACACGTCCGCCTTTCCCGGCAGTGAAGGGTCTTTGGGGTAAACCCACATTGCTCAACAATGTTGAGACCTACGCAAATATACCTGTTATATTACTCAAAGGTGCTGACTGGTTCTCTTCAATTGGTACCGAAAAGAGCAAGGGAACAAAGGTTTTTGCTATAGGCGGTAAAATTCATAATACAGGTCTTGTTGAAATTCCTATGGGAACTACTTTAAGAGAAGTAGTCTACGACATAGGCGGTGGTATACCCAACGGCAAGAAGTTTAAAGCTGCACAGACCGGCGGACCATCCGGCGGCTGTATACCAGCAGATCATCTCGATATACCCATCGACTATGATAACCTGCTTGAAATTGGTTCAATGATGGGTTCAGGCGGTATGATTATAATGGATGAAGATACTTGTATGGTGGACATTGCAAAGTTCTTCCTTGAATTCACCGTTGATGAATCCTGTGGTAAATGTCCTCCTTGCCGTATCGGTACTAAACGCATGCTTGAAATCCTTGACAGAATTACTCAGGGTAAAGGCGAAGAGGGAGATATCGAAAAACTTGAAGCTCTGGCTGAAAGCATTAATAAGGGTGCACTTTGTGGATTGGGCCAGACTGCTCCTAACCCGGTGCTGAGCACATTGAAATTCTTCAGGGACGAATATGAGGCCCATGTTAAAGACAAGAAGTGTCCTGCAGGTGTTTGTACTGCACTGCTCAACTATGTTATCATTGCTGATAAATGTAAAGGCTGCAGTCTCTGTGCAAGAAAGTGCCCTGTTAACGCTATTTCTGGTGAAGTAAAGAAACCTTATGTAATAGATCAGGATAAATGTATTAAATGCGGAGTTTGTATGGAATCATGTAAATTTGCCGCCATTGAAAAGAAGTAAGAGGGAGTGTGAAATAAATGTCTGAGTTTGTTACCTTAACAATAGATGGTAAAGAAGTCAAAGCCCCAAAGGGAGCAACTGTTCTTGAGGCTGCAAAGAGTGCTGGCATACATATCCCTACCCTCTGCTTCCTCAAGGATATTAACGAGATTGGCGCCTGCCGTATGTGTATAGTGGATGTGGGTGCAAGGAGTTTCCAGGCAGCTTGTGCCTATCCGGTATCTGAAGGTTTGAATGTTATAACTAATAGCCCTAAAATTCGTGAGACACGCAGGGTTACTCTTGAACTCATATTGTCAAACCATGACAGAGAATGTCTGACATGTGTAAGAAGCCAGAACTGTGAGCTTCAAAAATTAGCAAAAGAACTTAACGTAAAAGATATACGTTATGAAGGTGAAAACCAGGAGTTCCCGATAGATGATCTCTCACCTTCAATTGTCCGTGATCCCAACAAATGTGTTTTGTGCAGACGTTGCGTAAGTGTTTGTAATGAAGTACAATCAGTTGGTGCAATAGGTGTGGTGGACCGCGGATTTAATTCCACAGTTTCATCTCCGTTTAATTTTGCACTTAATGATACACCTTGTGTGAATTGCGGACAGTGTATTGTGGTATGTCCTGTAGGTGCTCTGTACGAGAAGAGTTCAGTTGAAAAAGTATGGGATGCACTGGCCAATGAGGATCTTCATGTTGTAGTTCAAACTGCTCCTGCTGTAAGAGCAGCCCTGGGCGAAGAGTTCGGCTATCCCATCGGCACACGTGTTACAGGAAAAATGGTAGCAGCTCTTAAGAGATTGGGATTTGCAAAGGTATTTGATACTGATACAGCTGCAGACCTGACAATTATGGAAGAAGGCACAGAGCTTGTTGAGAGAATTAAGAACAATGGTAAGCTTCCGCTTATAACTTCCTGCAGCCCCGGATGGATTAAATTCTGTGAGCATAACTATCCTGATATGCTTGACAATCTTTCCAGCTGTAAGTCACCTCAAAATATGTTTGGTGCTGTGTTGAAGTCATATTACGCAGAGAAAATGGGCATAGATCCTTCAAAGATATTTGTAGTATCAGTTATGCCCTGTACTGCAAAGAAATTTGAGGCTGGAAGACCTGAACTTGCTTCAACAGGTTATCCTGATGTTGATGAAGTTATTACTACACGTGAGCTTGCACAAATGATAAAAGAAGCGGGAATTGATTTCATGAACCTTCCTGATGAACAGTTTGATGACCCCATGGGTGAAGCAACCGGTGCAGGTGTCATATTCGGTGCTACCGGCGGTGTTATGGAAGCAGCATTAAGAAGCGTTCCGTATCTTCTCACAGGCAAGGATGACGAGAATATTGACATTAAGGTCGTAAGAGGTGTAGAAGACTTCAAAGAGGCCGAACTTGAAGTTAATGGTATCAAAATCAAGGCTGCTGTTGTTCATGGCCTGGGTAATGCAAGAAAACTTCTTGATAAAATAAGATCAGGAGAAGCTGAGTATCACTTTATCGAAGTTATGGCATGTCCCGGAGGCTGTGTAAACGGGGGCGGACAGCCCATACAGCCCGCATCTGTCAGAAATGAAACCGATCTTCGTACCGAAAGGGCAAAGGCCATTTATGAAGAAGATGAGGCTATGACAATCAGAAGATCACATCAAAATCCAAGAGTTCTCAAAATGTATGAGGAATACTTTGAGAAACCCGGCAGCGAAAAGTCTCATAAACTTCTCCATACTCATTATGTGGCCAGAGAAAATTATCCTGAAAACTAACTTTTGTAAAAATAGCCTTTCATAAAACAACAAGCCATCCTGTATATAAAGGGTGGCTTGTTTTCGTTGTGCTGAAACTGAAATAGTTTAATCATTAGGCACGTTTCCGGAGGAAAGATGATATAATTGGAATAGATTGTTCAGGAGGTTACATCATTGGTGGAATTAGTTACAGTTATAAATCAGGTTGCAACCTTGTTTGTCATATTAGTGATAGGAGTAGTTGCAGGCAGGTTCAAAATTCTGGATACTACAGGTACAATGAAATTATCTGAAATTCTTCTTTATGTGACATCGCCCATGTTGGTGCTAAGTTCTTTTTCTGTAGAATTTTCAAGCGATAAGATTATCAATATTATTTGGGTTATGGGAATTTCATCCCTTGTTTATATTGTTGCAATAGTACTTTCAAAAGTAATTTACAGAAAATTCGATTCTCAAATAGAACCGGTTCTGCGTTTCACCACGATATTTTCCAACTCGGGATACATGGGAGTGCCGTTAATGAAGGCCCTCTTTGGGACTGAAGGTGCCTTTTTAGGTTCTTTTATAATTGTCGTATTCAATATCTTTCTTTGGAGCGCAGGATATGTGTTGTTTGGCGGGAAGGGAACGAAAAAACAGATATTGAAGAAAGTCCTTACTTCACCTGCCGTAATAGCGATGTATGCGGGTACTTTATTGCTTGTTTTTGGCTTTAAGATCCCTGATGCCATCATGACAGCCATAACTTCAATCGGGGACATGACTATGCCGCTTTCTATGCTTATTATCGGTGGAGTTATGAGCAGAATGAAATTTACAGATATATTTAAAGACTGGAGGGTTTATTTTTCATCCTTCATTCGTCTGATATTTATGCCTTTAGCTGGTCTTATGATTTCAAAAATTATCGGCATGCCTGAGCTTCCGGGTCTTATAATTGTTACTGCTCTTGCCATGCCGGCAGCCGCAAATACCACTATTTTTGCCGAGATGTTTGACAAGGATTCCATTTTTGCATCCAAATGTGTGGTCGTATCAACCATACTTTCAATAGCGACAATACCATTAATTGTTTATATTACCATGCTATAGCCTGAAATTCCGTGGAGATTATCAGATAAAAGACAGGATTTTATGAGCAACCCAATTCTGGAACCGTTGATTGCAGAGAATTTAGCTCTTGCAGACATAAGCAAAATGACTTAGAATATACAAAATAAGGGAGTGTTGCTGGTGAAGATAATAGATTTGTTTAAGCAGAACAGACCTGTCATATCTTTTGAGATATTCCCTCCAAAGCCTGATGTGCCTTTGGATACGCTTTTTGAATCGATCGAAGGATTTAAAAAACTGTCTCCTGATTATATAAGTGTCACATATGGTGCTGGCGGCAGCCAGAGGGGCAGGACTGTTGAAATTGCTTCCAGGATAAAAAATCATTACGGTATTGAGTCCATGTGTCATTTAACCTGTGTTGGACATACGGCAGAAGAAATTGATGAGCTTTTGCTTCAGATGAAACAAGAAAATATCCACAATGTTTTGGCATTGAGGGGTGATCCGCCTCTGGATCAGCCTGATTTCGACTTTTCAAAAGGAACATTCAGGTATGCAAATGAGCTTATTGAATATATCAACAGCAAGCATGATTTTTGTATTGCTGCAGCAGCATATCTGGAAGGACATGTAGACAGTAAAAGGCTTGACGAGGACAGAAGATATTTAAAAAACAAAGTTGATGCGGGTGTTGATTTACTGATAACCCAACTTTTCTTTGATACCAGGCTGTATTTTGACTTTCTGGACAGATGTGCACAGCTAAATATTAATTGCCCTGTCGTGCCGGGAATTATGCCCATTTTCAGCAGCAGAATAAAGAATATGACTGCAAGGAGCGGCTGTTCCATACCTGCCAAACTCGTACTTATGATGGATAAATATGAGAATAATTCGGAGGATTTGAAAAAGGCTGGAGAGGAATATGCAGGATTAATGATAAGAGAGCTGTTGGATGGCGGTGCGCCGGGAATTCATCTGTATACCATGAACAAGCTTCAGTCAACTATAGAGATAATGAAAATTGCGGGTCTCAGATAACGAACAATTCTATATGAACATGCCTAACAAAAAGGACATGGCTCAATAACCCCGCCATGTCCCGACACATGTGATTTGCACAAAATCATTGCAGTCAACAGCTGCTACAAAATATTACATCATATTTTCTTTTATTCGGATGAAAGCCGGAGCGAGCAGCACTGCCACTATCAAACCACCGAAAAATTGAATCATATTGGGCGGAATACTGAAAATTGCAGCTATGGGACTGTACATGAAAGACTCCACAATAAAATATCCCATAACCATGCAAGTGCCTGCTGCGCTCATGGCAATAACAGAATTTAAAGCCAAAACTTTTGTACCTTGGTGTTTTGAAATAAACCAGGCTGCAATAGAAAAAATTACTATGAGAATTGCAATTCCAGCTGTAAAATAAACGGGAAGATTATTAATCAATTCAGTTGCCTCAGCAATTGCATTAGAATCAGCATCTGATTCTAAAACCATATCTATTATTTTGTCTGCACCAAATATTTGAATTTGCTTTTTTATATAGAGGTAAGTGCCGGCTGATAAGCCTGCCCACATTGTCAATGTAGTAATTAATGAAGTAACAAATGAACGTCGATTTTCAGAATTAAGGACTATCCCCGTGACAAAAGCCATCAGTGATTTTATTATCAGTGTGGGAAGGGCATAATGTACATAACCGCCGGCAATGTCTGCAAGCATTGAACCTACACCTGAAGCAAATGCACCTGAAACCGGACCCAATATTATTACTGACAAATAAATCATACTATCGCCGAGATGGATATAACCTGATGTGTAAGGCACAGGAATTTTTATTGAAAAAGTCAAGACAAACACAAGGGCAGTCATAAGACCGGTAAAAATGTATTTTTTAGTTTTATTCATATAATCTCCCCCTTAAATTGGGTTTAGCTAATAATGTAGCATGTAGATCCGACTTTTTAAATAGTTATATTTCATAATTTTTTATTTAAATTAATAAGAATAATCTACTTGTTAGTTTGCAGTTTCGACACATTTTACAATTATTATATCAGAAAAAGTGATAAGATAATGTAGTGTAAGCAATAGGCTGTATGGAAGGACGTTGATTTTAAGTGGTAACTGATTATATCAGAGGATTTGTTAAGGAAGAATGCAATAAAAACCAGCTTACCCGGGAGCTTTATGATAATCATATTCTTGTGGTGGTTGATTACGGGGCAAGGCTTGGAAGATTGTTGGAAGCAGATCCGTTGGTGCTGGAATTGGCCTGCTATCTTCATGATTTCTCTCCTCATCATAATTTTGAGCATAAAAACAGCCATAACTTTAAGAGTTCAAAGAGTATTGAAGATCTTTTGTCCAAATTTAAGTTCCCTAAACAAATAATAGAACAAGTTTGCGAGACAATTTCGGCAAATGCCAATCCTGCCAGAATAAAAAATGCGACAAAAGAACAAATATGCCTGTTTAATGCCGAAGCTATGTCGCTTTTGGCCAAGCCTGTTTTTTGGCTTTATTACAGCAACTCCATCAGAGAAAATAAAATGACACATAAAGATAATCTCAAAGTATATATCGACTGGATTGAATATAACTGGAATAATATGATCAGTGAGGCCCGGGATATGATGGCTGAAGAATATAGCTTTGTACAAAAGCTTGTGAACAAATAATTTCAGATTTAGTATGTATTTGATTATGGATATAACATTCCGGATGTATTATGATATTATTAGAAAATAAATACGGCATTGCAGAAAATAATCCTGTGGGAGTTATTAAAGGAGTAATTTTATATGTTTCTGAAAAAGAAGGTAAAAAAAACAGAGGCCCCAGAGGGAATGAAGTTATTAATCACAACTTCTGACAATTTTGAAGCTGATATAATTGAATCATATCTTAAACCATCTGGCATACCGGTTATAAGAAGGTATAGGGAATCCGGAGCTTATTTAACACTTTTGTTTGGAAATTCAGCCTTTGGTGTTGATTTGTTTGTTCCTGAAGACAGGGCGGAAGAGGCAAGGGAGTTGCTTGAAACGGCCAATAGTGTCAGGGATGAAGAGATACTGTCCGACCCCTCTTTTAATGATGAGAGTCTGATTTGTGAAAGTCAGGACTTCTTGAAGAAGCTTGAAAAAAGAACAAAATGGATGGCGGTCATATTTATAGCAATAGTTTTAATTCTTATTTGTCTCATCATTTCAGAGCTTTAATTTCCGGTGGGAGTATTCAGGAAAGGCTGCTCCTCTTGAATAATGTGTATATAATGTTTATAATTTAATGATAAATGCTGAAAATGTTCAAGATTATTATTATGGAGATGATTTATATATGAAAAGGATTGAAATCCGAGAACTTAACACATCCTTTCAGCAATTGGACGGAAAAGAGGTCTTTGTTTGTGGATGGGTACGGACTATAAGAGATTCAAAGACATTCGGTTTTATTGAAATAAATGACGGTACATTTTTCAAAAATCTTCAGGTTGTATTTGATGATAGTCTGGAAAATTTTCAGGAAATCAGAAAACTTGGCGTAGGGAGCGCTATAAAGGTTAAGGGGAATGTTGTTCTGACGCCTCAGGCAAAACAACCTTATGAAGTTAAGGCTACTTCTGTTGAGGTAGAAGGTGCATGTCCCTCTGATTATCCTTTACAGAAAAAG
>ERZ773359.3472-NODE-3472-length-17952-cov-199.362910_pt1 | contig 17952 bp, 16 predicted proteins | sample MGYA00374955_ERZ773359 | MGnify/ENA primary metagenome ERZ773359 (study PRJEB29098, sample SAMN04486028) | biogas fermenter metagenome | study: EMG produced TPA metagenomics assembly of the Biogas fermentation microbial communities from Germany - Plant 4 DNA1... | reverse complement strand
CGCTCGACATCGCCGTTGTCCTTGCTAATAACTAAATCTGCTGCCTGTTTATACAAGTAAGATGTAATTTCACATGGAATGACAAAAGGCACTACGTAAGAATCACTCGATTCACTACCCGTTGTTTCAATAATATCTCCATCATAACTGCTCGTAACATCAACAGACTTAATCAAACCGTAGACACTATTTGAGTCAAAACCTGCAATAATACCATTCTCATATTCTACCATTACATCGGGTGTAGACTTGAATGTATAATGATCCTTGTAAGCACCAATTACATCCTTGTCAATTACAACATTGAATGGTGTAATCTCAACAGTATCAATCTCTTTTGCACTTGTAGACTCTGATGTTGCATTACCTGTGTCTAACTCGAAAGTGAACTTCAGGTAATTAGGTTTAATCTCCTTAAACTTGATTGCAACCGTATCATCACCAAATGCCTTATTATACAGTTTACCAATTTCAACAGGAGCACTACCAGAGATGTTGTAAACCTTAGTTGCATCCTTCCAGGCAGTCTGTTTGATTACCCACCGGAACATAGAGTTTTGAACAACAATGTCACCTGCAAAATCATGCTCAGGATTGAATACTTGTTTCCACGTAGACTCTTCAGAATCCGTAGTAATAGTATCGAATACCTTACACTCGCCTACATCATACTCTGCCGCTACATCAAATGCAACACGCGCTCTCTTTTCAGGTAAGAGGAATCCATAGTTGACTGCAAGGTTAGCAACATCCGCTTCTGCCTTAGAAACCATAATAGTGTAGGTTATACCTCTCTGTGTAATATTAAAGGATGCAGATTTTACTATGTTCCAGACCCCATCACCTACGAGGGTATGTAAACTATCAACTACAACATTATCCCCGCTTAAAACAACGATACGTGCGTCTGATGCGATTGTGGTATCCTCTTTCATACGCAGAACTACACGGTAAGAACCAAGAGGGACATCCACACCCGATACAAACGTGTAAGAAATAGATTCATCCTTTGCATCGAGTAAGTTGTAAGACATCTTATACGCCGTAGTATCATACTTCGGAGTATCACCTGCTGAATGTGTAACATCATCAGGATAGAATGCAGGGAACGGTCTATAAATCGGTATATCTCCTGCCATGAATGCAGGTGCAGATAATTTCACACTATCCTGCGAAGTCTTGACTCTAACATTTGTAGCGCCCACGGGAAGAGCAACATGCGGAGGGAACTCTATATTAAATTCATTCTCACGCATTTCTGTTTCCACTTCCACTACACGCTCATATTTGCTCGCAGGAAGATACTTTCCTTCCACTGAATAATTCCTTACACCTAACTCCTCTGACGTTTGTGGTGCCTCAGCATTTTCAATCTCAATGAAACCATCTAAGTCTGCATATTTCGTGTAACAATATCCAGCAGAACGATACTGTAATGCTTCTACATCTTCTGCGTATTGCGCATCATCCTTTTCACCATCATTGTAAAGATAACCTTCAAGAGTAATCGGTTGCAGATTTCTACGAATAGAAACAGTTCTCGGTTCTTTAGCGTTAATACCTGCAATCTCTTTGGTAATCTTCGAGACAGATTTCTTATCAATGTTGGAAAGAATGGGTAAATAAATATCACCTATATACATTGTAACACCTTATGTTTTAATAATAAACATCAGTGCGACGTTACGCGGCCGAGTCTCAGTGCCGCCGGTTGCATAAAGGAGGTCATCGCACCGTGCGTGGGCATTTTGGCAGCCTATCCTAGTAAAAAGATTTCTGACACCCCCCATATAATCCCCTGTTCCATGATAGTCGTGAGAGTGACTCCTGAACTCATCATCCTGTGCCGACCCAAACAACCGGTTCGGATCCGCTCCGCGTCCATGATCCCATCCTCTGACAAATTCACCACGTAAATCGGGTAAATTAAAAGTTGTAGAACCATCACCCGCTCCATATGTTATTCCAATAACTGAAAATAATGCAGAATACGTTGTTCTAGAAATAGCAGCACCATTACATTCTAACCAACCAGAAGGTGGTGTATTTGAACCATACATCATAATGACACCAGGAGGAACTCTAGAAACAATACTATCGGTAATTGCTTTTATTTTTGTATCAATCTTATCCCAATTCTCATTAACTGGAATATGCCAATTAACATCACCGTGTGCCGGTTTTGCTAAATTATAATTAGTAGTATAAGTATTTGCCATGTTTAATCACCTATATGCTTTGTATTTTCTATTTAACAAGTTTGAACCAAATTCTTTAGGTTCAAGATTTCTATAATAATTTTGTTCATTAAACGATGCAAAGGAAAGATTTGTTGGTGTTATAATCTCACTACCTTCTATATTTGAAATTGGAATGAGTGCTGCATATGTAATTAATGTTAAAGGAAAATAACCTGTTACATTTCTTTCCAAAAAAATATATGCAACATCACCAATATCAGACTCTTTTAATTCAATAATTTGATTATAAGTTGTTAAAACTGCATCACCCCCAATTGTTCTAGTTGATGAAGTGGTATCAAGTGCTAAAGTAGTTCTTTTTGTTTTATTTTTAAAATCTAATATTAATGTACCTAGATTTGATGTTGAAATTGTCTGTACAATTAAATTATAACGCCCAACATCAATGTCTTGACCAATTTTTTTGTTTAAAATAAATATAGTTTGCCGACCAACTATACCACCATGCGATGTTCCAGTAATTACTGTAAATGGATAACCAGCCTTTTCATAAATCATTGAATCGGTTACTTCTAGATAATCGAAAATAACATCTAAATTATTTGTCCCTGCACTTGAAACGCGGGCAAATAAACCTACATTACCATAATCAAATGCAGTATCACCAATATATGTAATTATTGGTGTTGAAGGTTTTGATTCATCATGTTTATAAAAATATATTTCAAATGAACGATTTTCATTGTTATAATCACATTCAATATAATATGTGACACCTGCATATGCCGTTACTGTTTCTACAGCAGCAATTACTTCACTACCAACTGCACCATAACCATATTCACCATATCCATCTACACCATATGAACCTTCACTTCCTGCATTCTGATTAAACTTAAGCAATTTAACCTTTGATTTATTACCACCTGAAGATTGTGTTGCATCAAGTTCTAAACAACAAACATAATAGGTATTATCATAAGTAGGATCACTGGCAATTATAATACCTGCTTCACGCGTAATATTTTTTAATGGTAATATTTGAACCTTTAATTTATAATTGCCTGTTCCTAATTTTAAATTCTTTAATTTCTTTGTAACAATCGTATCACTATTGCTTTGTATTCGTAATCCATTGCCATAAGTTTCAGTAAAATTACTACCATTTTCTACAATATATTCACTTGATGAATCTATCGAGAAATCATCATAAATTCTATTCTTTTGCACGTTTGTTACTTGCACGTCGGTTGTATTCTGAAATATATACTGTGAACCAAGGGAACCAGAAATCATAAAGAGTGTAAACATAAAGTTGCCCGATTCAGCAGTATTGTTTACATACAAACCACCTTCACCAAGCACTAATGCACTACTGTTTTTAGACTTACAAACACCTGCAATACATTCATCAAATATTACTGTAAAGATACCATTCTCACTTGTATGTTCAGTGTTTGCTAATGATGATGTTACCATTAAGTTAGAAGGCGCACTAATCGCCTTCCAGGATGGCATAGTGCTAAAATCAATATGCCAATCCCACTTGAATGTTCCATTGCGTATTAATTCAAATGTAACATAGAGAGGCGTGAAACGTACAAGAACTATCTCCCTACAATCTTCTGCATTTGCATCTGATTCACCATTGAATAGAGAAAACTCAATTTCAACCAGATCAGGACGAATCTCCTTTACAATGTAACTGACATTGTTATTTTTAAATGCACGTGGATATAATCTTCCTACCTGATTATTGATGAGATTGGTTAACTCACCTGTATTATTCCAAATTTCATTTGTATCCACATGCCAACGGAAGAATGAGTTTTGAATTACTATACCTGTAGAGAAGTCATGGTTGTAATTAAACACTTGTTTCCAATCAGATTCATTTGTAGAACCATTGGTATCAAACACCTTGACATTACCACAATCTACTTCAGTATCATTCTCAAATACTACTTTTGCAGTATAGGTAGGAAGAATGAATCCGTAGTTTACTTTGATTGTATTAGTTGTTGCATTTACCTTCTTTATGGAAACAGACAACGTTTCATGTGTTATAATCTCAAATTCTGAAGTCTCAATGGTAGTCCATGTAGTTTTACCTGTTGTGAATATTTCATTAATTAATTCACCACTTTTATTGCCCGTTACGGTCACGGATATATCATCAGCAACATTCAAATCCTGTAAGCGGAATACAATCTTATAACGTCCCTTTGGTAAATCTGTGCCTACAGTAGTAGTCCATTCTGTTTTCTTATTCTGTGCATTGAGCACTGTTACAAAACATCCGTAGGCAGACTCCATAAACGTTTTAGTGCCTGTAGATGTTATAGCATAATTATCAGCATCAAAAATAGGAAACGGTTTAAATATAGATATCTTACCATCATTGCCCACAGTTCCATGCCATTCATCAATAAACATGATTTCCCAGGGTGACTTGATTCTTACATTGGTTGCACCTGTAGGGAGAGCGATGATTGGGGGAAACTGTATTGCAAAATCACTGTCAACATAATCAGTCTCTACACGGTAAGAACATTCATAGCGAGCAGCAGGAAGGAACTTACCTGTTCCAGTAAACTCACGCGCATTCTGATTCTCTACTGTGTCAGGGATATCAATATCAGTAAGGACAAAATAACCCTTCTTATTATTATACTCGACAATATTGTATGCAGAATTACGAATCAATGCTGCCTCAAGATCATCAGCATAATCATCAGAAGTCTTATTTCCATATGCTGCTGCAACACCTGCTATAGTAAGTTCTTTCAGTTTCGGTGCAGTCTCATTAAGATCAGCATCGCCAGAGATGAAGTTAGTTTCTTTACTATCTTTGGTGGTTTTATTTATTGAAAATTCCGATATATACGGAATATAAATATCTCCAATATACATTTATCTCCACCTCTCAATTAAATTCACACGACGCTTCAAATCATCAAGTATAGTTTCTAATCGTTTCTTTGGTTTATCAAGGGTAATACTACATTTATCTTGAGTAATTTCCATTTCAATAATCTCATACGTGCCAGCGATGAATGCAGGTTCACTTATAGTAACGTGACAACCAAGTTCAATCGCCTTTGAGTAGAACAAGTCAGGATCAACATTAATAGTGAGTGATGCAAGTTTATTCTGCTTACTCAATTCATCTTTTGCACGTTTCTCACATGCTGCTGCATCCGCACAAGAATCATCTGTAATAACAATAGTAGGACTAGTGCCTACACTTGCCTCACCAGTAACACCATCCTTACCGATTACAATAACCTTCTGCACAGGATGAACATTAACTTCAATCTCTGGAATATCAATAATTGCATTGGTTATGTCGCATGTTTTTTTGTTCCAGGTATGACTTGATTTGTTACTACGAGTGCAACCATTGACACCGATATAAATCTCATTTCCTACCGTCCACACATCACACGCAGTTTGTTCAGAGACAATGTTATCAGCAATAGTAGTATACTTTCCATCAGCATCAAGACCACACACACAATTATCAGCAAGTAACCGTAACCATTCATAACGATTGAGTTTGTCACCTTTTAATTCAGGAATAGTCTGTATTGGCACGTAACCCACTGTAAACGCTGTATTAGCAAGGATCTCTGACAAGATGATGTCAGAGGTGGTTGAGGTGTAAGTGATGTCAAAACTCCCACTTTTTTTCAATAAATCATAGTCTATTGCCAACTTGTAAGCAAGTTCATCAAGGGTAATAGTGTATTTGTTATTCTGGTAATCAAAATTGATTTTGTTGATTACGCCAGTGAATATTTCCATCCCATCAACAATCAACATCAACTCTGACTCACTCTGAAGCGTGTAGTAGTCTTTTGCAGAGATGGTAACAACACAGTATTTCTTCTCATTACTCTTCAGAATAACCGTGTAGGAATTGACATTATAATCACGTAGTCCACGGAGAACTGCTTTCATGCTGTTAACCCCGCATTCCTACTAATACGTTCATACACGGCATCTGCAAGTTTATCTATGTCCTGCTCACTACGAATTGTCGCATTATTCAGGTTTACATCAATGTCATAGTTATTCGTAGTGCCGCTACCCTGAAGTTGCGGTAAACCTTCGAAGTCAACCATTGCAGCAGACACATTATACGTAACACTGACAGGTGGTGCTTCTACACTGTTCAGAATACCATTCATCCGATTGATTGCAGATTGTAGAGCGGGAAGTGCTGCTAATATACCACTCGTGTAGGAATTGACAAATGTGTAACCAAGATCATACGCTTTCTCTGCAAGATTCAACTTCTCAAGGATTGATGATTTTACTGTATCTACTGTAGCGTCAAGTTCAGGTTTCTTCTCTTCAACACCTTTCTTGTAAGACTCAACTAACGCTTTACCTTCAGTGTTAGAATCAACCTTTACCTGTTCTTTCTTCTCCTCATCGATTGTAGGCGTGACAGTTGCATCAATGGTTATATCTTCAGAATCAATTGCAGTTGCATTGGTGTAAATATCATCAAAACCATAAGAAACAGGCCCCATAAACAGTCTGTCAATATCTTCTTGCCTTAATGTTTCAGTGAAGTTATCTGCAAATTCTTTTGCAGCATTTTTACCCGCTTTACCTGCACCCTCTACAGTTTTTTCAATCTCACCGTTTATAATCGCTTTCAGTCCGGTTGCACTTGTATTACCCGTAAGAACATCAGCAAAGTTATTATTGAAAAGTATTGATGATTCTCTTGCCTTTTGTTCTAATTCTTCTTTTGAATAAATCCTTTCTTCTTCTTCTACTTCTTCTTCTTTTACTTCTTCTTTCGGTATAAATTCAAGTTCAACTTTAATAGTTAAAGGTTCTTCATTTATTTTCTCTTCAACTAATTTCTCTGTATCCTTCCACTTCTGATAGAAATCAGTCCACCATTCATCAAGCGGCTGTTCCATCTTCAGTTTAGTGTTTAACGCATTTTGTAAATCTTCAGGTAACTTACCAGATTCAGATGCTACAGATTCAAGGAAACCAATCAACTGTTTTTCTTCATCTTGGAGTCCATCAGTAAGTTTGATAAATGGATCTGCCGCTTTAAATCCTTTTTTCATTTCTAGGGCCATTTCAAAACTCATGGCGCTCCATTCTAGAAGAATCAAATCAAACTCTTTTCTAAACTCTTCATGGAAAGCAGCCCAGGGTTTCTGTTCCTTTACTTGTTCATCTATTTTCTTCTTTACTTTCTCTGGTATTTCACCACCATTTTTTTCAATTAAAGCTTGTAATTCACCAATAAATTGTTTTTCATCATCTGTTAAATCTGTTAAATCAACAACCTTTCTTGAAAGTTCAAGTGCCTTAAAATTATTTAATTCATCATCAGTAAGATTCTTAGTATCTAATTTACTGAACGTTTCATTGAATTTCTGTTCAAAAATATTTGCACTTTTAACAGCACCATCTTCCATTGTTTTATAGACATCGGGTAAACCAGACTCTACACCATCATTTATGCCATCTGTAACTGCCTTGCCTACAGGTTCAGCCTTCTCTTTGACATCAGGTGCTTTACCCATAATTCCGTCAATGAAACCCTTTACAAATGCTGCACCTGCTTCTACAGCCGCTTTAATTGCACTAACAATAAACTCTTGGATTCCACCATTTAAGATCCATTCAATAAGTGAAGAACCAACATTCGGTGCAGCATCAATGATTCCCTTACAGAAATCAATGATCATACGGAATCCAGTTTCAAACATCTTAAGCGGTAAACCAGCCACTAACCTGATGATTCCACCAATAAGACTACCTAAAGCATTGAACAGTCCGTTTACATCACCATTAATAAATGCATCAATTAAATTAGAAATACTATCAAAGATTACACCAAACGTCTCACTAATAAAATCAGTAAGAATTTTAAAATGATCCATTATGAACGCGATAGCATTGGCAGTAATATCTCTGATTCCTAACCAATTATTCTTCCAGGCAAACCAGAGTGCGGTAACTGCCGCTACAATTAAAGCAATCCAACCAATCAAGGGTAACAATGCTGTAATAGCGCCCATGATTGCGGGAATAGCAGCTGTAAATGCTCCACCTACACCTGTAATAGCACCATAAATTCCTGAAAGTCCACCTAAGAGCAACTTCTGAACTGCACCGCCAACACCAAGAGTTTTGAATGTCCCTACAAATGTTGCAATACCACTCTTAGCAACGGTTAAAGGACCATTCATGTTTAGTAATGAGGATGCAAACATTCCTACTGAATCTTTGATATCCATTATGTTTTTACCAAAGATTACAGCGTTAGGATTGAATGTAACCAACCCTGCACGTAAGATACCAATGCGCTCTATTGCAAGTCCAACCTTACCAATAAATCCTACAAAGGGTGAAAGTGTCCACGTGAGGATACCGGCAAACAACATCAGGGGAACAGCAACAAGAGTAAATGCAATTCCCAATGCAGTCACCTTTGCAATAAGTTCTTTCGTGCCTGTATCCAGTCCATTGAACCAATTAATTAACCCTATTACATGATCAGCAATATTCTGCACAATGGGTATGAAATTCTGTGCAACCATTATACAAAATTCTTTCAATCCATCAAGATTAGCATTTAATGAAGTAAACAATGAATAAAGAGCAGGTTCAATAGAATCATAAATCTCTGTTGCTATTGTATCAAGATGACCCGTAAGAATTTCATACTGTGCTGCTGCTGATTGAAGAATAATGTCTGCCTGTCGTGTTGCCTCACTACCTTTTTCAACATCATACGTAATCTGCTCTAAAAGTTCACTGTATTCTTCGGGTCCTTTTGACATCTGGATCATGGCAGCGTATGACTGTTTACCGAAGATTGTAGAAAACTCACCTTCAGTCATACCCTCTGACATGGCACGATTAAATTCGGCGAAGATTTCAGCAGGTGATTTTATTCCAGTAGCGGAGAACGCATTAACCTGTTTCTCAAGGGCTTTTACTTTTGCAGTCTGCTTTTCAATTTCAGAATTAGATTTCTTGACTTCATTTTTCATTACCTTTTCGGCAAACCTTGCTTCATCGAGTGCTTTTTTTAAACTCTGCCATTTTTCAGACGAAGGATCTAAACCTTGCATCTGCCGTTCTAATTCTAACATGAAGTCTTTGTGTTTTTGGATCTCTTCATTTGATGCAGATGTGCTACTCTTCATTTGTTCAAGTGCTTCAACAGCACTATGATATTCAGCGACAAGTCCGTTTAACACATCACCATTCTTATAGATAGAAAGATTATATTTACGAATAATACTTGCTGCTTCTGCTGTAGGTGCAATTAAATCAGTGAAAGCGTCTCGAAGAATCCTACCTGCATTCTGACCCGTAAACGATAAGTCACGGAGCATTGAGGCCATTGCAAGTCCTTCTTCCAGGCTATATCCTAAAGCGGCAAAAGAAGGATTAATATATTTGAGTGCAAAGGTTAAATCTTCAACATCAAGGACTGATGCACTAGCAGCAGCAGCAATAGCATGTGTAACGCGCGTTGCTTCTGTCGCTTCCATGTTGTAAGCAGAAAGAGTAGCAAACAACATCTTGAAGGCAGTATCAAGATCAGTGGACTGTGCCGTTGCAAGGTTGATTACTTCGGGCATTATAGCGTAAACATCTTCAACCTGCATACCTGCCTGTGCCATGCCATACATGGACTCCATAATCTCATTGGCAGTAAACATTGTTGAACCGGCAAGATCATACGCAAACTGCTGTAAATCTTCCCTTACATCGTTTACACTTCTACCCATTAAATCAAAGACTGATACAGTTTTTTGTGAGAGTAAATCAAACTCCTTACCTGTATCAAAAATAGTAGATGCAATGCGTGTAATAGGATAAACAACACCAATCGAAGCAGCACCAGCAGCACCAACCAGGGTGTTGCCCGTTCTTCGCATTGTATCGCTTACGCTATTCATTGCACGATTGAATGTAGCAGCCATTGATGCACTTGTAGTAGCGGTAATACCTTTTGCCTGTGCCATCTTATTTTGTAAGTCAGTAATATTACCGCTGACATAAATTACAATGTCATTATCTCCAAGTTGCATCAATATCACCTTTTCTTAATCTTTTGGCGCTTAGCCTGCTTTGCTTCTTCAGCATTCTTTAAGGACAATATTTTAGAAATAGCAAGATACTTCTGTTCTGGAATATTGTTTATTTCATCCCATGACCAACCAAAAGCATCCATAAGCACGAAATCAGCGAAATCTTCATCGTCAGACCCATTACGCAATGCATGTTTCCATCGTGCTATTTTTTTGTAATAAGTATCTTCTTCTAGAAGATTGCGTAAGTATTTACGTCCCTTGAGTTTCTTACGCACTTCTGCTACTTTATTATTTGAAAAAGAAAGTTGTCCTACTTCTTCTTCAACTTGAGTTCCTTCGGCGCTTCCTGTGTATTCGTCGCGTAACCTCTGAAAAAACGGTTCACATCGCCACCAAGAACATCCTTACACTGTTGGAAAATCTTATCCATTTCCCCAATAGGAATATTGTCAAAATCCTCTATATTCCACATCTTATTTGTAGCGAGAGAAATCGTAGTAACAATGATGAAATCTTCCTCACGCTCTGAATATTCAATAATTTCATCGGGATGCTTATTTGCAATCATGGCAAGAGCATCTTCAATTTTCATACTATCGTCAAGTTCATCCTTGAACCTGGATAGAAAATCAATAAGCATTGCTTTCTGCATCTTCCGAACTTTACGCACAATGCCGTGGTAAGGTTCATCAGTCAGTTCATATGTTTCATTGTTAATAATAACGTTAACCATAATAATCAGTAAAAAATATTTAGGCTATGGTAAGCCCAGTAACTTGCAGCGATTCCAATTTATCCCCAATAACCTCATCAGGCTTGATATCAAGGGGATACTCAGGGAACTGAACCCCGGTAAGGGTAAACGTCTTACCATCAATGGTAAACCTAAATCCACACTGTGTAAGTGCCCGAACCTGTGTAAGAAGGTCAAGATCATCATAATACAGTTCAAGACCAAGTTTAACGTCCTTACCCACATTCACAACACCTGCAATGTGGGTGCTGTTAGTAGAGGCAAGATCCTTGAGATAGACGTTCTTATTGGAAATAGACAACTCAATCTCACGCACAATATCAGTAGCATCAGCCCAGGTAGAACCATTGTCTGTGCTTAACTGAATGGCACTTACATCATCACATGTAAGCATTGCATCGGTGCTCTCCGTTGCATTACTACCCGTTCCAATATAATCAGTAGCGGAAGGTGCGGTGGCATCAGCAGCAGTAAACTTAGCAGAACACTTCAGCACATCATCTTCAGGAATGGTAAGCGTAAACTCATCTACGACACAACCCTTATAGACAACATACTTATTTGTTCCACCAGTAATAATTGCACCAATCGTAACGGATTTAATACCATCTACAAGACCAGTGCAAGAAGTATCACCACCAAGTGCAAATCCTAAGAATCCATCTAAAATGCCCTGTGGCACATACTCAATCTCTACGCCTGCTTCCATCACAGTCTTAATATGCTTATAGGCAGCAGACTTCGGATCAGTGTAGGCAGCATCAGTAAAATACCGCGTGGAAAACGATTTCGGTTTATCCGTAAACTTAGCATCAGTAACAATACCAATCCATTCCATTTTAGGATTCGTAGGTAACGTACCAAATGTGGTTTCTTTAACGTATTCAACGGTTGTAGTATAACCTGCGTTCTGTCCCATAATTTTCACCTTCTCTTTCTAAATTCAATTACAACAATGTCTAATTCACGTTTCAATGCACTATTCTTTTCAACAAATGCAGGAGCAACGGGAGAAATATAACTTATACCTTTGTAAATGCCCGTCTTTAACTCCCGACCATGATTTAAAAATGCATCGGTAATAAGATTAAAAATACGATTGATCTCACTCTTCTTATCAGAAATGATTGCAACGCGCACTAACTCATGAGTCTTTGATCCATCGATGATTAGGGTTTCTCTCCCCGCTACAATGTCTATTACAACGGTAGGGGGAGCGAATCTTTTTGATTCGGGATAAATGGTAGTAACCTTATTATCGAGTTCTGGAATTTTCTCCTCGATAAAATTAGCAATCTCTTTTAAAACACCATCTATATCCATTATAACCCCGCTAATGATATATTTACATTAAGTAAGTTCATACGATTAATTAACTGACCAAGTTTAATACTATAAATAAACTTAATCTGTCTTACATCATGGATAATACCACGTTCAGGATCAGAATACTTATATCTCGATTCATTGGCAATCGGTTTGAATTTTTCTGTGCCAAACACAAGATATATATTATAAGGAACGTATGAATTTTGACTTATGATTGCATACTTCAATGATTCTTTACGCTCATAAAACCAAGAACTCATGTAGCGTCCTGTATCATACGGAGCAGAGTCCTTGATCTCCTTTGTCATGTCACTACTAAACAAATCAAGCGTTTTATCAACATTCTCCTGCACAGCAGCAAGAATCTGACTTAACTTAAGATTGGTTTCCTCTACACCTTGCACTATTATTTTCATAATGCAGTCTCCAGGTGTGCCTCAAGCAGGTAGTAAGAGGTTCCATATATTTCCTTACCGACAATCTGGTAGCGTCCCGTAGAATCAGAGTAATAATCCCGATTGATTACGAGAGTATCACCATCTGTTTTACTAATAAAAATGTTGATGATACCAAATTGTTCAACTCCAGTGCGATCTAAACGTCCAAATACATTAGAATGTAAGTCATATGCGCGGGCAGGGAGAACAACAGCCCAATATTTTACTTCTTTATATGTGGTGGTTGATTCTTGATAAAAAGTGTCAGAGGGGGTTATAGAATCCTGAATAAGAAAGGTGCAATAAGCGCCTAATTTCTTTAATATATTATTCATTTTAAACCCACTCTGTTGCATAAAACCACCTTAAAAAAATCCATTAACATTTAACAAGAGGTAAGAAACATAAACACCAACAATAGCAACAATCAATGCTATAAAACCCTGTATCATCGTATCTTTAATTGATATTACCTCTTTCTTTGTCTCCTTCCAATCCAATCTCAATTCATTAATAAGAGCGTGAAATCGTTCATCCTGCTTCTCTTCCCTACGCTGAACCTCACATAAAATATCAGTTCGTAAACGACAATGCTGTGACTCGCATGATTCTATGCTATCCATTTTCTTCATCCTCAACGTATTTACATCTTGAACGAACATATGGTAATCCAGTTGAGGCTTTCTGAACACTGAATATTGATTTGCGAATTAATGCTGACGTTTCTGCTTCATACATTTTAATTATATCGTCAATCTCATTATACTGTTGGGCTGACCCCAACTTTGACATATACGGCAATTCGCCGTTTGTTTTCATTCGCTTTAGAGTGAGTGCAGCTGATTTAAAAAGATGAGCCGTTTGGACTTCATATGAGGGGTTTGTTTGAACGCCAATGCGTGATTCAATGTATCTTTGTGCAATATCAAGAATATCTTGGAGGGTAGAATCTGGTATTTCAGTCTCTACCAATCCACGCAGTTCTGCAATATTACTCCAAGACATTGTAAATCATCAACCTCAAATCTCGGTTAATTTACAAATCGCATTTGCATCATAGACAACAGGAATCACACACTCATAAACTCTACCCCAAAGATCCTTAGATTTCTGAAGCACTTCAGTTTCGGTGGTCATGTCCTGTGCAACAATCATTTCAAAGAAACCGGCAGAAGCATCAGCAAGAAGCATACCCGTTCCAGCAGGCTGGAAGGACGTAGAGTAAATATTTCCACCCTCAAGAATCTCCTTGACCATTGCTATTTCACGTTCACCCGCACCAGAACCAAGAATAGACGTTGCAAGTTCCATATACTGAGTGGGATTAAGAACCAAATTATAAGGGCCAGTAATGTTATCAGCCTGCATCAGATCAATGGCACCTGCAACAGCCGCCAACGGATTCCCGGCAGTTCCAAAATCACTCTGCGTGTCATAAGAGTTACCTGCACTCTGATAAAGTCCCTTGATATCATAATTAGTGCCATCGGCAGCATAACCATTGAGAATTAACTGATTCTCAAGATTCATAACCTTGTAGGCAGCACTCGAAACAGTAGCGGTCGAAATACCAAATCCACCACGAGCAGCAGCAGCGAGATCCCTACGCGAGATACGATACTCCTTATGCAGAAGCGGAATAGGCACATCGGTGCGAGTAAGTTCAATCCAATCCTCAGCGGTGTCCGTAAACTGATACGTCAGCAGAGCATCCGAAACTTCATTAGCCGTGTCATACGTCCACTGCTGAACGCCAATACCACCGGAAATGTTACGAGTATTAATAATCTTACGTGCAACTGCCTGTTTACGCGCGGTAAAGACAATGGCATCCTTTATCTGTCTGTAATATTCAACGGGAAAAGTCATTTTATAGTCACCTCAAAAATAGTTTAAATATACACCCTAGCCATAACGTTCTGACTGACAAATTCAGTAGCATCATTAACAGTTGCAGTAACAGGTACAAGCGTCTCTTCAGCACGACCTACAATCTGGAAACCAGGGGCAGCACATACCATGTAGAAGTTACCTGCAAGATTATCACTATCAGAAGTAGTATACGAAACCGAAACCTGACCTTCACCTACAATATGATAATTAGGAACTCTACAAGTCTGAGTAGCATCAGCAATGTCCGCTTCCTTGAAATAGGCACCAAGCGTAAGAGAAGTGACGTCAGAAGTAAGAGCAACAGTATTATGCTTTACAAATCCCTTAGCAGCACACGATTCACCATCAAGGAATCCATCAGCGTCATCACCCAGAAGGCCAACATCAATAGTAGCATTGGCAACTTCATTAATCACCTCAACAATGACATCAGAAACAATCATACCTTCCGGAAGATCAACGCCAGTATCAAACTCCGTAGTTTTCTTAACAAACGGAATCCTGACACCATACCCTCCGGGCATAGGCACAACAGGTACAACAGTGCCACCACCCCACGATGCGAGCAGATCACCCTTCACAGTGCCAACACCAGGAGCGAGATGCAACATAGCAACAAAACCACCACCACCAAGAACAGGAACACGCGCGTCCTTGGCGTAAGCGGTATCAACATTGGCAGGACGATTCGATGTAGACGATGCAGCACCTAAGAAAGACTGCTCGTATCCTGCAATACCAAACGGTGCCTTCGTAACACCATCACACGCAACAACATCATCGTCATTCGTGCCTTTCATTACAACCATGCCCGGTTTAATGGTTGCTGCTTCTGCCTTCTCTTCCTGAATCAGAATAGTATTAGGAGCGTAAGCAATAACCTTATTATCCGGCTCAACAAAACCATAATATCCCATAAAATTCACCTCAAATTATTATTTTACGATCTATACAGGCAGAAAGCCCACAACTTTTAGTCGTGGGATGAATGCCGTTATGGTAACATTTATATTGTTCAACTTCCATACAATGTAATAACAAATACCGTAGAAGTGGAAGAGACTCAATGGTATTGTTATGAAAGAGTTGCATTGGGGCGGCAATGCATTGGTTGCAAATCCATAGATGCCCACAACTTCAGTCGTGGGAGCCGTCACTCCGTGAACCACTGACCATCGCGGTAATAACCGACAGTCCAACCAGATTCATTCTGGAACGATTCAGGAGTCTCTTCCTTCTTCTCAGGAGTAGACGTATACATAGGAGCACTTGCTTCAACATGCTCGTGCTTACCTGCAATCTTTTTCAAAAGATCAATGTGCATACGCACATCAGAAGCGGAAAACTTCTCACTCTGGAAACGCTCAACTTCGGGCGTAATCTCAAGCGAGGCACACAAATTCTTGTATTCAGTAAGTGCATGTTCCTTCTCAATGCGCTCACGCTCTGCCTTGAGTGCAGCATCAATACGCGATGCAACAACAGTCTCAAATGTCTCAGGAGTAATAGCAGCAGCCTGGACCTTCTCCAACTTTTTAATCTGCTCTTTAAGTTTGGCAATTTCCTCATCCTTCGAGGCAATTACCTTCTCAAAATCAACACTCTCAGTTGGAGTACTTTTAACACTCTCAGTAGGAGTGTTTTTAACAGTATCAGTAGGAGTGCTTTCAACAGTATCAGTCATAGTTTCACCTTTAGTATTATCAATAATAGTAGAAGATAAATTATCTGTAAAGAAATCATCAGAATTTAAAATAGAAGCATAATATTTACTTAAATCTTCTTTATCCTGATTCAACTCAAGCGTAGTGTAAGATTTTAAATTTTTAACTTCTGTTTGTTCATCTTCACTTGCAGAAAAGATTATTTCACCTTTCGCGTCCTCCCAGGCAGGATTCTTGACAAAAGTTAACGATTCATTGATATAACCATGAACCCATCCGTCAGAATCACGCTGTCCACTACCGAACACAGACCACGTAGGTTGCCAAGTTCCATCTCTTAATTTCTGTATAGCAACTGAATCAGTAATTTCTACAACTGCCCTTACCTCATTATTATCAAGGTAAGCATCGACAACTTTACCAATTTCATCTTTCCTACTACCCGAAAGATCACAATGATGTTCGTTCTCTCCAAAAATAGAGGGGCAAATTCGGACAACGGATGTTTTTAATGAAGAAATAGCAGAATCAACAGAATCGAGGGGAATACCCCATCCATTTCTGTTCTTCTGTGCAATAGGGAAAACAGGTCCATCCAACAACAAACGATCAGAAACGATTTTATTCACCCCTCTATTCAAAAAATGAACTAAAGTATAATTTTTATATCTATTTATTAAATAGATATAATATACTTAATGTCTTTAATTACTACTATTTAAACCTTTCGGTCAAGTATAAAAGTCAAGAAAAAAAGAAGAGTAAATTGGAGTTATTTCATTGTTTTTAGTTTTGAGATAAGCCCAAATTGAAGAGAAAAACATGCAAAATTTGACCCCTACTTTTCATGGGTATACCAATATACCTATTTTGAAAGATAGGGTCAAAATCAGCACGTTTCTATATAAAGAAAGGGGTAAATTTTTTGATTCTAGTAGGTAATGTAATCCCACAATTTAGACTGAAATTTATCGGGTGATTTTCCCTCCTGAACTTCAACCTTCATCACCTTATACTCATACCCGTAAATCATCTCATGCTTCTTAACTGCTTCAAGTAGATCAGCACAATACAGGTAGTGATACTCGACAATCCCATCCTTAACGCATGTAAAGACATACTGACACATTTCTGACATATGTAATACTTTGATTACTAATTATTTATTCGTTACCATTACAACCTTCATTTCCAGTGCGGCACGTATCAATTTTGTATGAAAAAATGCATGATACACATTACACATATTACTATTAGTAATATTATTATACTATTTTATACCTAAATAAATATATTTAAGAGAGTGCATTACACAACGCATAAATAGTAAAGCGTAGATATAATATCCGGTGCAAAAGAAACATGACACCTGATGTTAGCGATGAAGTAGAGGAAGGCTATGATCTTCTTGAAGGGATTGGAATCGTTGAGCGCACAGAATCGGGACAGTATTGTCCCACAGAGGTAGGGGCATCAATCATCTATGTAGTGCTGTGTAAGCAGATACTTGGTGCGGATGCAGATGATTTCAGGAGCGAGGAGTTACAGAAGGTTATGATGAATCGCCTGGAGGAGATGGAT
>ERZ773359.3471-NODE-3471-length-17956-cov-26.343277_pt1 | contig 17956 bp, 26 predicted proteins | sample MGYA00374955_ERZ773359 | MGnify/ENA primary metagenome ERZ773359 (study PRJEB29098, sample SAMN04486028) | biogas fermenter metagenome | study: EMG produced TPA metagenomics assembly of the Biogas fermentation microbial communities from Germany - Plant 4 DNA1... | reverse complement strand
ATCCATCGAGGAGGTGGAGCGGTCGGGAAAAGGGCCAAAACGGTATAGGAGGAAGACATGGGATATAGACTAGCAATCAGCGGAGGCCAGTGCACTGGAAAGACCACACTGGCATACGTATCTGAGCTACATCGCGGGGGGAGGATGAGCGCCAAGGAGTTGGAGATCCTGGCCGACATCGCGAGAATGTGGGCACAGAGCTATACGCTACACATAGTCCCATCACCGCGCGACTGTAGAATGGAGGATGACGGAGTACGATGGCTCGATGAGGCGGCCAGGGACCGCATACACGATCGGGTCATCACCATCATCAGCGCACTCGGTCTGCCATATATCGAGGTATCCGGCACGGTGGAGCAGCGCACGGAACAGGTCATGGATGAACTGATGGAGCGGGGCATCATCGGAGACTGATATGGTAGGACATCGCGATCGCATCAGGAGAGCATGTCGAACGGTGGGTGCCAGGAAAGAGACGTTCGACTATCTGGACATCGCGCACGAGATTGCCAATCAGGGCATCAAGCAGATACCAACATCGGGGCGTATCATTATCGAGATGAAGATCAATGACGAACTAGAAGTAGCGGTCCCACGGAAGGGCAACCACCGCGTGAGGTATCGTTTGAAGAAGGGACGGATATGAAAATGATCATACGAGCAATGAGCGAGCGGGCACAATGTATCAACTATCTTCGCAGGCATCTGCCATCACGCGCCGAATTCCTGATAGATGTGCCGGGCAATGCGATGGACGCGTTTCTGGCAGCGCTCCGCGCCGCCGGAACAGGCCCTGCCGTACACATGGAGGAGGACATCTTCCTGACGAGGGACTTCGAGAAAAAACTAATGGCGGCGATCAATGAACGACCGGACGAGGTCATACAATTCTTTTCCCGAAGGAAGAAAGATACGACGATAGGCAGTCGCTACGAATCGGGAGGCTCTTTCGTAAATGCACAGTGTTTCTATTTGCCAGCTGATTATTCATGGCAGATACTAGATTATTACGATATCTGGGAGGGGAAGGCGGAACATCCCACCGGCCTGGACCTGATGGTGGCCGACTGGCTGAAAGGGCGGCGCGAGAAATACTGGATACACGTCCCCAGCCTGGTGCAACACAGGACTTTGCCATCGCTGATCGATTCGCGGCGATCGACCAAACGACAATCGCAAACATTTGAGGAATGCCAACTTTGAGGTGATATGATGAACTACCAAATCGAAATGATGAACATCGAGGATCTAAAGCCCCATCCGGGCAACCCAAGGATACATCCGGCCAGCACCATATCCAAATTGCAGGCTAGTCTGAAAACCTACGGCTGGACCAGTCCAGTACTACTATCGGCAGAGGGATACATCATCGCCGGACATGGGCGCGTGAAGGCCGCGAAGGCGAATGGCATGACAACTGTACCGGTTCTGCGACTGTCGCTGTCAGGGAAGGAAGCGGAGGCGTACATGCTTGCAGATAACCGCCTGCCGGAGGAATCATTGTGGGATCAGGAAAAACTACGAGACATGATTCGTGGACTAGGAGATATCGATCTCTCTATCACTGGATTCGACGAGGATGAACTGGACGCACTGATGGAAGAATCGGAATCACTAGAGCCGGACATATTCCGTCCCGAACTCAATCCCTCATTCGATCGAACGGTAGTAACCCCGGAGATATTCGAGAGGGCACAACAGAAAGAGGCGGAACGATTCGACGAGGATCGAGAATACCGGAGCGTGGAATGCCCACACTGCGGAGGACGCTTCGATGTCGAGATCAAGGATTGACTCATTACTGGACGGGGCGAGATGGAAGTTTGCCAAGACCCTGATACACAACCCTCATCACTACACGTTGAGGGATACTTGGGAATCGCAAGAGGACTTCGATGCCACAGTGATGTTCATCCGCGAGCACGGCGTCACGGAACGCTTCGGGAAAAGAGATTATACGGTCTACTATCGCGACGAATACAAATACTGGACGATGGGCAATCCGATAGAGCAGACGATACTTATCAATCGTAAGCCGGTCGTCCACGAATTCGATAGGAACGCGCTAGAACATATACAGCCGCTCCCGGATGGAAACCGATATTTTGGTATAATAGGGAATGGCACGATCCGAGCCGTCGCCGTAGTGGATGAGGGAGAACGGGAGGCCGCCATCATGATGATGAAGACGCTCGATGATGACGAGCATATCTATAAACTGATACTGCATGAGATCATCGAACAGGTGGGAGGCAAAACTATTCACATAACAGGTACATTCACTGCAGATGAGATGGAACACTTCAGGCGCAAAGGGTTCAAAATAAGCGATCGGGACGGCCCGGTTCTCAAACTGACGCGGCGGGGAGGAATACTCTCGTGGTGAGATACGTATTGGATAACAATGTAGTGGAGGAAGCCAAGGAACGATTGAGATTCATCTATGATGAGTTTGAGCACGTATTAGTCAACATATCGGGCGGCAAGGACTCGACGGTACTCTTTCACCTAGCCATGGAGATCGCTCGTGAGAAGGACCGACTGCCGCTCAAGGTATTATGGATCGATCAAGAGGTCGAATGGCAGGCCACCGCCGACATGTGCGAAAAACTCCTAACCCATCCAGACGTAGAACCGTGGTGGTTCCAGATGCCTATATCCATGACCAATAACGCCAACAGTACTTTGAGATTTACGGAATGCTGGAATGAGGCCGATAGGGATAAGTGGATGAGAGAACAGCATCCGTTGAGCATAAAGGAGAACAAGTATGGCACCACTCGGTTCAATGAACTGTTTGCCGCGATCCTCAAGCATCATTTCCCCAACGAACGAGCGTGTCATGTAGCGGGCATCCGTGCCGAAGAAAGCCCTCTACGGTTGATAGGCATGACCAATGCCGCATGCTATAAACATATCACCTGGGGGAAGAATTATCAGGATGGACTCCATTACAATTTCTACCCGATATACGACTGGGGATTTAGGGATGTATGGAAATACATCCATGAGCATGGGCTAGAGTACAATCCGATATACGACAAAATGTACCGTCTAGGAGTGAACGTCCAGGATATGAGGATCAGTAGCTTACATCATGAGATATCCATCAAGGGACTTCTCAATGTGCAAGAGATCGAGCCGGAGACCTGGGAACGCCTCACCGCCAGAGCATACGGGGTCAACACCATAAAGCATCTGCAGGAAAACGCCTTCAAGTGTCCGGATGAACTACCACCCATGTTCGAGTCATGGGAAGAATATGCTCTATTCCTGATGGACCGGCTAGTGCCAGATCCAGAACATAGGGAACTCATCGAGCGCCAATGGAACAAATATCTGCCAATATACCGGGGGGAGAAGATCAGGCCCCGATTCATCAGAGCAGTCATAGACACCATACTATCGGCAGATTGGGACCTGACGAAGCTGAGCAACTTTCATGGCAACCCGGCGGCGCGACGATATCGGATATTCGTCAAGAAGGCATATACTCCTGCTACTCGTTCGAGTCAGCAGGGGTTCAAATGGTTCACCGATGAAGAGATCGAACAATTCAGAACGGAGTTAGAGGAATGGAAATCATCGAGGCAGTAAGACGGGCAGTGGAAGCATCGGATGATAGGCTGGAACTCATTCAGCGCATACGTGAGGTGCTACACGAACTATCACCGATCGACCAACCAGTCGATTACGTGAGATGGGTAGATATCGAAAAGGTAAGTCCCAATGACTACAATCCCAACAAGGTGGCGCGGAAGGAAATGACGCTACTCTACCGGAGCATCCATCATGACGGATACACTCAACCGATCGTAACGGTCTACGATCCGGAGGCCGACCGATACGTCATCGTCGATGGGTTCCACCGCTATTTCGTGGCGAAGACCCAGGCGGACATCCTAGAGAGAAACCGCGGCAAGGTACCAATAGTAGTGATCGATAAGAGCATAGAGGAACGAATGGCGTCCACCATACGGCACAACCGGGCCAGGGGGATGCATTCCGTTCAGGGGATGAGCAACATAGTATTTTCGATGCTGGACGCGGGCATGAGCGACTCCGAAGTCTGCAACGAACTGGGCATGGAGGCCGAAGAACTGATCAAGCTCAAGCACATCACTGGATTCTCCAAACTATTCGAGGACGTGGAATATCGTCGGGCATGGGAGACCAAGAACCAGGCGAGGTTGAGGAGGCTCGCGAAAGAACATCCGGGGCTGTCGGCCACCGAATACAATCGACTATACAATGAGAAATACGAAACCAGGATTACGAAAAAGAACAAAACAGAACGAGGTGAAAAACAAAAACACCGGGACATAGAGAAAACAGCTACGAAAAACAACGGAGGATGAACGAATGGACGCAATTGACATCGAATTCCTGGCGAACATACTAGCAATATTGGCACCCATTGTAGCGATCGCGCTCGTATGGGTCCAAACACGACTAAGCAAGGCCATAAAGAACCTAGATATCAGCGATGAGAAGAGTGCGCTATTAATGAATACCATCGATGAGTTGTATAACGAAGTCAAGCGGAAGTACGGAGAGGGCAACGAGGAACGCTTCCAGAGGATGGAACGGGCCATCGAGGACATTCGCCGCAACTGGGGAGATGTGGAGGGCAATACTGAAATGCTCAAGGCGCGGGCGAACGACCTCATCGCCGAATTCAAGGACATCCAGGGTGGACAGTGAACCCTCACAAACCCTTTCTATTTTCCAATTATTTTATAAATGTAGACGCACATCCATCGGGTATGAGCATGATATTCGCCACATCATCGGGACAGCAGATAGAGCTGCGAGAATGCGGCGAAGACGCATGGAAGATATTCAAGCCGCATTTTCATCTCCCAGAAGTGCACAGGACCGCATGCCGCAGGTACATAGGGATGCTGGGGGATCAACCAGTATCGTTCATCGCAGTGGTTCCATATGGAAATGACAAACATGCCAAGGATGGCCGCAAGATACTACACCTCTCCCGTGTGACGGTACTGCCAAACTTCAGGAGTCAAGGCATCGGGGGAGGAATGATAAATGCCATTGCCAATCATCTATACGGGGAGGATGTCAGAATACGACTCATTACCGCCAATCCACACTTGAACGGCTGGATGGAGCGGAATGGATGGCGGGCGGAGAGCGTCGCGCAAACCCCCCACGGGCGACAGGTGACCTGGGAATACGTGAGGGTCGAGAATGAGTAAGTCCAAGGCAGGCCGGAAGGGCAAATATCACAAATGGTTAACCGAGGAAGGACTGACGCAGATCAGGGGGTGGGCAATGGACGGACTCACCCAGGCGGAGATGGCTCACAACATGGGGGTGGGCTATAGTACGTTCTATGAATGGCAGGCCCGATTTCCGGAATTACGAGAGGCCATAAATAAATCGCGGGAGGTGGCCGACCGTGAAGTGGAAAATGCCCTGTTCAGAAACGCCATTGGCTACGAATACGAGGAAACCAGGATAATAAAGGAGGAGGTGGACGGCAAGGAGCGCGTGAGAGTGGAGAAGGTCAAAAAATATATGCAACCGCACACCACCGCGCAGATATTCTGGCTGAAGAACCGCCGTCCTGCCGTCTGGCGTGATGTGCACAGGCTGGAACACTCCGGCTCGATAGATTTCGATGATGACATCAAGGAGATCGAGGAACGATTAGAGAATGACGAGGAAGGGCGTGAAGCTATCAAACGTATCTTCCGATGCTCGACGGCTGTACAAGATGCAGACGGCCCTGGCACGGATTGATTACGAGTACTATCTCGAATTGGTTCATCGCGGCAGATACCGGTCCGCGCAACACACTAGATACATCGCCGAGCGCCTGACACGGGTGGAGCGGGGCACGCTGAAGCGGCTGATGATATTCCTGCCGCCGCGCCACTCCAAGTCGATGACGGTATCGGAATCATTTCCATCATATTTCATTGGACGCGATCCGGACCGGCGGGTCATACTGACATCCTATGGCGATTCGTTGGCTAGGAGATTCGGCAAGGCCAACAGGGATAAGCTGGACGATTTCGGCAAGCGACTATTCAATATCAACATCGATAGCAGCAACAGCAGCGTGACCAATTGGAGCATCGAGGGGCATCGCGGCGGAATGATAAGTTCAGGCATTGGTTCGGGCATCACCGGCGAAGGCGCGGATTGCTTGATAATCGATGACCCCATCAAGAACAGGCAGGAGGCGAACTCCCAGACATTCCGAGACCGCATCTGGAACGAGTGGCAATCAACGCTGTATACTAGACTGCATCCGGGCGGCTCGGTGATCATCATCCTGACACGATGGCATGAGGACGATCTAGCAGGCCGTCTACTCAATCCCGACTATGGCGAGGTGGAGGATTGGGAGATCATCCGATTGCCTGCCGAGGCGGAAGAGAACGACCCATTGGGGAGGACGCCGGGAACGCCGTTATGGCCTGAGATCGGGTTCGACGCGGAATGGATGGAGAAGACCAAGGCCATGGTGGGCAGCGGAGTGTGGAACGCACTGTACCAACAGAGACCCTCGCCGGAGGAGGGCAACATCGTCAACCGCAATTGGTGGCAGTATCACAGGCAGGTGCACCCCGACGACGTGCAGATGGACGACATCATACAATCATGGGACTGCTCGTTCAAGGAGACGGGCAACTCGTACGTGGTGGGGCAGGTGTGGGGGGTCAAGGGTCCCAACAAGTATCTGCTCGACCAATTCCGCGAGAGAACGGATTTCCCCGGCACATTGAGGGCCATCAGGCAGATGACCGACAAATGGCCGCAGGCACGAACGAAGCTCATCGAGGACACCGCCAACGGCCCGGCGGTCATCGCCACGCTCAAGAGGGAGATAAGCGGCATCATCCCGGTCAAGGCGGCGGGGAGCAAGGAGGCGAGACTCCACGCGGTCGTTCCAGAGATCGAGGCCGGAAATGTATATCTGCCGGAGGGTGCGCCGTGGGTAAGGGACTTCATCGAGGAGTTCGTATCATTTCCAAATGGCGCGAATGATGATCAGGTGGACGCCGCCACGCAGGCACTGACACGGCTGATCGAGGGGCGGCGGAGGATCAAATCAATAAGTAAGAAGGCATTGGGGTTGTGAAATGTGGACATCGATAGGCAATAGCGAAATGCTCATCAGGCCGCGCATGGTGCAGATGAGCAGGGAGCCGACACCGAAGGAGATAATCAAGCTCATAGCGGAGCAAGACCGTTATCGCACTCGATATCGGAAACTGCAGAACTACTATGAGGGCTACAATAGCATCATCAATCGGAGCATGCGCGACACCACCAAACCGAACAACCGGCTGGTGAGCGGATATCCTGCATACATCACTGATCTGATGCAGGGATACTTCATCGGGAAGCCGGTGACATACACCAGCGCCAACAAGGAACTCATCAGACTGATTCAGGACATTAACAACTATAACGACGAGCAGGACGAGAATTCCGAGCTAGCCAAGATCGCCAGCATCAAGGGCCGTGCATATGAGATCGTATATTTCGATGAGGACTCCCAGATAAGATTCAACGAGCTGGATCCCGAAAATGTCATCATGGTGTATGACGACAGCATCAACCCAGAGCCGTTGGTGGCGATCCGCATCATCTCCGACAAGCGATGCGAAGTCTACACGCGGACGGAGGTCATAGAGTACCGCATCGACGGCAGCCGACTGATCCAGGAGGGCCGGAATATGCACGGATTCTCACAGGTGCCGATAATCGAATTCCTCAACAACAAGGAGGGCATCGGGGACTTCGAGCGGGTGATATCGCTCATCGATGCATACGACCGAGCGCAGTCCGACACCGCCAACGATTTCGAGGAGTTCACCGATGCGTTCCTCTGCCTGGTCAATCTCAATGGGACCGACCGCGAGGACATCGAGCAGCTGAAGAGGAACAAGGTGTTGCTGCTCGATGAACAGGGCGACGCGCAGTGGCTCATCAAGAATATCAATGATGCCGCATTGGAGAATTATAAGAATCGCCTCAACGACGACATTCTACGATTCGCCAAGATCCCCGATGTCACCGACAACAATTTCGTGGGCAACGCGTCCGGGGTGGCGATGAAATACAAATTGCTGGCGCTCGACCAAGTGATCGCCACCAAGCAGCGCAAGTTCAAACGGGCCATCCAGCGACGTCTTGAACTGATATGTGAAGCGCTCAGTCTCAAGCGAGATGAACCGATGACCGATGGGCCGGGCAACTACGATTACCGAGATATCCAAATCAACTTCGAGGTGAACAAGCCGATCGATGAAAAGGCCATGCTCGACACGGCCATCGCCATGATGGGGATAACCTCCACCGCCACCGCACTATCACGAGTGCCGGGCGTAGATGATGTGGAGAAGGAGCTGGAAGCCATCGCACAGGAGCGCGGCGCATATGCCATGACGCTGGACGAGGTACCGGATGAATAAGCAGACCAGGAACCTTGAGCGCCAGGTTGATAAATTACTGGGCGCGGGGGGACGGGCGGTCACGCTCAAGCACCTGATGGCCCTGGACAAATTGAGGAAGGAGCTTGCCACCGCGTACGAGAAGTACGCCGATGAGGATGGCAAGCTGACACAGGAAGAGATGGTCAAATACGACCGTCTCAAGAAGCTGGATAAGACGATCGAATCGGTGGTCAAGGACTTGTACAAGGATACTTCCGCCGAGATCCGCGCCTCATTGCGAGGAGTGGCACGAACCGCCGCCGACGGCACGATCTCATTGCTGGAACAGCAGACCGGGAGGAAGGTGAGAGGCATCGCCAAGGACCTCGATGTGAACAAGCTCATCAACACCGAGATGGCCGGTCTGAAATGGACCGAGCGCATGAACAAGAGCAGGGCCGACACCATATGGAACATCCAGCGAGAGATCAAGGCCGGACTGTCGCAGGGGGACACCTACGCCACGATGGCGAAGCGACTCAAGAAGGAGATCGACATCAGCGCGGGCAAGGCCATGCAGATAGTGAGGACCGAGGGCCACCGTGTCAAATCACAGGCGGTGGTGGAGTCGCTTGAATCGGTGGCAAAACGCATCAAGATGACCAAGACCTGGCACTCGTCGCGAGATGAGCGGACCAGGGAAAGTCATTTGAGGATGCATGGCATGACAGTACCGTTCGAGGAGGATTTCATCCTGCCGGACGGAACGCGCACCGAGGCTCCCGGCCTGACCGGGGTGCCGGAGCACGACATCAATTGCCGATGCATCATGACAGTGGACATAGTGAGGGAATGATATGACGGAAGGAAACATGCAGGGAGAGGGAGAGCCGATCGAGGCACAGACCGTGGAGCAGGGAGGGGGAGAGCAGACCGAGGACCTAGAGGCCAAGTTCCAGAAAATGCTCGATGAGGCCAAGGCCAAGTGGGAGAAAGACCTGATCGAGAGACTGGAAAAGGAGCGCAAGGAGCAGCAGAGGTTATCCACGCTCTCGGACGAGGAAAAGAAGCAGGCCATGATGGAGGCCCGCGAAGCCGAGTTGGCCGAGAAGGAACGCCAGCTATTGATGCGAAGCCTGGAATTGGACACCATCAAGATTCTCGATGAGGAGAAGCTGCCGGTGAAGTTCGCCAAGTTTCTCATCGGGGAGGATAGCGAATCCACGCTGGAGAACATCAAGACGTTCAAGACCGAGTGGAGGAACGCATTGAACGCCGCCGTTGATAAGCGGCTGGGCGGCAGGACCCCCACTGCATCGACCGCAGGCGAGGGCAAGAGGGAGATGGACATTCCGGCATTAGCAAGGGAAGCTAATATAAGGAATAAATGAGTTCTAGAATTATAGAATCAACAGAGGGCGAACATGGCATTCGATCCGGATAATGTATTGATGCAGGACTCTCGTACCGGGATGATCCCCACCGAGCAGGGAGAGCTAGTGCTCAAGGAGTTCATGACGAACTCGGCGGTTGCACAGCTGGCCAGGTATGAGCCGATGACCAAACCCAAGAAGACGTTCACCTATCTGGCGGAAGGTCCAGGGGCGTACTGGGTAAATGAGGGCGAGAAGATTCAGACCAGTAAGGCGGAATGGCTGACCGCCACGATGGAGGCCAAGAAGCTGGGCGTCATCCTGCCGGTCTCCAAGGAATTCCTGACCTACACGGTCAGCGACTTCTTTGCACAGATGAGGGAGGCGATCGCCGAGGCGTTCTACGCCAAGTTCGACCAGGCGGCATTGTTCGGGATCGATTCTCCCTACGCCGCCGGGACCTCGATATGGGAGGGCATCACTGCCAGCGGCAACACCATCGTTAACGGAAGCGGCCAGAATCTCTATGAGGACCTGAACGGGCTGCTAGCACTCATCGAGGAGGGCGATAATGACCCCGATGGATTCATCACGACCCGGAGATTCCGCAAGGATTTGAGGGGGGCGCTAGATTCCAACGGTCTCCCGATATTCAACGCGCCTCGCGATGGTTCCACCTCACAGGTGCTGGGACTGCCGATCGGGTATGCAAACGGCGCATCGTGGGACTCCAGCAAGGCCGACCTCATCGCGGGAGACTGGGATTTCGCCAGATATGGAATCCTGCAGGGCATCCAGTACCAGGTATCCGAGGATGCCACGCTCACCACCATAGTGGATGGCAATGAGGACCCCATCAACCTGTTCGAGCGTGACCTGATCGCGCTGCGTGCCACCATGCACATAGCGTTCATGACGCTCAAGGACGATGCGTTTGGGGCACTGGTCCCGGCAGACGATCCCCCGGCAGGCGGAACGTAAACACCAATGGCGGGGCGACCCGCCTCATTTTCATGACCATGCGGAAACGATACATCAAGGGGAATAAAATCATCTACGCCACCGACAAGGCGTATGAAACACTATACCGGCATCAGGGCTTCAGGCCGTACATCGAGACCAACATGACCAGGGCCGAGATAATCGAGGTACTGGAACGGCGCGGCATCGATTACGATCCCAAAATGAAGAAGGGCGAATTGTTGGAATTGCTAGTATGAACGAACGGGAGAATTATCTGCGGTGGATCGAGGATTACACTAACAATCAGTTCGACCGCGATAACCTACCGGGGGGCGTAGCGCTGGCATTGGAGCGGTTGGAGGAACTGCATAAGCAGAATCCGACGGTCACCAGCGAACGGGTGGGCGACCTATCGCGCTCCTTCTCCACCGATGGCATCCCAGCACAGGTGCTGGAACTCCTTCGACCATATCGGCGGCTTCGGTCAATATGAGCGTCAAAGATGAGAATCGGATCCCGGAACTACTGCGAGAACTCGAACATCTCAAACAGCATCGCGTAGAGATCGGCATATTCGGAGAGGACGATTCCGAGATAGTGAAGCGAGCCACCAAGCACGAATTCGGCGATGCTCACGTTCCAGAGCGTAGTTTCATCCGCGCCGGATGGGACAGCAATGCCGACGATATTTTCGAGGCCGCCGAAACCCTGGTCGATGACATGTTCGCCTCCGAGATTCGGGCGGACGATGTCCTGACGGGCCTGGGGGCGATGACCGCCGGGTGCATCCAGGACTACCTGACCAAGATGACATTTCCGCCGCTGTCCCCCGTGACCATCAAGCGCAAGGGGAGCAGTAAACTACTGATCGACACGGGGCAGATGCGAGACTCGATAACATGGAAGGTGCGATGATGTTCGACTTCCGCGACATGCTCATCCAGTACTCGCAGGACATCGTTATCGTCGATGAGCAGCCAGGGCACTATGGTGACAACGGGCAGTGGATTCCAGGGAGTAGGACCGAGCGCATCGTTCAAGCTCCGGTCCTCAATCTCAATAAGGATGAACTACAGCAGGCCGAGGGAGGGACGCTCACGCGGAGGGATCGCAAGATCTACGTGCACGAGCGGCTGAACGAGGGGGGGCTGGCACTCATCGATGGTGATGAATATACCATCATTGCCAGCAACGATTATTCATTCCACGCCAATGGGTTGAGATGCTACTATCTCACGCGGAGGGACTGATGTTCATCGAGCGCCGCAATGCACTGGTGACTGGATTGAGGGAATATCTACGCAAGGTATTTCCCGGCCTCATGCTCGTTCAACTCAATCCCGATGCTCCTCGTCCCGATTATCCGTTCGTCGCGTTCGAGCCGATCGTGCCGCTGACGCCCAGCTCGGTGGTGGTGACCGAACTGGCGCGATCATACGGGGGCACGATAGTGGAGAGCCGTTACACCCAGGACCGCATGACATTCAGCTGGTCCATCTATGATGATGATATTGATAGGGCGCATCGGATCGCAACACGAGCGATGCAGTGGTTCCGGCACGACGGCCATGAACAGATGAAGGCCAAGGGCATGATATTGGTCGAATGCACTGGCATCCAGAACCGCGACGTCCACAACGTCGATTCGTGGGAGCGGAGGCTCGGATTCGACACCATCATCCGGGCCATCAACAAGGCGGATATCCAAACCAATAATATAGAACACATCTCTATGAGGAGAACATACTGAGGGAAGGACATGAGCGAAGTAAACGTGATAATAACCCGCGAGACGGCAGCAGTGGCGCAACGGGGCTTCGGACTGCCGCTCATCGTGGCGACCGAGCAGGCAAGCGATACGGACTACATCGAGGTGGGGAGCCTGGATGATATCCCGACGAGTCTGAAGGGTGGCCTGGCTTACGACATGGCGGCGGCAATGTTCGGCCAGAGTCCCAGGCCGCCTACGGTGGCGATGGTGGGCTTCCGCGAGGGGGCCGTTCTGAGCGACGCTCTCGATGAGCTGGTGGAGGAATCCAACGACTGGTATTTCCTGCTATGTGATGATAGCAGCCGGGGAGTGATGAACGAGCTATCACAGTGGGCCGCCGCCAACGGCAAGCTCTATTTCGCATCTCCGACCGAGTGGCCGGATGGAATCAACATCAGCAACGACCGCACCGTCATCATGTATCATAGTACCGACGTGGCCGGAGGAATAGGAGATGCAACCGCCGCCGCCGGATGGGTGGGACGATGCGCTCCCGAACAGCCGGGGAGTATCACTTGGGCATACAAGAGCATCAACGGCCTGGTCCCGGCGGCGGTCAGCGATGACGAGATTAGACAGCTGGCTGATATGAACGTCAATACCTACATCCGCCGCCGGGGGATGGAATACACCACTCCCGGCGTTGCCAGCGATGGAACCTATATCGACATCGTGAGGATGCAGGATTGGATGACCGCACGCATCGAGGAGCGGGTGTTCCGCCTACTGGTGAATAGCGGAAAGCTTCCTTACGACGTGCGCGGCGTCTCGATGGTGCTAGCCGAGGTGGAGGCGGTCATGCGAGAGGGCGTAGCCAATGGCATCATCGCATTAGACGAGGATGGCAACGGGATATACAAGGTGACCGGGCCGGATGTGGCGGATATATCGCCTGCCGACAAAGCCGACCGGATTCTGCCCGACATCGAATTCTCCTTCGATCTGGCGGGGGCCGTCCATCGCGTGACCATCCGAGGAGTAATCAAACTGTGAGGTGATGAGATGAGGACATATGATCCCAAGGATGTGAACGTGATCGTTGATGGACGCTACCTGACCGGATTCGCTTCCGGCACGTTCGTCAGCGTCGAGAAGGATGAGGACAAGTATACCGCCTACGTGGGGGCGCAGGGCGAGGTGGTCCGGGCCGAGAGCGCTAACAATATGGGCAAGATCATCGTCACGCTGGAACATACCAGTCCCAGCAACACGTTCTTGAGCAATCTCGCCAAGCGCCGCGAACCGTTCGCCGCGTACATGATCGATCGCGGCTCGCGGGAGGTGACCGCCGGCGGCTCCCAATGCTGGATCCTCAAGGACGCCGATGAGGACCGAGGCAGCGAGCCGTCCGAGGTTGAATGGACCATAGTAGTTGCAGATTATGAGAAGAGGTGAAAATATGACGTTGCAGAAAACGATCACGGTAGGAGGCAAGGAATACGTCATACAGAAGGTACCGCCTCGCGAGTGGACCAGGATGAGAGACCGCTCCAAGGACAGGAACGGCAATATAGTGGAGGAACGGCTCATCGACGAGGTATTCAAACATATGGTAGTCGAACCCAAGGTCACGATGGATGATTTCGATGACTGGGCCGAGGTCCAGGATATCTTCGAAGAGGTAGCGGCGTTTCAACTCGGACGACACTATCGGGCTGAATAATCGGATATATAGGGAGCGGGCGAGAGAGCGGTGGTGGTTTTGGCGACTGGTATTTTCGGGGATCTCATACAGCGATGCCCGGATGATGAGCGCCGACGAAATATTGGAAGCCAATGCCGCCATCGACATCATGAATGAGCAAAGTAAGAAAGCGATGAAGAGGAACTAGAAACAATGCCGTTGCGGTCGCTGGTCGCCAGCATCGATCTGAGGGATAACGCATCCGCCGCACTCAGGAGCGTTGATAGCTCGATCGATGGAGTTCGAGACAACCTCCAGGGCGTGGATAACGACCTCGGCGCTGTTTCCATCGCCACCGATTCGTTCGGTAACACGGCGAGCAGCGTGTTTCAAGCGGCCAAGCTCAAAGTGAGTGAGTTGGGCGATAAGATCGCCGGTTTGGAGAAGCCGCTCAAGGCCGCCGGTGAGAAAATGACCGCCGTAGGCAAGAAGATGTCGTTGGGCGTTACCGCTCCCATCGTGGCGGCAGGAGGGGCGGCGCTTCTCGCGGCCAAGACGACCGAGGAAGCCTATCACATCCTCGCGCGTTCCACCGGGACGATGGGGGAGGAATTGGAGGCGTTCCATGAGTCATTCCGCACGGTATTCACACGAGTGCCGGAATCCGCCGATGTGGTGGCATCGGCAATGGGCAATCTCAACACGCAGCTAGGTTTGACGGGGATCGAACTGGAAACCCTGACACAGCGAACCCTCGAACTGGCGCGTATCAATGGAATTGATGCAGCAACCGCCGCCGATGAACTTGGCAAGGTCATCAATGCATTAGGTGTGGACCTTGCCGATGCAAGCTCGCTGATGGATAAATTCGCCTATGCTGCTCAGAACTCCAATATCGATATTTTCGAGTTAGCGGACTCTCTCATCCAGTCGCAGGGTGCGTTCAAAGCGCTAGGTTACGATCTCGACCAGAGCATCGCGCTGTTCGCACAACTTAATATGGTAGGGGCCAAACCGCGCCAGGTCATCGGCGGACTCAATGCTGCCATGATGAAATTGAGCGCACAGGGGGCCGAGAACGCCGAGGTGGCACTGCAAGAACTCATAGTGGAGATCCGCGATATGGAGGATTCCGCCGCCGCCGGTGCACTGGCCGCCGAGATGTTCGGCGCTCGCGTTGGTCGCAATCTGGCCGAGCAGATTCGTTCGGGAACGTTCGAAACTGGCGAGTGGGTGGAAGCGCTGCGAAATGCCGATGGAACCATTGAAGGCCTGGCTGTCCAGACCATGTCGTTCAGCGACCGCCTGAAAGTATTCAAGAACGAGGCCACCATGGCGCTTGAGCCGTTCGGCATCGCACTGATGGATGCCATGACATCGGCGTTCGATGCCATGCGGCCCGTGCTCGATGCACTGGCAGGACTGGCCAAGCGATTCGCTGCACTGGATGATGGAACCAAGCGGATCATCATCATATTTGCGGCGCTGGTAGCTGCCATAGGCCCTGTATTGGTGGTAGTGGGGCAGGTCACCTCCGGCGTTGGCTCGCTGATAGGCGCGATCGGCAAGATCGGGCCGGTGCTCAAGGGGGCAGGAGGAGCGTTCCAGGCGTTCTCGACGGTGCTGTTGGCGAACCCGATAGCCCTGGTCATCGCCGCCATTGTGGCGCTGGTGGCTGCCATCTGGCTGATATGGGATAACTGGGATGAGGTCAGCAAATTGCTAGAGGGCGCGTGGAACTGGCTCAAGGATACCGCCACCAACATATTCGGCGGCATAGCGGACGCCATCATGGGGGCGCTGGAATGGGTCAAGGATATGGTGGTCAATGCCGCCATGTTCGTCGTTGATGCATTTCTACAGTACACCCCGTTGGGCATCATCATCTCGCAGTGGGATGAGATCGCATCATTCTTCACCAATATTGCGGGCCGCGCCATCGAGTGGGGCAGCAATATCATCAGCGGACTGGTGGACGGCATCAAGGCCGGAATCCAGTGGGTCAAGGATGCCATAGGCAACATCGGTTCTACGATCGTTAACGGCATCAAGGGCTTCTTCGGCATCAAATCCCCGTCCACGCTCATGGCGGACCTCGGCAGCAGTATCATCAGCGGACTGGTGCAGGGCCTGAAGAACGCCCTGGGCAGCATCAAGGATATCGTGGGAACCGTTTTCCAGTACGGGAAGGACATCGCCAATGGGCTGGCAAATGGGATATCCAATGCCGCCGGCAATGCATTAAACGCGGTCAAGAACACTGCCAGTAGCATCGTCGGGGGCATCAAGGACTTCTTCGGCATCAGATCCCCCTCCACTCTGATGATGGAATACGGTGTGAACATCGGGGAGGGCCTCAATCTCGGTTTCGAAAAGGAGATGGAGCGGCCCACCATTCTCAATCAGTTGGAGAACATCTATACGCCTGCCGCCGCGCCGGTAGCATCGTCCAGCAGTATGACGTTCGCGCCGGTGGTATATATCGATGTGCAGGGGGGCGACCAGGACATTGCCGATGAGATTGATAGGCAGCTACGGCGGACATTCGACACATATGCGCGGGCGTTCATGGAGCGCAACGCACGGAGGGTGTAATGGCAATATTGACATCGATGATAAGCGGCGAATCGCTGGAACTGGTGATTGAACGGGAGGCTCCCGCCATCGATGCCACCGTGACCGAGCATCCCATAGAGAGGGGCCGCTCCATCTCCGACCATATGGAATCCAAATCGGAGGCCATGCAACTCTCCGGAATAATCGTCGGTCCGAATCACGAGCAGCATCTGGCGCTGTTGCGTTCCTGGATCCGTGACCGCCATCTGGTACGCTATTCGGGGCGTAATCGGTTGGACAGCTACGTAATTCAGAGCTTGAGAACGGAGCACGATTCCAGCATCATCGACGGCTTCCGCGTCTCCATCACACTGCGGCAGGTGCGCATCATCCGCCGCGTTCCTGATGTGTCGAACGATATAATCTCCCAGACCCGTGAGGTTACCGATATGGGCCGCATATCCGACATGATGCTCCCGGAGGCCGGATGGTTGCAAGAACATCGCATGGGCATCATCGCCAAGCGCCGGGAGATGCAGATGCGAGCACTTGGCTCAACATGTCTACGATTCCACAAGGTGATAACATCCGCACGCTGATCATCAATCGTGATGCCATTCCCTACCGGGCGGATATCCGGCTGGAGGGTATTACCTACACATTGGAATTTCATTACAATCATCTGCACGATTATTTCACGGTGGACCTGTGGCGGCAGGGCGTGGCGGTGGCGAAAGGGGAGAAAATAGTATATGCCAGGGCGCTGTTTGAACATCTGCCACCTCATCACCAGCCTCCGATGCCGATCGTGCCGCTGGACCCCTCGGCGCAGGCCAGTCGCGTCGGTTGGGACGAGCTAGGCTCATCGGTGCAACTGTATATCATCGAGGAGGACGATGTGGTGGGTGATGATACGACTATCTCGCCGCCGCGTGCCCCGATCGAGGTGCATGGGTTGATATGGAACTATCAGGATGACACATATGAGCGACGGATTGTTTGGGGGTGAATAATATGCATACATATTTTGACGATATTGAGCCGTGGAAATCGATCGAGCGTGTGAACCTCAGCGACGACGGGGAGATCCTCGCACGCTTCGGCGATAGTGACTATCGAGACGACGGCAGCAACGGCCAGGTGATGGTCCGGATCCCTAAGTTCTACTATCGCGCTGAACACGGGGCGAGGACGCATGGTTACTACATCAGCCCGTACCGGCTCTCCGGCTACCGAGTCAGCCGGATGCACT
>ERZ773359.3467-NODE-3467-length-17965-cov-10.382580_pt1 | contig 17965 bp, 15 predicted proteins | sample MGYA00374955_ERZ773359 | MGnify/ENA primary metagenome ERZ773359 (study PRJEB29098, sample SAMN04486028) | biogas fermenter metagenome | study: EMG produced TPA metagenomics assembly of the Biogas fermentation microbial communities from Germany - Plant 4 DNA1... | reverse complement strand
TCACTGAATAAATTTCTATGTTCTTATGTGACATTTTCATTGACTATTGACACAACATATTGGAAATTAAAATTTACATATTCTAGCTTGTATCTATTAACTGCTTTATAAGGAAATTTAAATTAAATTATAGAGTAAATTAACTGGTATTTTGACCTAGGTCAAAGTTCTTCACATTTAAAATTGATATAATGTAAATAATAATAGTATGGAGGTAGAAGTATGGAAAATAAATATTTGGATTTGAAGGATCAGCCTATGACCGATATAGTAAAAAATTTAACAGATGACTACCATGTATATTTTCAAAGGGAAATGAAGGATTTAGCAACCTTAACTACAACCATATTAAGGGTTCACGGTCGAGAACATCAAGAACTATCAAAAGTTCACAGGTTATATGGTATCATACAGATAAATTTGGTCCAACGAATGATTAAAGAAAAGGCCGATATATTCCCACTCATCAAAATATACGATAAAAGGCCTAGGAAGGAATTAATAGAAGAAATTTTCCAAGAGAAAAAACTTTTAGAATCTGAAGAAGACGATATTAAGGCATTGTTTAAGGAACTAAATAAAATAACAAATGGCTATCTTCCCCCTCAAGGCGCATGTGCCACTTATGAAAGAGCCTATGATAGCTTAAAGGAATTTGAGTTAAAAGTATTGGAATATCTAAAAATAGAAGATGAAATATTATATCCAAGATTGGAAAATGAGTTAAATAATGTTTAAAGATGAAGGAATCTCTTTCTTAGGGAAAGAGATTCTCTTTTTCCATATAAATGATAATTATTTTTACTTGATAGTGTTTATCGTTTTTTAAAATGGGAATAAATAAGGTAAACGATCACTATAGATTATATGGAAAAAGGAGAGAATAAAATGGCTTTTAAATTACCAGAATTAAAGTATCCTTATAACGCTTTAGAACCCCATATCGATGCCTTGACAATGGAGACACACCACTCTAAACACCATAAAGGATATGTAGATAATTTAAACAAAGCCCTAGAAGGCCACTCTAAATATCAGGAAATGGACATTGAAGATATATTAAAATCTTTAAATGAACTGCCAGAAGAGATTAGAACTGCTGTAAGGAATAATGGTGGAGGTCATTATAACCACACCCTATTCTGGGAGATAATGTCTCCAGAAGGCGGTGGAAAACCTGAAGGAGAATTGGCACAAAAAATCGAGGAGGATCTAGGAGGATTTGATAAATTTAAAGAGGACTTTAAGAAAGCAGCCTTAGGCCAATTTGGTAGTGGATGGGCATGGCTAGTTCTGAATAACGGCAAGCTAGAAATAGTATCCACACCAAATCAAGACAACCCAATTTCAGAAGGAAAAATTCCAATCCTAGGTATTGACGTATGGGAGCATGCTTATTATCTGAAGTACAAGAATTTAAGAGGAGATTATATTGATGCTTGGTGGAATGTGGTAGATTGGAAAAAGGTAGAGGAAATTTATAATAGAGTCAAATAATATTATAGCTTCCAGTTATTAATGTACCCTTTATAAAACACGGTTTCTTAATTTAAGAAGCCGTGTTTTACCCTTTTTTATGCTTAAATTAAACCCTATACTGGCATAATATTGATTAGGGTAAATTGACAAGGATTGAAAAATGGTATAGCATAAATGTGTTATGTCAAAAAATAGTTAGCCACTTAAACCCCATAATAGTTCATCAAAAGAATCAATTACAGAAAAAAAGGATATAACGGCATAGGAGTGATATTTTGAAGACTTTATTACCCTATATGAAAAAATATAGGATTTTTGCCATCTTAAGTCCCATAATAATGATTCTAGAAGTTTTAGCAGATATTATCATCCCCTATCTTATGTCTAAAATAGTGGATGTAGGAATAGCCAATGGCGATATAGACTATATAGTAAAGATAGGGATTATAATGATATTGTCAGCCCTACTGGGTATGGCCTTCGGGGTCATGAGTGCCCATGCAGGTGCCAGAGCAGGATACGGTTTTGCTGCTGAAATAAGGAAGGATGTATTTAGAAAGGTACAGGACTTTTCCTTTGCTAATCTTGATAAGTTTTCCGTATCTTCCCTCATTACAAGGCTTACCAACGATTGTAATACCATTGGGCAAGTTACCATGATGAGTTTGCGTATGGCCATCAGGGCTCCTTTTTTAGCCCTTTTCGCCCTTATTATGGCCTTTAATATAAATTCATCACTGGCAAAGGTCTTTATGGTAGCTATACCCTTAACTGCCTTTTTCATCACCATAATATTAAGGAAGGCAAGGCCCTTATTCAAAAGATTGCAGACTCGTGTTGATAGGGTCAATGCTGCAATTCAGGAGAATTTAACTGGTATTAGGGTTGTCAAGTCCTTCAATAGGCAGGAATTTGAGGAGGAAAAATTCAGAAAAAGGAATGACTCCTTAAGGGATACCGCCCTAGAGGCTATTTCCATCGTCATCTTCCTCATGCCCATAATGAACCTTATAATATACGGCACCATTATAGCAGTTTTGTGGTTCGGCGGACAACAAGTAAGAATTGGCTCCATGGGAGGCGGAGAGCTTATATCCTTTATAACTTACATCACCCAGGTTATGATGGCTTTGATGCTGATGTCTTTCTTTTTTATGCAGCTATTACGCGGTATTGCTTCCGGTTCAAGGATATTAGAGGTGCTAAATACAGAGTCTGAAATCAAAGAAATAGATAAACCAGTTAAAGAATTAAAAGACGCTTCCATAGTATTTGATAAGGTTAACTTTAAATACCCTGGAAGTAAGGAGTTTGTCTTAAAGGATATAAACTTTAAAATTGAATCTGGTGAAACCCTAGGAATTATAGGCTCAACTGGGGCTTCCAAATCTACACTGGTTCAACTTATCCCAAGGCTGTATGATGTAACGGAAGGAAGGGTAATGGTAGGGGGTAGGGATGTTAGAGAATATGATATTAAAGCCTTAAGGGACCAGGTAGCCTTTGTGCTACAAAAGAACACCTTATTCTCAGGTACTCTTCGTGAAAATATGAAGTGGGGCAATGAAAATGCCAGCGATGAGGAGATTATAAGAGCCCTAAAACAGGCCCAAGCTTGGGAGTTTGTTTCAAAGTATAAGGACGGATTGGACCATTGGGTTGAACAAGGTGGTGCTAACTTTTCTGGAGGCCAAAAACAAAGGCTATGTATTGCCAGGGCCTTGGTAAAATCCCCTAAGATAATAATACTAGATGACTCAACTAGCGCTGTAGACATGACTACCGATGCTAGAATACAAAAATCCTTCAAAGAAGAATTACAGGGTGTTACCAAGATTATAATTGCCCAGAGGATATCCTCAATTAAAATGGCCGATAGGATTATAGTAATGCATGAGGGAAGGATAGAGTCTATCGGAGTCCATAAAGAACTTTTGAGTAAATCTCCAATATACAGGGAAATATATGAATCACAAGAAAAAGGGGTGATCGGTGGATGAGCGAGAAGTCAAGGCATAAAAGTTTGCGCCCCCAAGACCCAAAAAAGACCATTATGAGGCTATTTAGCTATTTTAGGTTCAATAGAATATTGTTCTTTCTAGGGATATTCTTTATCATAATTTCATCAGCTGCCCAGATAGCAGCTAATGGAATGTTAAGCCCTATTATCGATTCCTTGGTGGAATACGATGATATGAATATGTTTATAAGGTATATTTCAATAATGATAGGCCTTGTGGTAGCCATATCCATAGGCCAGTACTTAGGGAATCTCCTTATGGCTAGACTAGCCCAAAGGACAATCCATAAGATACGGGAAGATATGTTTGCCCATATGGAAAAGCTGCCTATATCCTTTTTCGACTCCCATTCCCACGGGGAGTTGATGTCCACCTTTACAAATGATGTGGATATGCTAAATCAATCCCTAGAACAAAGCATTTCTCAGATTGTAATCTCCATTATATCTGTAGTGGGTACATTTATAATGATGATTGTATTAAGTCCAATACTTACCCTGGTGGTTGTGGGCATGCTGGTGGTAATGTTCTTTTTCATTAGATATGTTGGAAAAAGGTCGGCAAAAAACTTTAGGATTCAACAAGCAGCCTTAGCAGATATGAATGGCTATATAGAGGAAATGATGTCTGGTCAGAAGGTAGTTAAGGTGTTTAACTATGAGGATAGAGCCATAGAAAGCTTCAATAAGAAAAATGAAGAACTTAGAAAGGCAAGTACCAATGCAGCTACCTATGGGGTCATGCTTATGCCCATTATGGGCAATTTATCCTTTGTCCTATATGCCCTAGTATCCATGCTTGGTGCCTTTTTAGTAATGCTAAATAGGATTACCATAGGTAATATTGCATCCTTTTTACAATATACTAGAACCATTTCCAGGCCTATTACCCAGGTTTCCAACCAGCTAAATACCCTATTTGCTGCCTTAGCAGGTGCAGAGAGGATATTCAATATTTTAGATGAAAAGGTTGAAGAAGACCAGGGAGATGTAAGGCTTATTAGAGATGAAAAGCAGGGAGATTACTGGAAGGTACCTAAAGAAAATGGAGAGTATGAAAAAGTACCTTTAAAGGGATATATCAGCTTTGAAAATGTAGACTTTGGATATCTTGAAGGCCAAAAGGTGCTGAAGGATATAAATATTTACGCTAAGCCAGGGCAAAAAATTGCCTTAGTAGGTTCTACCGGTGCTGGTAAGACCACTATTACAAACCTTATAAATAGATTCTATGAGATAGATAAGGGAAGGATCTTATATGATGGTATTGATATCAGGCGTATAAATAAATTCGATTTAAGAAGCACCATGAGCATCGTTCTTCAGGATGTTCATCTATTTGAAGGAACCATCATGGACAATATAAGGTATGGTAGGCTAGATGCTACAGATGAAGAAGTAATAGAGGCTGCAAAGCTTGCCAACGCCCACTATTTTATAAATAATCTTCCTAATGGATACGATACTTACCTTACAGCCGATGGAGAATCTCTATCTCAGGGAGAAAGGCAGCTTCTATCCATTGCGAGGGCAGCAGTAGCCAATCCAACGGTATTGATATTAGATGAGGCAACATCCTCTATAGATACTAGGACAGAAAGGCTAATTGGTAAAGGTATGGATAAGCTAATGGAGGGAAGGACCACCTTTGTTATCGCCCATAGATTATCTACTATAAGGGATTCGGATGCAATTATGGTTATGGAAAATGGAAGGATAATAGAACGAGGAGACCATGACTATCTGATGAAGCAAAAAGGAAGGTATTATGATTTAAATACGGGCAAGGTCGAATTAGCCTAGTGGCTAGAAGATAATAAAAAACCCTTTCCAAGGTTAAGTAACCCAGGAAAGAGTTTTTTATATATAAAATATTATTAATCCGCCATTAAATACTCGATTAATAATTTGATGTTATTCTCTACCCCATCTATGTGGGTTCTTTCATAGTGGTGGGTAGCATCTACTCCCATGCCTATACAAGCAAAGTTAGCATCTACTCCTTGCAGCATAGCAAGGCTTGCATCTGAGCCATATCTATAGTGGACATCTACCCTATATGGAATACCCTTTTCTTCCGCTAATTGGACTAATCTGTTCCTAAATCCAAAATCGTAGGGTGTTCGGCTATCCTTAGCCACAATAGTTACGCTCTTTTCATCGGAAGTATGCCCTTGTCCAACAGTTCCAATGTCCAAGGCCAATATTTCAGCTGTATTTTCAGGAATTCCATATAGACCGTGGCCAATTTCCTCATAATTGCTGATAAAGAAATGGGTAGTTCTTTTAGGAGTAAGTTTGTTATCTATTAGGTATTTTATTCCTGCAAACATTACAGCTACACAGGCCTTATCATCTAGGAATCTGGACTTTATATATCCATTTTCTGTGATAATAGGCCTTGCCTCAAAGGAAACAAAGTCTCCCACTGCTATACCTAAATCCTTAACATCTTGTTCTGAACGAACATCTTCATCGATTCTAACTTCTATGGTCTCCTCTGTTCTTTCCACTTGGGATACCACATCTGAATATATATGGATGGAGGCCTTCTCTGGTAATATGGTACCAGTGTAGACTTTACCCTTTCTAGTCTTTATATATACATTTTCTCCCTCAACAGAGTTCCAGGAAAATCCACCTATATTGGAAAGCTTTAACCTTCCATTAGCCTTTATCTCCTTTACCACAGCTCCTAAGGTATCTATGTGAGCAGAAACCAGTCTTTCTTCTCCTTCTAGTTCCCCTTTAATAGTTCCGTAAATAGCACCTTTATTAGTCCTTTTAACTTCAATTCCAAAGGATTCAAATTCCTTTTCAAGTCTCTCTATGGCTTCAGAGGTATCTCCACCAGGGCTATTTATCTTTAAAATTTCAAGCATCAAATCCAAGGTGTATTTTAAATCCACATTCATTTAGATCTCCTCCATTAAATCTATACTATATGGCATGCTACAAAATGGCCTGGTTTTTTCTCTTCAAATTCAGGCTTAACCTCTTTACACATATCTTTTCTGTTTCTACACCTACCGTAGAATACACATCCAGGACCTGGATTAATTGGACTTGGAACGTCCCCTTCTAGCATTATACGCTCCCTTTTGATTCCAACCTTAGGAATTGGTATAGCTGATAACAAGGCCTGGGTATATGGGTGTAGCGGATCCTCAAATATCTTCTTATAATCCGTTAATTCTACTATATTTCCAAGATACATTACAGCTATCCTATCGCTTATGTGCTTAACAACACTTAGGTCGTGGGCTACAAATATATAGGTTAGGCTTAGTTTTTCCTGCAACTCATCTAATAGATTCAATATCTGGGATTGGATACTAACGTCAAGGGCTGAAACCGGCTCATCTAGTACGATAAATTCTGGATTTAAGACTAGGGCCCTAGCAATTCCAACCCTTTGCCTTCTTCCACCATCCAGTTCGTGAGGATAGGAGTTGATTAGCCTTTTTTCCAATCCTACAAGCTCCATGGTGTATTTAACCTTTTCTTCTATCTGATTTTTAGGAACTACACCTTTATTTACGTACAAAGGGTCAGCAATTAGTTCAAAAACACTAAGCCTTGGGTTTAAGGAGGAATAAGGGTCTTGGAAGACTATTTGCATCTTCCTTCTCATTTCCTTCATCTTTTTATTGTTATATTTTAATATATCTTCCCCATCGTAGATTACTTCACCAGAAGTTGGTTCATGAAGCCTAAGAATGGCCCTTCCCGTTGTAGATTTTCCACAACCAGATTCTCCTACTAATCCTAAAGTTTCTCCCTTCAAAACTTGAAAGTTCAAGCCATCAACGGCATGTAATGTGCCCTGTTTAGTATTAAAGTATTTTTTTAAATCCCTTACATCAATCAATACCCTTTCCATTTATCTGCCCTCCTTTACGTCCTTGTCGTATAAAAAGCAGGAAACATAATGGCCTTCCTCTACTTCTATTGGTTCAGGCATTTTCTGCTTACATATTTCCATACATTTTGAACATCTAGGATGGAACTTACATCCAGTTGGCAAATTAGCGGGATCTGGAGGGGTGCCAGGTATTACGTCTAATTTATCCTTATCTTCATCTAGACTAGGGATGGAATTAAATAATCCCACTGTATAAGGATGGAGTGGATTATTGTAAATCCTTTCAACATTTCCATATTCTAATACACTTCCAGCGTACATTATTGCAACATAATCGCAAGTTTCAGCTACTACCCCTAAGTCGTGGGTAATAAGAAGCATGGAAGTATTAAATTTAACTTTTAATTCCTTCATAAGCTCTAGTACCTGAGCCTGAATGGTTACATCCAAAGCTGTCGTAGGCTCATCGGCAATAATCAACTTAGGATTACATGCTAATCCCATTGCAATAACTACCCTTTGCTTCATACCACCACTAAATTCATGGGGGTAATCGTCAAACCTTTCTTTTCTAATTCCTACCGTTTCTAACATGGCTTCTGCTCTTTTTCGCAGTTCATCCTTAGGCAAATCTTCGTGAAGCTTGATAACCTCCTCGATTTGCTCTCCAACGGTCATAATTGGATTGAGTGAGGTCATAGGGTCTTGGAATATCATGGATATCTTATTACCCCTAATCTCCCTCATTTCCTTTTCAGTTTTTTCTAGTAGGTTTTCACCTTCAAATATAATTTCACCGCTAACAATCCTACCCGGCGGACTTGGCACTAATCTCATAATACCTAAAGCCGTTGTAGTTTTTCCTGCTCCAGTTTCACCAACAAATCCTAATGTTTCCCCTTCTCTTATCTTTAGATTTAAATTATTTACGGCTTTATTGGTTCTTTCATCGGTAACATATTCTATGCTCAAATTCTTGATTTCCAATAAGTTTCCCATATATCGAACACCTCTCTATTGCTTTAGTTTTGGATCTAACGCGTCCCTTAATCCGTCTCCTAGTACGTTGAAGGCGAAAATTGTAACCACTATGGCTATACCAGGAAACAATGTTAAATGAGGGTAATCCCTTATATACATTCTTCCTCCTGATAGCATAGCTCCCCACTCAGGAGTTGGTGGTTTAATTCCTAAACCTATAAAGCTAAGTCCTGCTGCAGTTAGTATTGCCAATCCAATTCCCAGAGTAGCTTGTACAATTACAGGCGCTAGACAGTTGGGTATTACGTGCTTAAATATTATTCTTAAATCGTTTGAACCTGTAGCTTTAGCTGATTCAACGAACTCTTGATTCTTAATAGAGATTACTGATGCTCTTACTATCCTTGCATATTGCGGAATAGAGGATACTCCAACTGCAATCATAAGATTTGCTAAACTATTACCCAGGGCTGCTACAATAGAGATAGCCAGCAGCATCTGAGGTATAGATAAAAGAACGTCCATACATCTCATTATGATATTATCAACTTTTCCTGAGAAATAGCCGGCTACAGCCCCTAAGAATCCTCCAATAATTACTGCTATTCCTACGGCTATTATACCTACTTGTAATGAAATCCTGGACCCATAGATAATACGACTTAATATATCTCTACCAAATTCGTCTGTACCAAATGGATGTTCTAAATTTGGAGTCTGGAATGTATTTTGAAGATTTTGTTCATCATAACCATAGGGTGCTAAAATATCGGCAAATATAGCCATTAAAATTAACAAAATCAATATTACTAGTCCAAATATGGCTAAACGATTCTTCTTTAACCTTATCCACACACCCATTAACTGACTATTGCTTTTATTTTCTTTCTTGCCTTTTGCTATTGCATTTGCTTCTGCCATTGATCTGTCCCTCCCTTACCGATTATTTGTATTGAGTTTTTACTCTTGGGTCGATATATGCATAGTATAGGTCAACTAGCAGATTGACTATACAGAAGGCAACTGATATTACTAAAACACTTCCCTGTACCAGTGGAAAGTCTCTCATCTTGATAGAATCAACCATTAATCTTCCAATGCCTGGTATGGAGAAGATGGTTTCAGTAAGTACTGCACCGCCTAATAAACTTCCAAATTGAAGGCCAACACTTGTTGAAATTGGTATTAGAGCATTCCTAAAAGCATGCTTTAATACTACCGTTCCTTCTTTTTGCCCCTTCGCTCTTGCAGTTCTTATATAGTCCTGTCCTGATACCTCCAACATGCTAGAACGGGTCATACGAGCTATTATGGCTACCGACTGAGCCCCTAAGGATACAGCAGGCAATATCATGTGTTTAAAGGAAGCATATCCTGATGATGGAAGCATCTTTAATTTAACTGAGAATAATAGGATTAGAAGAAGTCCTAACCAGAATACAGGCATTGAAATTCCTATCAAAGCGAATGCCATGGTCACATTATCAAAGATTGAATATTTCTTTACAGCTGAGATTATACCTATGGGTATTCCTAATATGATAGCAAATAGTACAGCACTACCAGCAAGTTTTAGAGTTGATGGAAAGGCTGCTACTATCTCTTGCATTACTGGTTGTCTAGTTACATATGAAATCCCTAAATCACGATGGACGATTAAGTTCTTCATATAGTTAAAATACTGTACTAAAAATGGGTCGTTTAACCCCATCTCTTCCCTTAAAGCTTCAACTGCTTCTTCCGGTGCAGATTCCCCTAATACTAACCTAGCAGGGTCCCCGGGAGTAATGTACATCATCGTAAATACTATAAATGTTACTCCTAATAGTACTGGTATCAACATCAAAAGTCTACGTGCAATATATTTAATCATGTCCTCACTCCTCTCATAGTGTTTACCATTATAACAAGGGTGTATAAACTACACCCTTGTTATAATATTGTTTTGTTATTCACCAAAAGTAATTTTATATAGAGGGTGGAATCCAAATGGAGTAAGCTCTAGATTCTTAACGTAGTTTTGTGTACCTACTACAGCTTCACCATGACATAATGGAATCCATGGAAGTTCCTCAGCAAAAATGTCTTGGATTTCATGATAGATTGCTTCTCTTTCGGGGGAGTCAGGTGTTCTTCTACCTTGTAGAAGCAATTCATTAACTCTATCATTTAGGAAGAAGGAGAAGTTTGCTCCTGCACCTAGTGTTTCTTCACTTAGTGGTCCATAAAGAGCTAGGTCTGGGTCTGAAGATTGGCCTGTCCATCCTATTATGAACATTTCTTGTTCTCCATTACCCAACTTCTCTAAATAACTTCCCCATTCAAGGATTTCAACTTCAACTTCGATTCCAATTTCTTTAAGTTGACTTTGGATAATGGTTGCCATGTCAATTCTTTCTTGTCTTTCGTTAGTCCAGAGCTTAGTTTTAAATCCATCTGGATACCCTGCTTCTGCAAGTAGTTCTTTTGCCTTTTCTATATTGTTTTCATATTGCTTAATATCAGCTTTAAAGTAGTTAATATTTGGTGACATAGGCCCAATTGCCACATCGCCTACACCCTTCCATGCAGCATCTACTATTGCTGGAATATCTAAGGCATAGCGGATTGCATGACGAACTCTCTTATCATTAAATGGTTCTTTTTGGTTGTTAAATCCTAGATATTGAGTTTGGTTGTCCACTAATCTATTTAATCTAAGATCTTCATTTTCTTCTATTCTATCTACGTCATTAGCTGATATATCGTAAGCAACGTCAACTCCACCACTTTCAAGCTCAATAGTTCTATTTGTAGCTTCTGGAATTGCTCTTATTGTCATTTTGCTGAAAGCTGGTTTCTCACCAAAATAATCTTCAAATCTTTCTAGTTCTATCCTATCTCCTTTTTTCCAATCAACAAATTTAAATGGACCAGTTCCCACTGGATTCATAGCGTAGTTGTCTCCAGCTTCCTCTACAGCTTTTTTGCTCAATATACTTGCTCCAGGGTGTACTAGATTATATAGGAATCCTGTATTTGCACCCTTTAGTTGGAAAGTAAAGCTTGTATCGTCGATGATTTCAAAGCTATCTGGATCGATATCACCAAATAGGTTAGCTACAGCTGGAGATGTTGCAGCTCTTTGAAGACTGAATACTGCGTCTTCTACTGTAACCTCATCTCCATTGTGGAATTTTACGCCTTTTCTAATGGTGAACTTATAAGTTACATCATCTACTTGTTCAAAGCTTTCTGCCAATGATGGAACTACTTCACCATTTTCATCTAATACAACAAGAGTATTATAAATTTGAAGCATTACATTTGAAGCTGCAACTTCATTTACAGCGTGAGGATCTAGTGATTTAGCATCATAAGCTGTTGCTACAATCAGTTCATCCTTCTCTGTAACATCTGTCTGGCCACCTCCACAGCCAGCTAAAGCAGTTAACATTAATGCTACTGTTAATACAAACACTATTTTTTTAATAGTTTGTTTTGACATTGAGTTCCCTCCTTGATTTGTATAAATTATTATTTATTATTAAATTATTATAAAAAATTTTTTTCTTCTTCAGTTGTATATTCAAATCTCTTAAGTCCATTGGGATCGATATTTTTTGGACAAATAACAGTACATTGTAAGCTAAATATTTTCTTTTGTATTAAGCTCTATTATCTTTAATATTACCTCTACTGCCTTTTCCATGGCCATTACAGGGATGTACTCGTATTTCCCATGGTAGTTATGGCCTCCAGCAAAGATATTAGGACAAAGCAATCCCTTATAGGAAAGCATTGCTCCATCTGTTCCTCCTCTTATGGGAACGATTTTAGGTTCGATCCCCAATTCTTCCATTGCCTTTTTGGCTAACTCTATAATCTCAAACTTAGGTTCAATCTTTTCCTTCATATTGTAATAGCTATCCTCAATTTCTAATGCGATAATATTACCATACCTTCTGTTTAAGAACCCAACCACATCTTCTAATGCTTCTTTTTTCTTATTAAACTTATCCTTATCGTGGTCCCTTATTATATATTCAATTTCTGTAACTTCTACTGTCCCTTTAAATCTGGTAATATGGTAAAAGCCCTCATAGCCTTCGGTATATTCTGGCCTTTCATTTACTGGAAGCATGCTATTTAATTCCATGCCAACCAAAATTGAATTTACCATCATATCTTTAGCTGTGCCCGGATGGATATTAGTTCCTCTTATGGTAATTTTAGCTGATGCTGCATTAAAGTTTTCATAGTTTATTTCACCTAAAGGGCCCCCATCCATGGTATAAGCAAAATCTGCATCAAACTTCTCCACATCAAAATGGTCTGCCCCTCTACCGATTTCTTCATCTGGGGTAAACGCTATCTTAATGGTTCCATGTGGAATGTGAGGATTTTCAATTAAATATTCAACGGCAGTTATTATTTCAGCAATCCCTGCCTTGTTATCTGCCCCAAGTAAAGTAGTACCGTCAGTGGTAATTATAGTCTCACCTATATAGTTCTTTATATCTGGAAACTCTTCTACAGATAGCACAATATTCTTTTCTTCATTGAGTAGAATATCTTTTCCATCGTAGTTTTCAATGATCTTTGGTTTCACGTCCTTACCAGGCATATCTGGTATGGTGTCCATATGAGCAATAAAACCAATAGTTGGTACTTCCTTATCTATGTTAGAGGGCAGAGTAGCCATAACGTAACCGTTTTCATCAACTGAAACATCGGATAAACCTAATTCTTCCAATTCTTTCCCAAGAATTTTAGCAAACTCCAATTGGGCTTTGGTGCTTGGTACAGTATCAGATTTGTCGTCTGAGGCTGTATCAATTTTTACATAGCGTAAAAATCTATCTACAAGAGCTGACATGATTAAACCTCCCTTTAAAATTTATAGCGGAGCTTTTAACATATTATGGCCAGAAAAAAGAACAGTTTTATGTAAGTAAAAAATATTAAAAAAATTATAATTTCGGACATATTTAGGTCATGTCCTTTATTCATGGAATAAGAATATCATACTTTTTTTTAGATGTCAAACCGTATTTAAAGTTGACTATTGTTACAATTTTAGTCATATTTTTTGTAATTTACCGATTTCCGGCTGTAGACATAGTATTCTATCTTATCAAAAAATTTTTATTTGGAAAAAATAAGAATTATATGATAAAATGGAAGAAGGAGAATTTTTAAAATATTTATAATATTGGGCTGGTTCGGTTGATAAACAGCAAATTGGATTAATCGGACAGAGGAGGGATAACCATTGAAGATTGGAATAATCGGCACCTTTGATCCTATAGATAAGATCATGGAGGTAATCGAAAGAAATTATCCTAATATAGAGCCAATTATATATACCATAAATAGAATAAATGAAATCCAGGAAATCATAGAGGAATGTATGAGCTTAAGTAAGGGAATCCTTTTTACAGGGGCTGGAGTTACATCGGAAGCGGAAAAATCCACAAATTTAGTCCTTCCCTTTGAAACAATTCCAAGAGATGGTAGCAGCATAATGAAAGTCTTTTGGGAGATAAAAAAGGATGGGAAAACCATTGAAAACTTAAGCATAGATTTTTTGGAAAGGGATTTAATCTATGAGATCGTAGATGAATTTGGCCTAAGCGTAAAAAACATCTATAATAAACCCTTCAATCCAGCTACTCCTGAAGTAGAATATGAAAACTGGCACCTATCCTTGTACGAGGAAGGAAAGGTGGATTTAATCATCACTGCTTTTGGGTCCATCTATAATAGGTTGTTGGCCTTAAATTTGCCAGTTTACCGGCTAAATTTAACGGTACCCCTAATAAAAAAATCCATGGATAATCTCATCTACAAGATAAAGAATAAAGAGATGGAAGCTAACCAAATAGGCATACAGATCTTTAAAGTCAAAAATATGGACAACACCACTAAGACGGATTATCAGGCTTTGGCCATGAATAATATTGTAGAAAAGGAATTAATAGTCTATGCAAAAGCGGTCCAGGGCAGTATGTTAAAATTGGAAAATAACCTTTTTATGATCTGTAGTACTAGAAGAACCCTGGAGTATGATGAGAATCTACAGCTTTATCATGAAATGGTCAAAAAACTAGAAAAGGAAAATATTGAGATTTGTTCCGGCATCGGATTTGGACTTAGCGGTTGGGATGCTGAAAGGAATTCAAAATATGCTTTGAGCATGGCGGAAAAAAAAGAAAATGGAACATTGTACATAGTTGATCACAACATGAAAGTAAGGGGCCCCGTTAATCGATATAATGAAAATTCCTACAAGCTGGTAATAACAGATTGGAAATTGAACGAAATTTCTAAAGAAATAGGAATTAATCCCACCTATTTATCTAAACTGATTTCCGTCATAAAGGATTCCAGCAAGGAGTACTTTTGTTCTGAAACCTTAGCCAATTACTTAAATATCTCAGTAAGAAGCGCTAGACGCCTGATAAGTAAATTAGAAAATTCAGGTTATGGAGAAATCGTCACCACTGCTATTACTAAAGGAGTGGGAAGACCTAAGAAGATAATAAAGTTAAAGAATATAATTTAAACCTCTAGGCTGCCCTAGAGGTTTTTATCATTCAATGGACTCTATCCTATCCATAGTTGCCTTTTCAATGTATTCTATTTTAGATTTGGCCAATCCCATATTTTTGTCTTTGGAATAGATATAGATCTTTATCTTAGGTTCTGTACCTGAAGGCCTAACTGCATACCAGGATCCATCGTTGAATATATACTTTAATACATTGGATTTGGGATTCCCCGTTTCGTCCTTTAGATAATCTATAACTTTTACCAGCTTCATATCTTCAATATTAGTAATAGGTGAATTCCTAAAGGAATCCATTATCCTTTTAATCCTATCTTGTCCTTCAATTCCCTCTAGTACTAGGGAGATCAGCTTATCTAGATAGTAGCCATATTTTTCATACAATTCTTCCAACCTATCTAACAGGCTTTTGCCCTTTTTCTTGTAGTAGGCAGCCATCTCAGCTATTAACATGGAGGATATCACTCCATCTTTATCCCTTACAAAAGTGCTATATACATAACCAATGCTTTCCTCATATCCAAAGATAAAAGTATGTTCTTTAGTCCTATCGAATTCATTGGCCTTTCCACATATATGTTTAAAGCCTGTAAGGGTTTCTATGGTAGTTACATTATAGTCCTCTGCAATTGCCCTGCTTAAATCACCCGTTACAATGCTCTTTACTATGGCTCCATTTTCGGGTATATCTCCATTTTTAGCCTTATTTGATAATATATAATCTACCAAGAGGGCTCCCGTTTGGTTTCCATTTAAAAAGACATACTCATCCCCCTCAGCCTTCACCATACAGGCTACCCTATCACAGTCTGGATCCGTTGCTATTAAAATGTCCGCCTCCTTTTCCCTACCATATTTCCTTGCATAATCAAAGGCTTTAACATCTTCAGGATTAGGATATCCTACCGTAGTAAAATCTGGATCTGGATTTTCCTGTTCCTCTACTACATATACTTGAGTAAAGCCTCTTTCCCTTAAAATTCTTCTAACCAATTGATTTCCAGTTCCATTTAGCGGTGTATAGACTATTTTAATTTCCTTGTCTATGTCGTCGTTAACTTTAAGTGCTTTTACCTTCTCTATATATTCATCATCTATTTCCTTCCCAATATATTGAATCAGCCCTTTATCTATCCCCTCTTCTAAATCTATAATTTTAATATTGGAAAAATCGCCTATCTTGTTGATATTATTCAATATCTCATCGGCAACATCATCTAATATCTGAGAACCCTCTTCCCAATAGACCTTATAGCCGTTATAATCCTTTGGATTGTGGCTAGCAGTAATTACTATACCCGAGATGGTGTTTAAGCTCCTAATGGTATAGGATAAAAGGGGTGTGGGCCTAATATCATCAAATAAATAGGTCCTTATGCCATTTGCCGCCAAAACCCTAGCTGCAATTTCTGAAAACTCCTTGGAAAAGTGTCTTACATCGTAGGCTATTGCTACTCCCCTTTCCATGGCCTCTTTCCCCTTACTTATTATGGTATTAGCTAAGCCTTGGGTGGCCAAGGAAACGGTGTATTTATTCATCCTATTGGTCCCAGCTCCAATTTTTCCCCTTAGTCCAGCAGTTCCAAAAGATAGATCATCTCTAAATCGGTCCAATATTTCTTCTTCATCATTTCTTATGGATTCCAATTCCTTTTTGGTCTCCTCATCAAAGTAATCATTGTTTAGCCAGTAGTTGTATTTCTCTAAATAGTCCATCTACTAACCTCCTATTCCCTCTTTAAAAATTCTAAAGCATTCTTTACTTGCAATAAAACGCCTTTAACTAGACACTCCTCATCTATATCAAAATAAGGGGTATGTCCGCTATGGACTATACCTTTTTTCCTATTTCCAGAGCCCAGCTGGAAAAAGGCAGAAGGCCTTTCAGCTGCAAAATAGGAGAAATCCTCTACCCCAAAGCTGGGATAAGATATTTCATATACCTTATCTTGCCCCAATAGCTCCAAGCCATTCTTTCTTACTATTTCAACCATATCATGGTCGTTTATTAGTGGGAGATAACCCTTTACCCTTTCCAGCTCTCCCCTTCCTCCTAAAGATTTAGGTATCTTCTTTACAATCTCTTTAATTCTATCTATTACCAGCTCCCTAGATTCTTCATCTAATGTTCTCACTATCCCTTCCATCTCTACCATGTCGGCTATTATATTTGCTGCATACCCACCCTTGATGGTTCCAATTGTAAGTACAGCAGAAGATCTAGGGTCCACATTTCTACTGATCACCATCTGAAGTGCAGTTAATACTTGACCTGCTATTATAATGGCGTCTACTCCATCTTGGGGGTAAGCTCCGTGACTATTCTTACCATAAACTGTTATCTTAATCTCATCGGAGGCTGCCTTCATTTGACCGTATTTAATGCCGATCTGTCCCACTTCAAGGCTATTATCTACGTGAAGGCCAAAAACTCCGTCTACATAGGGCTCTTCCAATACTCCTCCTTCTATCATGGGCAAGGCTCCTCCAACCGTTTCCTCTGCCGGCTGGAATATTAACTTTATGTTACCCTTTATATCATCCTCCATCTCCTTTAGTAGCCGGCTAGCTCCAAGCAAAATAGCAGTGTGGGCATCATGCCCACAGGCATGCATCTTGCCTTTTACCTTGGATTTATAGGAAACATCCTTCCTATCATCCATAGGAAGGGCATCTATATCTGCTCTTAAGGCCACAGTTTTTCCTTTTCTTTTTCCCCTTATAATCCCTAATACTCCAGTTTTAGCAACTACCTTATTTTCAATGCCCATCTGATTTAAATACTCTATTATCTTATCCCTAGTCCTATATTCTTCAAAGCCTAATTCAGGGTATTGGTGAAAATCCCTTCTTACGCCTATTACCCAATCCTTTATTTCCACTGCTTTCGACTTTAGATAATCTATTTTTACCATATATTCACCTCGTAAATGGCTTTTCTAATATTATAACATATAATGGAAAGAAAAATAAGATAGCTTCTTTTGGAGATAGTGTCAAGTTACTGTAGGAAAAATTTTTTAAATTTCCCCATATTTTATGAAAAGTGCATAGTTGCTTGTTTCACCAA